>Ga0208820_1001361_pt1 | contig 13720 bp, 11 predicted proteins | sample June2015DPH_16_5_FD_184713 | JGI IMG/M metagenome (GOLD analysis project Ga0208820, IMG submission 184713) | Peatland microbial communities from SPRUCE experiment site at the Marcell Experimental Forest, Minnesota, USA - June2015DPH_16_40... | ecosystem: Environmental > Terrestrial > Soil >...
ATAGGCTCGGCGCGCTGCATGACGCGTCAGTTTCCGGACTGCGTGACGTCACCACCGGCAATAACAATTTCAACGGTGTGGCTGGCTTCGCCGCCGTCGCCGGATTCGATCAATCCACCGGATGGGGCAGCGCCGACATGGCAGCATTTGCCGCCGCCTACCCGGTCTCGACGCCGACGCCGACACCTTCACCTACTCCAACACCCACCGCGACGCCGACACCTACTCCAACGCCAACACCGACGCCTTCGCCAACACCGACGCCCACGGCAACGCCGACACCTTCACCTACGCCAACGCCGACACCTTCGCCGACGCCGACGTCGGGTCCGGCGACATTCACGCCGCGAACCATACTGTTCGGTGCGCACAAAGTCGGCACCGTCACCACCGTCCGGATAGTCTCGATCGGAAATCCGTCGACTAACAAGTCTGCTCTGGTTATCGGCAGCGCCAGCATGGTCGGAAGTAACTTCATCATCGATTCCGCAAGCACCACCTGTATCGGCGGCGCCAGGCTGGCCCGCGGCGCGCATTGCCGCGTCGGCATCCGGTTTGCGCCCGGCGTGCAAGGGCTCCTGGCCGCCACGTTCATGATCACCGACAGCTCCAGCAACGGTCCGCATCTCGTCGCCCTTTACGGCCGCGGCAGGTGAGCAGTTGGCTCTGCAGAGCCACCTTCCGATGCCTCTCCCGGAAGGGAGTGGCCGACGACGCGTAGCGCTCGCTTCCATCCCCCTGCTCAACGCTTCATGATCGTTATCGGGAGCTCGCCGATAATCCCGAAAGACCTTTTTCAGTGCCTGCGCGCAGCGATCCCGTTTCGAACTGGCCGGTACCTGCGCACCAAGCATCGACTCACCACGAATATTTTCCGCCGGCGTAGCCCGCATCTTCCAAACGGGAAGTCTGAAACCTCATCATGATTGACGCTCGCGATGCTCGGGTAGTCGGCCAAGTCCTGCGGGAAGGGCGGTTTCCTGCGCATATCGCTACCGTCTTCCATCAAATGGGAAGTCTGAAACCTCAGTGAGGTTTCAGTTTCTGAAAAACAGATGCTCGGGTAGGTGGGAAGGCCGTCAACTATGGTCCGCCGACCCTTTTCAGTCATTCTGAGCCCGCCAAGGATCCGTGCGGTAGGTCTTCGGCGTAATCCCTTCGGCGGAGCGCGGATGCATACCCATGCAGTCTTGCTATCGTACTTGCGCGGGTGCTGGTGCGAGCGCACCGTGCAATTCTCGCCGGCGCAGATTTGTGCAAGGGTGATTCGGCAGCGGCCTCGAAGCCCGGCGCGCCGCGCAAGCCCACTGGATAAGGAGTGCACGCATGTCCGCTCGCCTCAGACGTTCCGAACTTTCGGTGCCCGGTTCCAATCCAAAGATGATGGAGAAGGCCATCGCAAGCGCCGCCGACCTGGTCTTCCTCGACCTCGAGGACGCGGTGGCGCCCGCGTTGAAGGAAAGCTCGCGCGCCCACGTCATCGCCGCCTTGAAGAGTCCCGACTGGGGTCGCAAGCTGCGCGCGGTGCGGGTCAACGCCGCGGAAACCAAATGGGCGCATGACGACGTGATCGAAGTCGTTACACATGCGGGCGAATTTCTCGACATCATCATACTGCCGAAGGTGAAGGCGCCGCGTGACGTGTGGTTTTTCGATACGCTGCTCGCGCAACTCGAAATCAAACTCAGGCTCAAGAAGAAAATCGGACTCGAAGCGTTAATCGAGGAGACCGCTGCGCTCGCGCGGGTCGAAGAGATCGCGGCCTGCTGCCCGCGCCTCGAAGCGATCATTCTCGGCTTCGGCGATTTATCCGCGAGCCAGGGCGTGCGCGCCACGCTGGCCGAAGAGGACGAGGCCAATCGCTATCCCGGCGACCCGTGGCATTTCGCCCGCGCACGGACGATTGTGGCCGCGCGCGCAGCGGGTATCGACGCCATCGACGGTCCCTTCGCCAACTTCCGCGACCCTGGCACCTATCGGCGCGAGTCGGTGTGGGCGGCGACGCTCGGCGCGGTCGGCAAATGGGCGATTCATCCGAGCCAGATCGATATCGCCAACGACGTCTTTGCGCCGACCGTCAAGGAAATCGATCTCGCGCGCCGGATGTGCGAGGCTTACGCGGTCGCCGAGAAGGCCGGTGCGGGCGCGGCCGGCGCCGATGGCGTCCTGATAGACGCCGCCACCGTACGCATCCACGAAGCCGTCCTCGAGCGGGCCCGCCTCAGCGGCCGCGCATAAGCGCGCGAGCTCCGAAATGAGCTTGGGATGCAAAGGGAAGGAAGTTGTTGAGGAACGCAAAACTATTATTTTCACTGAAACCTCACTGAGGTTTCAGACTTCCCTTTTGTAAAGATGCGGGCTTCGCCCTGCAAAAACCTCTTCATGTTTTCACGCTCGCGCTGCTCGGGTAAAAGGCCAAGTCGGGGCGGGAATCGAGAAAACGCTCCGCACCGTCATCCTGAACGACGCTTCGTCATCCTGAACGAAGTAAAGGATCTCGCGCGGTCCTGCGTGCTCTAAGTCCGCCATCATACGGCCTCACTGTCGCTTGCTCGGACACGTCCGCGCGACCGCATTCTCGAAGACGCGCCACGCTGCATATTTCGCGTCGCGTTGATGCGGCGGCGATGCGCTCGCGACTTCGAGCATGACCGCGACTAATCCCGATGGCGCAGACCGGCGCCCGCGCTCTCATGTAAGCCCACCCGCGACGCCGCGGCGAGGCCATCCGCAGCGATCTCGCTCCACCATCCATCCGCAAGTTATGCTATGCTGCTGCTTGTAGCACCCCGAAGTGCCGCCAGTAGGGACCCGGCCTGAGCCGAAAAACATTTTTTTACAAAACAAACCCAATTAAAGTCTGGTCAGGTGCACAGACCGTCTATTAGAAGGCTAAAGGTGATATTCTCGCTTCGTCGAATCCTCGCCATTGGCCGCGATTTTTGCCCAGTACGATGCCAAATGACCTTGACTTGACCCGGATTCACAGGTGATTCAATTCCGACGATCCCCAAGCCCCGCATCGGAAGGATTCAAGAGCGATGGATTTCAACTACAGCGCCGAGGATGAGGCTTTTCGCGCGGAGGTTCGCGCCTGGCTCGAAGCCAATCAGCAGTTTGCGCCACCGCCCAGTGGTCCGCTCGACGACGGCGGCAAAGAGGGATGGGCGGCGCGTGTGCGCTGGCACAAGCAGCTCAACCAGGGCGGCTGGGGCGCCGTGCATTGGCCCAAGGAATACGGCGGGCGTGGCGCAACCGTGATGCAGCGCCTGATCTTCCGCGAGGAACTCGGGCGCCTCAATCTGAGCGAGCCCGGCCTCGGCATGGGGATCGGGTTGCTGGGTCCCACCTTGATCCATTGGGGCAACGAGGAGCAGAAGCAGCGCCATCTGCCGGCGATTCTGCGCGGCGACGAGTTCTGGTGCCAGGGCTATTCAGAGCCGGGATCGGGCTCCGACCTCGCCTCGATCAAGACCCGCGCCGAAGAGGACGGCGACGATTTTGTGGTCAACGGGCAGAAGGTCTGGACCTCGGTGGCGCAGTTCGCCGACTGGATCTTCCTGCTCGTGCGTACCGATCCCGACGCGCCCAAGCACAAAGGCATCAGTTATCTGCTGGTCGATATGCACAGCCCCGGAATCACGGTGCGCCCGCTGGTCCAGATGACCGGCGGCAGGGGTTTCAACGAGGTTTTCTTCGAGGACGTGCGCGTGCCGAAGAAAAATATCGTCGGCGAGAAAAACCAGGGCTGGCAGGTCGCGATTACGACGCTGATGTTTGAGCGATCGGGTTCCGGTGGCAACGAAGGCGCGTTGACCCAGATTAATCAACTCACCGAACTCGCCAAGCGCCTGCCGCGCAACGGCGGGACCGCCTGGGATGATTCCGGCGTGCGCCAGAAGATCGTGAAGTTCGCCGCCGAGGCATACGCGCTGAAGTACACCGGCTATCGGCAGCTCACACGCCAGCTCAAGGGGATGCCGCCCGGACCCGAGGGTTCGATGATGAAGCTGTGCGGGACGGAACTGTCGCTCGCGGTCGCGCAGTATGCAATGGAATTGCTCGGACCATATAGCCAGTTCGAGTACAATGCGCCGTTCGCGCTGGATCGCGGAAAATGGTCAGTTCGGATGCTGGCGGCGCGCGGGCCGACGATCTACGCCGGCACCAACCAGATTCAGCACAACATCATCGGCGAGCGCGTGCTCGGACTGCCGAAGGGTTAATCGGGGGAGCGGTCGCAATAGTCAGTCATCGGCGCTCTTTCGGAGCGAGTAATGCGCCCGGCGGCTCTGGGAATTGGCTCGGGGCGGACGCATACCCGCCTTTAGAGCGGAAGTCGCCTGGACTTCGCCTTGCCTGTCAAATCCGGGCTAAGCTTAGCGTTTGCAATCCGCCTGACGTCGGCGTAGGGCTTAATTAGGTTAGGATAGAGATTCTGATTTATTTGCTCGATTATTCGACCAAATCAGACTGGAGCAAGCCCAATGCGACGTTTAATCGTTCCATTCGGTATGTTCTCCTCAACGATCTCGACGCAGTTCCTGACTATCGCGTGGATTACATACGTCTTGTTGGCGGCCGCTCGCCAAGTCGGCTACGCGCAGAGCACCCCGAATGACGTGTCGCAAGGGACGCCGTACTGGGCCATAGCGGCCCACGCGGAGGCCATGCGAGTGCCAACCCCAGTCGATACCGCCGCAAGTCCCGAAACAATCCCGCCGACGATCCCGAAGGACAGCACAAACGCCGACCCGACCGGGGAGGTGGAGACGTATAACCCGGGTGGGCCGACCGACACCTCGACCAACGCCTTCTTTCAGACTCTCGGCACCAACGGACGAAGCTGTTTCAGTTGTCACCAGCCGCAGGACGGATGGACGATCACTCCCACGGACGCGACTGCCCGTTTCAACAAGACCAAGGGCACCGATCCGGTATTCGTTCCATTCGATGGGGCGACTTGCTTTAACGACAAAGTCGCGACTCTCGCCGAAAAGCGAACCGCCTACAAGCTGCTGCTTACCAAGGGGCTGATCCGAATCGCTCTTCCGATTCCATCATCGCCACAGTTCGAAATTTCATCGGTGAAGGATCCGTACAAGTGCACCGCGTTGACCAGCCCGACAACGGGCTTACTGTCGATCTATCGTCGTCCACTACCCGCGACCAACCTGGCGAACAGCACCATGGCGCTGTTCGAAAGCACGATCATGTGGGATGGGCGTGAGGACAGCATGACCCAGCAGGCAATCGATGCAACTGAGATTCATGGGCAAACCAACAACAGTCCGAGCGCCGGGGACTTGAGTGAAATTGTCGGATTCGAAACCGGAACCTATACCGCTCAGTTGTCGAATAAGGTCGGCAAATTAAGTCTGACCGCGGCTGGAGCGAGCGGGGGCGCGATGGCTTTGTCGATGCAACTCTTTATCCCCGACAACGATCCAATCACGAATCCAGGGGGCTTTAGCGATAACGTATTCGATCTTTACACCGCGTGGGACTCTATCTCGGGAAAAACCGCAGCCGAACTAATGCAGGAATCGGTGGCACGCGGCGAGAAAATCTTCAACACCCTAACCTTTAACATCAGAGGGGTGCGAGGCTTCAATGACGTTCTCGGGATAGCGAGCGTTCCCGGAACTTGCGCGAGTTGTCACAACACGAAAAATTTCGGCAATCGATCGGTGGACGGAACGATGGAGACCGGCATCGATAATGACATAGTTCTCAACACCACCGGATTGCCGATCTTCACGGTGAAATGCACCTGCAGCCCCGGCCCGTCCTGCCCACTAGGGGGACAGAGGATCACAACTAATGACCCGGGCCGCGCGCTGATTACCGGGCAATGCGAAGACATTGGGAAGTTCAAAGTGCCGTCGCTGCGCGGACTGGCGGCACGCGCTCCATATTTTCACAACGGCTCCGCCGCCACGCTCACTGACGTGATTGACCATTATAATTTCATCTTCGGGATCACGCCCCGGTTCACCACAAAGCAGACCACGGACTTGGTCAATTTCATGAATACGTTGTGAGAATCAAGCCGGCGGGAACTTCTGCCCACGGCTTAGTGAGGCGACAGCAGTTGCTCCACCAGCGGAGTCGCAGGCGACGATGATATGTCGGTCCAGGCGCCTTCCTGCACCACACGGCCGCGCTCCATCACGATCACGCGCGGACAAATCGCGCGCAGGATGTGGCTGCGATGGTCAACGGCGATGAGCGTAAAGCCCAACTTCCGCTGCCATTCGGTGAGCGCTTGCGTCAGTTCACCGATCAGCGGGCGATCGAGCGACGCGAAAGGCTCGTCGAGCAGGACGAGCGGCGGGCGCCGGGCCAACATCCGGGCCATCGCGACACGCCGCGCCTGTCCGCCGGAAATTTTGGCGGCCGGCGAGGTCCACACTGCACCCAGGCTGAGACGCTCGCGCAGCTCTTCGATCCATGCGGCATTGCCGTCGGCGCCCATATCGCGCAGCCCGAAACGAACGTTCTCAGATACGCTCAGATGGGGAAACAGCAAATCCTTTTGCGTCATGTAGGCCACTGGCCGCCGATGGAGCGGGAGCGGCGGAGGGAACAACTGGAAATGCCCAAAGCGAATCGCACCAGCGTCGGGTACCGCGAGGCCAGCGATGCACGACAGCACCGTACTTTTCCCGGCGCCCGAGGCGCCGAAGATCGCCAAGCGTTCACCGCGTTCGAGCCGAATCCGCACATCGACGACGAATTCAGGCCGTTTCTTGACGATATGGGAATCAAGCATCGTGTCCATCACGAACGGCGAAACGCCGCCCAGCGAGAATGTGAATGAGCCACGGCAACGGCAGCGCCGTCAGCAGAAAAATCACCAACAGTGGCATCACGGCCGGAATGCCCGCGTCCTGCAGATTGATCCACACCTGCACCGGCATCCCGCTCGGGTAATACGCAGTAACGATCACTGCGCCGAATTCGCCGAGCGCGCGCACCCACGCAATACTCACTGCCGCGGCGAGACCGAGCCGTGCGAGCGGAAACGTGACGCGGCGGAAAATGCGCCACGGTGTGAGACCGAGCAGCGCCGCGGTCTGCTCGAGTTCGCGCGGCACCGCCGCGATCGCTGCACGCGCGGCGACAATGTAATAGCCAATGCTGACGTACACCTGAGTCGCGACGAAGGCAGTCGCGCTGTTGGAAGTGGGTATTCCAGTGCGAATCAGCCATGCGCCGAGCGTGGTTTGCGGTCCGTAGGCAAGCGAGAGCAGGATGCCGAGCGCGAGCGGCGGCATCAGCACCGAGATTAGAACAGCAGCCTCCCAGAAAATGCGATCGCGTCCGGCGACGCGTGCGAGGTACCACGCGACGGGCGTGCCGAGCGCGACGACGATCGCGAGAGCGACCGCAGTGAGCGTCAGCGACACGCGCACGGCATTCGCGGTCGAACCTGGAATACCGCCGTCCCACTGCCAGTTGCCGGCCGGCGCCCCAAGGCCGATCAGCGGATAGAGCAGCGCGAGGGCGAACGCGAGCATGCCGAGCCGGCCCCACCATGACGATTGCACTTTGCTCACGGCGCGAGGGGCTGCGCGTCTCCCGCATCGTCATAGTGATATTTCGCGAAAATTTTGCGCGCCGCGTCCCCTTGCAGCCACGTCACGAAGCGCGCGGCCAGATCGGGTTGCGCAGCATCCTTCATCGCGGCGGCGTAAAATACTAACGGCGCCGGATGAAGGGTCTTGCCGTTGAGCGTTACCGACGCCTTTCTGTATACCGATTCCATCGCGGCGTCGCCCAAGTTGATCTCCTTGGGCAGCGCGACGTAGAGCAATCCGAACGAATCCGGCTGAGTCTTGTAGGCGGAACTCGCGTCGAGTTGTCCCGCCTGCACCCGCGCCATCAACTGAGGTTCCATAAAGATCTGTTGCTGATTGATCTGAGTACCCAGGATTTTGTCAGCGAGATTCGGTTGATGATAGTAATCGGCGGCAAGTTGCATAGTGAAGATGATATTGAGGCCCTGGGGATCGGTCGTCGGATCGGTACGGCCGAAGCGCAGGCCGGGCGCCTCGAGGATTTGCCACCAGGGTTTCGCGCCTGCGTCGCCGGATTTGGCGAACTCGGCGGCAAATTGGCTCTTGGGACTGTATGCGATCACCATCTCGGTGCGCGCAATCGGGATCGCACGGGCCGTCTTACCAGCCGCAATCACGGTGCGCATCGGACCCGGCGTAACCGAAATAAAGACATCGGGCCGTATGCTGCCGGCCGCGATCATTTTGGCGAGACCGGTGGAACCCTGCGCTCGGCCCTGCAAGTCAGCGTTGAGGTCCTTCGCGATCGCCGGGCGCACCGCGCCATCCATCATCGAGCCCATCGAACCGGCGTAGGCGACCTGCAACGGCGTCAGTGCTTGCGCCGATCGCGCAGGACGCGCGCTCGCAAAGGCCAGGATCGCAGCTAGCGCGACCAACCTCGCCAGCCCTTTGCGTGAAGTCTCATTCGCGATTTTCATAGAGCGATTCTTATGCCATTATGCGGGCGCATAGGCAACTATCATGGCATCGAATGGAGAAGCATTGCGGAGCGCACGTGAAGCTCGCGGCCTAACGCAAGTCGAACTCGCGCGACGCGCCGGCATTTCGCGCCAGGCGCTTGGCGCGCTTGAGGCCGGAACCTACCAGCCGGGCGTGACGGTCGCGATCGCGCTGGCGCGCGAACTGGGCGACTCGGTCGAGGGCCTGTTTGGCGGTGAGATCCCCAGCGAGTGCAATCGGATACGGGCGGCGTGGGCGGACGACGATCCGCCGACTCCCGCCGGCGCCGCGCGCAGTATCGCGCTGGCGCGAGTGGGCGGCAGGATCGTTGCGGTGCCGTATCCGGCGGCGCGGTTGACGCTGGCGCCGCCGGCCGGCATCGTCGAGCAAAGCGGTCGCGGGCGCGCGACGGTCGCGACTTATCGCTCGGCGAGCGAGATCGACGCGACGCTGCTGATAGCGGGATGCGATCCCGCAACCGCGATCCTGGCCGACTGGCTCGCGCGCCATCGCTCGCCGGTCTCGGCGGTGGCATTACCATGCTCGAGCAGCCGCGCGCTCGCCGCTCTGATCGACGGTCGCGCACACGCCGCCGGCGTCCACCTGAAAGATCCCGGCAGCGGCAAATACAATTCCGCGCCAACGCGAGCGGCCCTCGGCGCGCGCCCGGCGATCGTGGTCAGCTTTGCGCGATGGGAACTGGGACTCGCGACCGCCCCGGGAACCCGCCACGGAATCCGCGGTATCGGCGACCTCGCGCGCCCGGGCATCCGCCTGGTGAATCGCGAAATCGGAGCGGGCGCGCGCGCATTCCTCGATGAGGCGCTGGGCGAACTCGGGATCGACGCGAGGCAGATCGAAGGTTACGGGTTCGAGGCCGCGGGACACCTCGAAGTTGCCGCCGCAATCGCGGCCGGCCGCGCCGACGTCGGCGTCACGATCCGTCTCGCTGCCGAGGCCTATGGCTTGCCTTTTATTTCTATCCGCGAAGAGTGCTACGATTTTCTGATTCTGGCTCGCGACCTCGAAACCGCGCCGATCAAGGCGATGCTCGACACGCTCAATTCGCGGCGTTTCGCGCTTGAAGTCAGCCAATTCTGCGCGTATGACACCAAGCAGATGGGCCAAGTCAGCGCTCGCAACGGATGACGTTCAAAATCACCATTATCCACGGAGGAAGTGACCATCATGGCAGCAGCTACAGTATCAGTCGAACGGGCCGCATCCGGCGCCCGCAACACCGCGGCGTTGGATTTTCTGCGAAAGCCCAAACAGCTTTTGATCGGCGGAAAATGGGTCGCCGCAAAATCCGGCAAGACCTTCGAGACCGTCAACCCGTCCAATGAGGAAGTCCTCGCGCTGATTGCGGAGGGCGACAAGGCCGACGTTGACGAGGCGGTGAAGGCCGCGCGCAAGGCGTTAGAGGGCCAATGGTCGCAGATCGGACCGCATCAGCGCGCGCGCTACCTGTTCAGGATCGCGGAACTGATCGATGCGCATGCCGACGAACTCGCGCAACTCGAAACCCTCGATAACGGCAAGCCACTCACTTTCTCAAGCGCATTTGATATTCCGGCGGCCGCCGAAACCTTTCGTTACTACGGCGGATGGGTGACGAAAATCTACGGCGAGACCAACCCGTCCGACCCCGCTTTCTTCAACTACACGCTGCGCGAGCCGGTCGGCGTTTGCGGGCAGATCATCCCGTGGAATTTCCCGCTATTGATGGCCGCGTGGAAGCTGGGACCCGCGCTGGCCTGCGGCAACACGGTGATTCTGAAACCCGCGGAGCAGACTCCGCTGACGGCCCTTCGCCTCGGTGAATTGATCACGGAAGCGGGCTTGCCCGACGGCGTCGTCAATATCATCACCGGCATGGGACCGGGCGCCGGCAGCTCGATCGCCGAGCACCCCGATATCGACAAGGTTGCCTTCACCGGCTCGACCGAGGTCGGCAAGATCATCCTGAAGGCCTCGGCCGGTAACCTGAAGAAGGTTTCGCTGGAACTCGGCGGCAAGGCGCCGAACATCATCTTCCCGGACGCCGATCTCGATCAGGCCGTGCCGACTGCGATGATGGGCGTGTTCTTCAACTCGGGGCAGGTCTGCTGCGCGGGCACGCGGATTTTTGTGCAACGCGACCGCTACGACGAAGTGGTGGGGAAGCTGGCGAATTTCAGCAAGGGCGTCACGATGGGCGATCCCTTCGATCAGAAGAGCACGATCGGGCCGCTGGTTTCGCGTGAGCAGTTCGATCGGGTCAAGGGTTATCTCGAGGTGGGCAAGAAAGAAGGCGCCAAGGTGTCGGCCGGTGGCGCGGCGGGAACCGGCAAGGGTTACTTCGTCAACCCGACGCTGTTCTCCGACGTCAAGAATGACATGCAAATCGCGCGTGAGGAGATTTTTGGTCCGGTTGGGACGGCGATCTCGTTCACCGATGAAAGCGATGCGGTTTTTCAGGGCAATAATACGGAATATGGCCTTTCCGCCGCGGTCTGGACCCGCGACCTCAGCCGCGCCCACAAGGTTGCCCGCGCGCTCAAGGCCGGCACGGTCTGGGTCAACTGTTATAATCAGCTCGATCCGATCTCGCCCTTCGGCGGCTACAAGCAATCCGGCTTCGGCCGCGAGCTCGGCCGATACGCGATCGATCTTTACACGCAGATAAAGTCGGTTTGGATGAAGCTCTAACTTCGGATCACCCAGCGCGAACCGATCTGAATCGCATTCGCAAACAGTTGGATGCGAGACCAAGGGCGCCCGTCGAGGGCGCCCTTTTTAATTGACGGCAGCGTCATCGAACGGCGACGCACGCCTTGTTAAAATTGCCGCGACGTATCTCGCCGCCGAATCTTTGCGCTCAGGAGCCGCCAATGCCGTCAGCACAATCACCGTCATCGAATGCCGCGCTCACCGAACGTCCCGCGTGGAAGGCACTGCAAGCGCATTACGAGGCAATTCGCGGCACCCATCTGCGAAAGATCTTCGGCGACGATCCGCAACGCGGCGAGCGCATGGCGCGCTGGCGGATGAAGCGGGGCTGCGCGAGCGCATCGACGCGATGTTTCGCGGCGACAAGATCAACGTCACGGAAAAGCGCGCCGTGCTCCACGTTGCGCTGCGCGCGCCGCGCGACGCGACGATCATGGTCGATGCCCAAAACGTGGTGCCCGAAGTGCATCAGGTGCTCGACCGCATGACGGACTTTTCCAATCGCGTGCGCGGCGGCGCTTGGCAGGGGCACACCGGCAAGCGCATCCGCGCGGTCGTCAATATAGGGATAGGTGGTTCCGACCTCGGGCCGGTGATGGCGTACGAGGCGCTGCGCTATTACAGCGATCGCAATCTCACGATGCGCTTCGTCTCCAATGTGGACGGCACCGATTTCGCCGAAGCGACGCGCGACCTCGACCCGGCCGAGACCCTGTTCATCATTTCGTCGAAGACCTTCACCACGCTCGAGACCATGACCAACGCGCATACGGCGCGCGAATGGAGCCTGCGCGCGCTCGGCGACGAAAAGGCGGTCGCGAAACATTTCGTCGCGGTCTCGACCAACGCGGCGGAGGTCACGAAGTTCGGCATCGACACCGCCAACATGTTCGGCTTCTGGGACTGGGTCGGCGGGCGCTATTCGATGGATTCCGCGATTGGGTTATCGACCATGATCGCGATCGGGGCGGACAATTTCCGCGCGATGCTCGGCGGGTTCCACGCGATCGACGAGCATTTCCGCACGACGCCCTTCGAGCGCAATCTGCCGGTGCTGATGGGGTTGCTGGCGCTCTGGTACAACAACTTTTTCGGCGCGCAGACAGTCGGAGTATTTCCCTACGAGCAGTATCTGAAGCGCTTCCCCGCGTATCTGCAGCAGCTCACGATGGAGTCCAACGGCAAGCACGTGACGCTCGACGGCGCGGTCGTGAATTATCAGACGGGACCGATTTACTGGGGCGAGCCGGGGACCAACGGGCAGCATTCATTCTACCAGATGATTCATCAGGGGACGAAAATCATCCCGTGCGACTTCATCGGATTTTACCAGACGCTGAATCCGCTCGGGCGGCATCACGACATGCTGATCGCGAACGTCTTCGCGCAGGGCGAGGCGCTCGCGTTCGGCAAGACCGCAGAGCAGGTCAAAGCGGAGGGCACGCCGGACTGGCTGGTGCCGCATCGGACGTTCGAGGGCAATCGTCCATCGACGACAATCCTGGCGGAGCGCCTGACGCCGGAGACGCTCGGCAAGCTGGTCGCATTATACGAGCATAGCGTTTTCACGCAGGGGGCGATCTGGCAGATCAATTCGTTCGATCAATGGGGGGTCGAACTGGGCAAGGCACTCGCGCAGAAAATCATACCGGAACTCGAAAATGCGTCGCCGGAGCTGAAGCACGATAGCTCGACGAACGCACTGATTCGGCGGTATCGCGCGCATCGCAAGGGCAAGCTCTGAAGGGACGCAGAGCTTGGTCGAGGAACGCAAAACTTTTAGATTCACTGAAACCTCACGAGGTTTCAGACTTCCCTTTTGAATGAGGTCATGGATTGACGCTCGCGTTGCTCGGGTGGTAGCCAAGTCGTGGGAGTGACAAAAGTCGGAAGGGGAGATCGATACTGTCACCCTGAGCGCAGCGAATGGGTCCCGGATCAGAAGAAAAAGATCCGGGATTCTTCGTTGCGCTCAGAATGACTAGCTCGTGGAAGCGACTGACTAATTGAACACAATTTGCCAGTTGGATAGTCAGTCGCATTGGCGAGGGTATCGCCGCCGCTTACTTGTCGCGGACGCCGATCGCGCCTGCGCCGCGCAGCTTTTCCAATTCTCCCGCGCTAAAACCCCATTCGCGCAACGCTTCCTCGGTATGTTCCCCCGGCTTGGCCGGCGGCCGTTGAATCTTGCTCGGCGTGCGGCTGAAACGCGGCGCCGGTCCGGGCTGCACCACGCCTTCGACCTCGACGAAGGTTCCGCGCAACTGGTTATGCGGATGCTTGGGCGCCTCCGCCATGCTCAACACGGGCGCGAAGCAGATGTCGCTGCCCTCCATGATCTTGCACCACTCGGCGCGGGTCTTGGTCTTGAATAGCGCCGCGAATTTTTCCTTCAGGTCCGGCCACGCCTTGCGATCCATCTGGCGCGGCATCTCCTGCCCTTCGAGGCCCGAGAGCTTCAGCAATTCGGCGTAGAACTTGGC
>Ga0208820_1001364_pt1 | contig 13696 bp, 9 predicted proteins | sample June2015DPH_16_5_FD_184713 | JGI IMG/M metagenome (GOLD analysis project Ga0208820, IMG submission 184713) | Peatland microbial communities from SPRUCE experiment site at the Marcell Experimental Forest, Minnesota, USA - June2015DPH_16_40... | ecosystem: Environmental > Terrestrial > Soil >...
TCTTCCAAGACTCCAGTAATTGCGCTGACCGCCTGGTCATCGGGCGACAACAGCAGAGCATGAGGCATAGCTCTCTCATGCTAGGAACCGCCGTCGAAAGCCGCAAGTTACCGGGGTAAGGGGCCTGCCGTGGCGGCCGAGATCGCGGCTTGCAGGCCATGCGGCGCCCGCACGCGGAGCCTAGAGGCTGCGGAAAAACTAACGTTTCGTATCAGGGCGCCGCTTTACAACTTGCGGAAAAACTCGATGTTGCACCTGATTTTGGGTGGCGCAGCGGTTTACCGCTGCGATAAGTGGCTTCATGGAACAAGGCTTATACTTATTGCGGAAATGCGCGAGTCAGACCCGCCGGAAACTCTATGCTAGACGCCACCGATCAAGCGACATTTCTCGCCATACGCGAGCTCAAACGCTCGATCCAAAAATCAGGTAAACCGCTCGTGCTCTGGATAGGCGCGGGCGCAAGCAAATGGCTCGGTTTCCCGCTGTGGAAGGAGGTTGCACTTGACCTGAGAAAGGACTTCTTTAAATACGTCGCTACCTTTGACAACCCCGGAGCCCTCAAACTAATCGACGCAAGCTCCTTTCCTGGATTCTTCCAACAGTGCCGGGACCTCGACCAGGCACGTTACTACCGGCTCCTGAGCGACACTTTCCTACCTCGACCCGATACTGCCCAGTATCGGCGGTTTACCGAGGCCCTCGGAAAAATCGCGCCGCTGCATATTCTGACGACCAACGTAGACGAGTCAATCGAACAAAGATTTCCTGGGGCCGCGGTTTTTCAGCGGTCCGACATTGGCGGCTGTCTAAGGCAACTCCAGGACGGCACCTCGTTTGTCGCTAAGCTACATGGCTCTCGAAGCGCAATCGAGGGCACCGTGTTTACTGACGAAGACTACGAGAAACTCAAAGCCGACACGGGTTATGTCAACACGCTGAAGGTTATCTTTGCAACAACGACTGTTGTGTTCCTTGGCTACAGCGTTAGCGACCAATACTTAGTTGACCTTCTCTCAGACAATGAGCGGGACATGAGTCTTTTTGGCGCGGGGCCCCACTTTGTAGTGAGCACCACCTTCAAAGAAACCCCATCAGTCCGCCGAATAGGCTACTCGATAAAGCGCTTCCCGGACCACCGCGCCGCGCTGACCGTGCTGGACCTCATCCGTCAAGTCGAAGCCAGGAAGGCCGAGCTTGCCGCACGGAGCGAGACGACCGCGGGAACAGAAGAAGGAGACAAGCTATCGCTCGGAACAAAAACCGCCTATTTCATCTCAGACTTCACGCCACCTGGGACGTGGTCTAGCGGGCACAACCTCACATTCCAGACACCCGACGGAAGAGAGGTCGAAGCTGCGGTGGGCCTAGGTTTCACCAACGACGAGATACCATTCCGTGAGTCAACCGCTGCTCACGACCTCACTGTCGGCCTCATATGTTTTGACGTTGTATATTTTCCGCTCTCAGCAGTGTGGAAGGTTTTCCTACTCCTCGGCGATTCCCTCTGGAGCCTCGTTCAATCCGGGGTCATTCGACTGATTCATCTACAGCACGAACCCAGTGTCGTGTTTTCCGAGAAAGGAGCCCTGATAGGGGAGATCGGCCTCATGACACTCGCCGCCAAGGCCGGCGGCCCGGAAACCCCGGGCGCAATCCTCAGAAGGGAAGTCAAGCCGGCCGCCGGGAGGGAAGCGGAGGCTGAGAGGCTCATCGCCGAGGTGGAGTCACGGATTGTTGTATTCGCCGCGGGCGATAAGATAGAGCTGGCGAACCTAGCACGCGCGTCGTTCATGATGCCTGACGTAGCGCGTCTGCTCGGAATTGGCGAAGCCATTCTCCCCAGCCAAGTTCCATCGTGGCTGAGATTTCCCTGCCTACGGATGGCGCATCTGGTTCACACCGGTGCCGTTTGTGACCATCTTGGTATTCAAGCAGCCAAGATACCTTTCGGTGGCGTGCGGCTAACAAGCGCAGCGTTCGGGGTGCAGTCATCCGCGGAATCAGCCGACCATTATGCTAGCTATGTTCTCTCGCAAAGATTTAACACCAATGTTGGCGCCGCCCTTATTGCTCAGCCCGCGATCCTTCAGACGATCCTGCGGTTCCGCGATACCGCTGAGGGCGAGGCATTCCGCAGAGAGGTTCGTGATCAACTTCTAGCAAACGCGGCGAGCGAATTTTCCGCCTCGATTAATGCCGGACTCAAGAAGAACATTCCAATCCCGGTTCTGGAGAAGGCACGCGACAAGCTCTCCTCTCTCCTCACTGAAAATGTCTCGATTTCTCCCGTTCCGGCCGTTTGGGCAAACTCCCTTCAGTCTGACGACACTACGCGACTCTGGCGTGCCAAGTCCCGATCTTTGTTGTTAGATCTGGCGAAGCAGCGTGGCATACGCGGCGATGACCCGTGCATCTGCGGCTCCGGCGACAAGTTCCGACTCTGCTGCTTGGCCCCCTTGCGAGATTAGTCGGGCGGGTGGCCTGTCCTATCCCGAAACGAAGGGCGGGGCCTTTGACTTTTTTCATCACAAACGCGCAGTGAGCACCATCACAGACTTCTAACCGCCCGTCGGCGACAATGGAGATGACCTGTAGGCCAGGGCCGAGGTGCGCCCGTCTCCCAAGACGGCCCTCGAAGCCGTCCCAATCCCATTTTGGAACGCTCTTTGACAACCAGTCGAAGCAAAATCGCCGCTAAGTCATTATTTCGGAATACTTTACATGTAAGTCATTATTCTTGAATACTTTGCAAAGATAGCCCGCCAACGCGCTGATTCTAATAACGTTAAGAGGGGTGTGGGGGGGGAGGGGGGGCGGGGGGGGTAAATACCAACCAGTTAGTAACGCAAGAGTAACTACCCCGGAAATTTCATTCCGGCAGTTGCCGTTCGACCCGACTTTTCCGCCGAATACTGCGGTGAACTCGGCATTTGGCCAGTCGCTGTGGTCAAATAAGATTCACGATGACAACCAGGTCGGTGGCATTGCGCCGCAAGTTCAAGGCGGCGGAACGGGGCGTTCATGGATTGTGGCAAATCCTGAAAGCCGTGGTGTCAACCGATCATCCTCTGCTGGCGCATCTGATCCCCATCCGGCGCTGCAATCTGGCCTGCACCTACTGCAACGAGTTTGACGATTTTTCGAAGCCAGTGCCGATCGAGCAGATGTTGCAACGTGTCGATCGACTGGGCGACCTCGGCACTTCGGTGGTCACGATCAGCGGCGGCGAACCGATGCTGCATCCGCAACTGGATGAAATCATTCACCACATGCGGAAACGCAGAATCGTTTCGGGGCTGATCACCAATGGTTATCTGTTGACCGCCGACCGCATCCGGCGGTTGAACCGGTCGGGCCTGGAGTGGCTGCAGATTTCGATTGATAACGTGAATCCCGACGCAGTTTCGAAGAAAAGCCTGAAGGTGCTCGACCGGAAGCTGCAGTTGTTGGCCGAGCACGCGGAATTTCACGTGAATATCAATTCCGTGGTGGGCAGCGGGGTGAGCCATCCGCAGGACGCGCTCACCATCGGCAAGCGCGCGCTGGAGTTGGGGTTCAGCTCAACGATAGGAATCATTCACGACGGCTCGGGACAGTTGCAGCCCTTGAACGACGAAGAACGGCGTGTGTATCACGAGATGAAGAACCTGGAGAAGCGCAGCTTCACGCGCGTGAATGCCTTCCAGGATAACATCGCGCTGGGGCGCCCGAATCAGTGGCGCTGTCGAGCCGGAGCGCGCTACCTCTACATTTGCGAAGACGGGCTGGTGCATTACTGCTCGCAGCAGCGCGGGTATCCGGCCATTCCGCTGGAGAAATACACACTTGCCGATTTACGCCGCGAGTTCCATACCGAGAAGCCGTGCGCGCCCCATTGCACGGTATCGTGCGTGCACCAGGTATCGATCCTGGATGCGTGGCGCGCCCCGCAAAGGCCGGCACCGGCGTCGGAGCCGGCGAGCGGATTGGTGCACATCGAGTAGTGGAAAGCAGCTCTCAGCTGTCAGCTCTCAGGAAAAGCTTCGCAGCCTGTGAAACCGTGTCCTTCCCAAGACGATTGATGAGATGGCTTCTGAGAACTGAGAACTGAGAGCTGCTTCTAGAACGTTGTGGCTACGGTGAAGCGGAAGGTTTTTCGCGGTTCCCGGAGAGTGTATGTGGAGCCGATGGTCGAGCGCGTCAGGTTGTAGGTGTAGTTGCCAGCGGCCAGGTCTTGACAGGTAGCGGACCCCGGGTTTGGACAGGGGAACATGCTGCGGTTGATCTGTATGGGTGGAAACGCGCTGCTGTCGAGACGCAGAGCGTTGTAGGCATAGTAAATGCGGAAGGGCGCATTGACGACCGGAAGCATCGTCTGCAATTCGAGCCCAGTGGACATACGCACAACCCAGTTGGTGCCAGGAACCGGGTTGAGGTATTGCGGGATGCCGCTAATTGTGTGGCCGCCGGAACACGCATACGACGTCTGGGGTCCGAGGATCGGGCAGCCGAACAGCGTGCTCAGCAGGGTTTCGTACTGGACCGGGTTGATCTGCAACTGCGATGTACGGAGGATGGGATCGGTGCCCGTATCGACAAAGGGCGCGATGGCGACTGGGCCGGCAATAGTGATGCGGTATTCAAAGTTTCCGTGCAGACTGAGGTCGCCGCCGGGAGTTACGAGTTGATTAAACGGAACCGGGATATTCCAGCAGTTGTTGACGCACGTTCCCGAGGAGTTGACCCCCACCGGAAAGCTCGGGTTGGCGGGAACGAAACTTGAATCCTTGTTCCTCAGGGCCACGGTCTGCACGCTGGGCAGGTAGGCGATGGGAGAGACGGTGCGGATGTCGAAGCCGCGCAGATCGTTTTCGCCTCCGAGGTAGGCTCGTTCAAATGGGGGCGCGACGACTCCGCTGTAGCCCGTGATAAACGAAGCCTGCACGTTGTAACCCACGGCATTGCGGCGTTTCTGCACGGGGAAAAACTGTTTGTACTGGACGACGGGACGGATGGTGTGAATCGTGCCACCGATGCCAGCGATCTCCCCGCCGATGAACAGGCTCCTGCCATGGTGGGGCGAGTAGGGCGAATCGAGCGTGTTCATGCTGAAGCTGGGAGTGATCTTGCTGGTGATGATGCCGTTGAGCGCGTTGGGGCCGGTGATGCCTCGGAAGTTGAGATTCTCGAACAGGAGTTTGGAAGCGTTGCTGACGGCGACCAGCGAAGAGCGGTCGAAGGCGTAGCTGATGCCAAAGCGCTTGAAGGAACGGCGCAGCGGGTAGCTTAAGCTCAGGGTGGCGCCGGTACTGGACTGCGAGTAGTTCTGCAGGTTCTGCAGGAAGGCGGCGGGCAGGTTCGGATTCTGCCCGGTTAAAATGGCATACTGCTTGGCCTGGTTGTAGTTGATCTTGCGCAGATAGACGTTGAAGCCGGCCTGGATGGGCCGGTCAAACAAGTAAGGCTCGGTGAAGCCGAGGACCACGTCGCGTTGGCGGCTGCCGAGGCTGGCCTGAACGGAGAGCGTTTCGCCCAATCCAAGAAAGTTGTTGGTGCTGTAATTGACGCCGACGAAGGCGCCGGCCAGACCGCTGACGCCGCCTTGCAATCCGATGCTGTTCTTCCCCTTTTCCTTGACCTTCAGGGTGAGATCGACGGTGCCGGCCTTTTCGTCGAGGTGGCGCTCGGTGGTATTGGGATCGTCTGGCTTGAGCTGGTCGAAATAGCCGAGCTGGTTGAGGCGCAGCAGGCTGAGCTCCCAGTAGCGCGAGTTGTAGATCTGGCCTTCTTCCAGCGCAATTTCGCGGCGGATGACTTTGTCGCGGGTGGTGGTGTTGCCCTGGAACTCGATGCGGCGCACGTAGAATTGCTTGCCTTCGTCCACGTCGATTGTCAGATTCACGATCTTCTTCTCGTCGTCGAACTTGGTGTCGGGGACGGAAGTGAAGTTAATGTAGCCGGCTTCGCCGTAGGCTTTGCGCAGGTTCTCCAGACCCTTGGCGACTTTTTCGCGGCTGAAAATGTCCCCGTCCTTCATGGGGAAAAGGCTGCGCAGAGCGGCACTGTTGGGGATGGCTTTGTTGTTCTTGAAGGTGATGGCGCCGAGGCGGTAGCGCTCTCCTTCCTCGATGGGCATGGTGATATCGACGGATTTCCCCAGCCCTGACTGGAGTAACGGAATGTGGAAGCCGGTGTGTCCGGTGTCGTGGATCTCGGTTTTGGGTTCGTCGACCAGCACCTTGAAGTAGCCTCGGTTCTGGAACTCGGCGCGGACGCGTTCGGTATCTTCTTCGAGTTTCGTGGCGTCGTAGGTCTTGGCGAAGATGTTCTCAAGAAAGATGGAGTGCGGGATGCCAATGGGCTTGAGGTTCTTCATGGCCGCGCGCAGGGTGCGGTCACCGACGTGTTTGTTGCCCCGGAAGCGGATGCGTCCAACCTTGACCTTGGGCCCCTCCTTAATGACGAATGTGACGCCGACGGCGGCGGGCGGGATGGGCCGCACTTCGGTGCGGATGGTGGCGAACTGGCGCCCATGCTCGGCGAGCAGTTCCTTGAGGACAACTTCGGCCTTCTTGATCTTCGTGGGATCGTACTGGTTCTCAACCGAGAGCCCGACTTTGCGCTCCTTGAAGCGGTCGAGCACGTCGCTGGTGGAAACGGCATTGAGGCCGGTGTAGTTGATCTCGCGGATGGTCGGCCGCTCTTTGAGGTAAATGTGCAGGATCCAACCTTTGGGGCTCTGTTCGCGCTCAAAGCGGATGTCCTCAAAGTAGCCGGTGTTCCAGAGAGCGTTGAAGTCGCGTTCGATGGCGGCGGGGTCGTAGACGTCGCCGGCCTTGCTGAAGATGCGAGCCTTGACCGTGTCGGCGGGGATGCGGCGGTTGCCGTGGACTTTGATGTCGACAATGAGATCCTGCTGGCCGACAACGGATAGCGCCAGCAGCAGAAGCGTCAACAAAACCAGGAGGCGACTCCAAACAGACCTACGCTTCCAAACTCCTGTGGCGAAAGAAGATGGAGTCCAAAAAGAGTCTTTCTGCGGGCCCGTGTTGTGGCCGAGTCGCGGGGCGCGCACAGGGATAGCATGATGACGACGATGAATCGCAACTACCTCGAAAAACTAGAGTTAGGAAAACGGTAATTATACGGTAGAGAGTGAGAACCGTCCAAGACGGGGGCGAATTTCTCCCCTGGAGTCACGCCCGAAAAGGTTCCACCTCAACAGAGACGGAATAGAAGGTCGCCGCGTTGCCCATGTCAGTAAGTTTTTCTGAGGTCAGCACATTGATGTTGCCGCCGCCGGGGCTGAATCGTGCCCAATCGAGCCGGGCGGCAACCACTCCGGGAGGCACTGCACCATCGATGCGAGACCCGTCAACTCGAGCCCGGAGGACGATCTCACCGCGCGAGTTGAAAGCGCGAACGTGGTCGCCGTCGCGGACGCCGCGGGCCTCGGCATCGTTCGGATGCATTTCGAGATCGCCGATCCATGGTTCCATCTTGCGAACGGATGGGAGGTTGGCGAATGACGAGTTGAGATGGTTGTCGGGCTTGCGGGCGAGAAGTTCGAGCGGAAAGCCGGCGGCTTTCGATCGAAATCCGTGTCGCGATTCATCGGGCGGCGTGAAGGCGACGACCGGATCGAGCCCCTGATGCTTCAGAGTTTCGCTGTAGAACTCGGCTTTGCCGCTGGGCGTGGGGAAGTTGCCTTGGGCGAAGGGTAGGAAAGCGGCCGAGCTGCGCTCGGCTTGGACGGGCGAGGCGCCCGTCCCCACACCGTTCGGCGTGGTGAAATTCAGGCGAATGCAATGCTCGCGCTCCAAGCGATCGCGGGTGATTCCTTTGAGCCACGGATTGGGCGATTGAAGGGCGCGGTCGATCATGGAATCCACCGTTTCGCGGAAACAGTCGTCTTCAAAACCCATGCGCTCGGCGAGCGCGCGGAACATCTCGACATTGGAGCGGCATTCGCCGACCGGATCCAGCGCCTGATTGGAGACCTGGAGGTAGTAGTGGCCGTACGCGGTCTGCAGGTCTTTGTGCTCGAAGAAAGTGGTGGCGGGCAGCACGATATCGGTGTAGTCGGTGGTGTCGGTGAAGAACTGCTCGTGGACCACGGTGAAAAGGTCGGGGCGCATCAGTCCGCGGACGACTTCGTTATGGTTGGGGCAGACGGCCGCGGGATTCGAGTTGTACACGAACAGCACCTGGATGGGCGGCACCATCTTCGGCACTATCGTCGAGTTCAGCACGCTGCCGAGTTGCACCATGTTGACGATGCGGGCGGGGCGTCCCAGGGCTTTCTGCATCAACTCGGGCATTTCGAGCGCTTCGCGATTCAAGCCGTAAGAGCCGCTGAGCGAGAGCTGGAGTCCGCCTCCGACTTCTTTCCAAGATCCGATCAAACAGGGCAGCATGGCAACCGCGCGCATCGACATGCCGCCGCGCTCGGAGCGCTGGATGCCGTAGTTGACGCGGATCACGGACGGGCGCTCGGTGGCGTATTCGCGGGCGAGCTTGCGGATGTCGTCGGCGGATATGCCGGTCCATTGGGCAACTTCTTCAGGCGGATACTGCTGCGTGCGAGCCTTCAGCTCCTCGAAACCGATGGTGTAGCGCGAGACGTAGTCGTGATCGAAAAGATTTTCGCTGATGATGACATGCATCAAGCCGAGAGCGAGCGCGGCATCGGTGCCGGGGTTGATCGGCAGGTACCAGTCGGCCAACTTCGCGGTGCGCGTGCGGTACGGATCGATGACGACCAACTTCGCGCCTTTGCGGCGAGCTTCTTCGATGAAGGGCCAGAGATGAACGTTGTTGCCGTGAATATTCGAACCCCAGGCGATGATGTAGCCCGCATGCGCAAACTGTTCCGGCTCGGTGCCGAGCTTGATGCCAATCACCGATTTCAGGGCTGCTTCGCCGGCGGTGGAGCAGATGCTGCGCTCCAGTTGTGAAGCGCCCAGCCGGTGGAAGAAGCGGCGGTCCATGGAAGCGCCGTTGAGCGCACCGAGCGTGCCTCCGTAAGAGTAGGGCAGGATGGATTCGGGGCCGTATTCGGCAATGATGCTTCTGAACTCGTGCGTGATCTCGTCCAGGGCTTCGTCCCAAGTGATGCGCTGGAAAGCCTCGCGGGCGGGGGCGCCCGCGCCACACGGGCCCTTGGGAACCACCCGTCTCATGGGATACAGCACCCGATCCGGCGAGTACACGCGGTCGAGATACTTGGCCACTTTGGCGCAGAGGAATCCGCGGGTAACGGGGTGATCGGGATCGCCCTGAATTTTGGTGGCGCGGCCGTCTTCGATAGTGATCAGGACGCCGCAGGCATCAGGGCAGTCGTGCGGGCAGGCGGCGTGGACGACGCGCTTCATAAAATCAGTACCCAGTACCCAGTTGCCAGTTGCCGGTAGCCAGTTGCCAGTCCCAACCCCGGTTTTTCTGGGTACTGGCAACTGGGTACTGGGTACTGTTTCTACTTGAACTCCAGGACTTCTTTTTCCTTGGCTTTGCTCATCTCTTCCATCTTTTTGATTTCGTCGTCGGTGAGCTTCTGGATTTCGTCGAGCGCGCGCTTCTCGTCGTCTTCGGCAATTTTCTTGTCTTTCAGCGTCTTCTTGATGGCGTCGTTGCCGTCGCGACGGATGTTGCGTATTGCGGTACGGTGCTCTTCGAGAATCCGGTGCAGGTGCTTCACCATGTCCTTGCGCCGCTCTTCGGTGAGCGCGGGCACGGGTACGCGCACCATCTTGCCGTCGTTCATTGGGTTGAGGCCGAGGTCGGCGCTGCGGATGGCTTTTTCTATCGCCCCGAGCTGAGACGGATCGAAGGGCTGTACCGTGATCATTTGCGGCTCGGGCGCGTGAATCTGGGCGATCTGGTTGAGCGGCATCTGCGACCCGTAATAGTCGACGGAAACGGTGTCGAGCATATGAACGTTCGCGCGTCCGGTGCGGGTGGCGGTCATTTCGCGGCGGAAGTCTTCCACCGCTTTATCCATGCGCGTCTTGAGGGTTGCGTAGACTTCTTTCAGGGCAGGATGAGCCATAGTTCGGGGCTCCTAGTATGCATTGAAATCAAAACCGTAAATTATAAACCGTGACTAAGGTCAGAGGTTAGAGGTCAGATTGCAGAGGCGAGAAGCGCTGGGGATATGCTTGGTTTTACCTCTGCAATCTGACCTCCGACCTCTGACCTCTCCTACGCGCTGACTAGCGAGCCGATCTTTTCGCCGAGCACTACGCGGCGGATATTGCCGCGCTGGTTCAGGTTGAAAACTATGATGGGGAGATTGTTGTCCTTGCACAACGAAATGGCCGTCGAGTCCATCACCTTTAGGCCCTGCTTCAGAACGTCCATGTAGGTAAGTTGCGAAAACTTCTTGGCATCCTTCACCTTCATCGGGTCGGCGTCGTAGATGCCGTCCACTTTGGTGGCTTTGAGGATGGCATCGGCTTTGATTTCCATGGCGCGCAGCGAGGCGGCGGTGTCGGTCGAGAAATACGGATTGCCGGTGCCGCCGGCGAAGATGACGACGCGTCCCTTTTCGAGATGCCGGATGGCGCGGCGCCGGATGAAGGGCTCGGCAACCTGGTTCATCTCGATGGCCGTCTGCACGCGGGTAAAGACGTTTTGTTTTTCGAGCGCGTCCTGCAGCGCCAGCGAGTTGATGACGGTGGCCAGCATGCCCATGTGATCGGCGGAGACGCGATCCATGTTCCTCGCCTGGTCCGCAACCCCGCGGAAGAAATTGCCACCGCCCACAACGATGGCCAGCTCGATGCCCAGGTTGCGCACTTCCGCAAGTTCAGCCGCGACTTCATGAATGCGGGCGGTGTCGATGCCGAAACCTTGATCGGCGGCCAGGGCTTCGCCGGAGATTTTTAGAAGGATTCGCTTGAAGATCGGATCAGACATGAGAGTCCTCAGTTCCTGTTCGCAGCAACCCAAATGCACAGGTCCTTCCCCCTGCGCTCAGGGTCGCCCTTGCGAGCGCATAAACGAAAGGGGCGCCGCAGCGCCCCTGAATACTTCGGCTGCTACTTGGCAACCGGCGCAGACGCCGCACCGCCCTCGTCCGGCTGGTTGTCCGGCTTCGCGCTGACGAAGGCGACCGTAGCGCCCACATCCCCGACTTTGAACCGGGCAAAACGCCGCACCGCGATGTTCTCGCCGAGTTTGCCCACTTTGGCGGCGATCAACTGCGAGATACTGATGGTCTGATCCTTGATAAAGGGTTGCTCCAGAAGGCAGACCTCTTCATAAAACTTTTCCATCTTGCCGGTCACGATTTTTTCGACCACGGGAGCGGGCTTGCCGGTGGCAGCGGCCTGGGCGCGATAAATGTCTTTCTCGCGCTCGAAGGCTTCCGGCGTAACGTCTTCTTTTCGGACGAACTTGGGATCGCTCGCCGCGATGTGCATGGCGATGTCGTGGACCAGCTCTTTGAAGTCGTCGGTGCGCGCGACGAAATCGCTTTCGCAGTTGACCTCGACCAGCACGCCAATCTTGCCGCCGGCGTGAATGTAGTAGCCCACCGAACCTTCGCTCGTCACCCGCGCCGCTTTCTTGGCTGCAACCGAAACGCCCTTTTTGCGCAATAGGACGATCGCTAGTTCCAGGTCGCCTTTCGCTTCGGTCAGGGCCTGTTTGCAATCCATCATCGGTGCTCCGGTTTTTTCGCGAAGCTCTTTGACCTTTGCGGCGGGAATATTCGGACCCTTGTTGTCGTCAGGTCCTGGACTTACTGGGGTAGCCATGATCTTTGAGTTCCTTTGCTTCTATAAAACTTGACCCGCGCACAGTCGAACTGCGCGGGCCAAACGTTGTCCTTGCGAATTCACCAGCTCAGCCCCTCAAGGGGCGCCTAATTTCACAGGGCTGGCGGTATCGCTAAAGCGATACCCTGATACGAAACTCGATGCAGAACTCAAGCTAGAACCGGCGCGTCTCGGCCTGCAACTCGTCGACGTCTTCCGTGGCGGCTGAGGGACGCTTGCGCGTGCCCTTGCCCAGCACGTCTTCCATGCGGATCTCTTCACCTTCGACGCCCGTGCCATCGGGGCCCGCAGCGGCAATTGCGCCTTCAGTTGCGACTTCGGCAAGCAGGCCTTCAGCGCTCGGGGCGGCCGCTGCGACAATCGGCTCGGGTTCTGCCGCCGCCTGGATATCCGCCGTCTGCTTGTCGTCCCGGGCATGGACGCCCTCGGCAATCGACTCCGAAATCTTCGAGGTGAACAACCGGATCGCCCGCAGCGCGTCGTCGTTGCCCGGGATCACGTAATCCACTTCGCTCGGGTCGCAATTCGTGTCGACCACGGCGACCACGGGGATGCCCAGCTTGCGCGATTCGCGCACCGCGATCTGCTCTTTATTTGAGTCGATCACGAAGATCGCATCCGGCAGCCGCGTCATGTTCTTGATGCCGGCGAGATTGGCCTGCAGGTGCTTGCGCTCGCGTTCGAGCTTGATCACTTCTTTCTTCGGAAGCAGATCGTAACGGCCATCGGTGGCCATTTCGTCGAGTTCCTTGAGCCGCTTCACGGATTTCTGCACGGTTACCCAGTTGGTTAACAGGCCACCCAGCCAACGCTGGTTCACGTAGAACATCGAGCAGCGCTGCGCTTCTTCGGCAATTGCGTCCTGGGCCTGGCGCTTGGTGCCAACGAAGAGGATGATTCTGCCCTCGGCGGCCAGGTCTTGCACGAATTTCGACGCTTCTTTGAACATCTTCAGCGTCTTCTGCAGATCGATAATGTAGATACCATTGCGCTCGCCAAAGATGAACTCCTTCATCTTGGGGTTCCACCGTTTCGTCTGATGCCCGAAGTGAACGCCAGCTTCGAGCAACTCCTTCATCGTGATGTTTGCCAATCAACCTCCTCAGTTGGTCTGCATCCGGACTCGAAAAGGCCCCGGATTGCCATTCCCGTCCACCCCGCCTCAGGGGAGGTGGGGGGATGAATTTGAACACCCTAAAACCAGTCGTTTGTCGTTGGTCGGTAGTCGTTCGCGAACGACCATCGACTAACGACCACCGACTATCTCTTACTGAACTGGAAGCGCTTGCGTGCGCCCTTCTGGCCGTACTTCTTGCGCTCTTTAGCGCGCGGGTCGCGAGTCACCATGCCTTCGGCTTTGAGCTTCTTGCGCAGTTCAGCGTTGAATTCCATGAGCGCGCGCGTGATACCGAGACGCACGGCATCGGCTTGTCCAGCGATTCCGCCGCCGCACACGTTGGCCAGCACGTTGAAGTTGGCCGTGGTCTCGGTCGAGACTAGCGGCGACTTCGCGCTGATGCGCTGTGAGGACGTCACAAAGTATTCGTCGAACGCTCTGCCGTTGACCTTAAACTCGCCGCTGCCAGGACGAAGAAAAACGCGGGCGATCGCCGCCTTGCGGCGTCCGGTTCCGTAGTATTGCACCAGTTCTGCCATGGTTAGCTTCTGGCTTCTAGCTGCTGGCTTCTAGCTCACCCGAGGGCGAAGACAGCGCTATTCACCGATCAACCTTTCCCAAGATCTTTCAAATAATCTTTCTTACCGCCTTACCGCAATCCGATTGCTAGAAGCCAGTGGCTAGTAGCCAGCAGCTTCTTACACAAACACCTTCGCCTCCGGCTTCTGCGCCTGGTGCGGGTGCTTGTCGCCTCGGTAAACCTTCAGCTTGGTAAACATCTGCTTGCCCAGTTTGTTCTTGGGAAGCATGCGCGACT
>Ga0208820_1001371_pt1 | contig 13670 bp, 12 predicted proteins | sample June2015DPH_16_5_FD_184713 | JGI IMG/M metagenome (GOLD analysis project Ga0208820, IMG submission 184713) | Peatland microbial communities from SPRUCE experiment site at the Marcell Experimental Forest, Minnesota, USA - June2015DPH_16_40... | ecosystem: Environmental > Terrestrial > Soil >...
CTCGGGGCTTACGACTTTGTGGGCAAGCCGATCGATTTCGATGAGCTGCACGTGACCATCAAGAACGCGCTCGAGGCCACGAGCTTGCGCACCGAAGTCCAGACCCTGCGAAGTGAGGTGCGCCGCGCATCCGGTTACAACAGCGTGGTGAGCGTCTCGCCGAAGATGACCGAGCTCATGAACTTCGTCCGCAAGGTGGCGGCGAGCGAGGCCACCACGATTTTGATTCAAGGTGAAAGCGGCACCGGCAAGGACCTCATCGCCAAAGCCATTCACTACGAAAGCTCCCGCCAGGAGAAACCCTTTGTCGCGATCAACTGCTCCGCCATTCCGGAGACGCTGATGGAAGCCGAGCTTTTCGGCCACGAAAAGGGCGCGTTCACCGATGCCAAGCAGATGAAGAAAGGGCTGTTCGAGGCCGCGGACGGAGGTACGCTGTTTCTCGATGAAATCGGCGAACTCTCTCCACTGCTGCAAGCGAAACTCTTGCGCGTGCTGGAAGACCAGGTCATCCGGCGCGTGGGCGGTGTCCGCGATATGCAGGTGGATGTACGAGTGATTGCAGCCTCCAATCGCGATCTGGAAAAGGCGGTGCGCGATGGCCAGTTTCGTCAGGATCTCTATTACCGGTTGGCCATTATTGCGATCTTTATCCCGCCCTTGCGGGAGCGAAAGGAAGACATTCTTCCTTTAGTGGACTTTTTCATCGAGCGCTACAACCGCAGATTCAAGAAGTCGATTCGTGGCATTACCGATGAGACCCGCCGTCTAATTTTCAGTCATAACTGGCCGGGCAATGTTCGCGAGCTCAAAAACACCATCGAGCGTGGCATGATCCTCGAAGACGAGCCGTTCCTGCGACCGGAGTATCTGCCGTTCTCTGTGGGTGAGTCGGGCGGCCGCACTCTCTTTGAACGAACTTCACCGGCCGACGGTGGGCAGATATTGCCCAATGGCCGCACCCTTCCCCGACTTTATATCCCGGAAGGCGGAACGTCACTGGAAGAAGTGGAGCACGCCATGGTCGAGTTGGCCATGCGCCAAGCCAACGGCAACCAGACCCACGCCGCCAAGCTGTTGGACATCAGCCGCGATGCTCTGCGTTACAAGCTCAAGAAATTCGGATTGATTCGCGGCGATGAAGAAGGCTCCCAGGCTGGCTCGGTTGAGGAGCAGTGATCCGCTGACGACCACAGATCTGTGTTCTTTTGGCTATCGGCTGCAGTGCGTCTTTCAGTGTGTGGTGCCGACAATCGCCTGTCCGGTTGTTTGCAGGTGGAACAGCCGCTGCAACGCATTGGTCATCTGCTCCTGCTGCACCTTTTCTGGAAGTTCCTTGAGTTCACGGGCCAGGGATACTGCGATCCTCTGCGTCATCCGGGACATGATTGCTCTTAAGATTTCATCCTGGTCCTTGGAGAAGGGCCCTTTCTCTTGTCGAAAGGAATCCAGTTCTTGTTGGCCAAACTCGTCCAGCCGCAGGCGCAGTGCCACGACGGTCGGCACGCCAGTCTCCGCCTGCAGCAGCTTTCGACGGAAGCCTCGCGCCTCGTCCAGCAGAATCTTCTGTGCGGCGGCGACGGCAGTCTCGCGCTCGTCCGCATTGTGGTAGGGCACGTTTTCCAGGTCGTCAAGGTCATAGAGGAAAACGCCCTTGACGCTGCGCACCGCGGGGTCAACGTCCCTAGGCATCGCGATATCGGCGATCACGAGAGGCTGATTCTTGCGCCCGCGAACCTCGCGTTCCCGAATCATGACCTCGACTTCCTCGCGGCTGAGAATCGTGTGCGGAGAAGAAGTCGAGCTGATGATGATGTCGGCCTCGGCCATATATTTCCAGCGCTCCTCCAACGGGATCGCAATCCCACCGAGCTTCGCCGCCAGCTCAGCCGCGTGTTCGAGAGTGCGATTGATCACGCCGACGGAAGTGGCGCCATGGCTAAGCAACTCACGGGCTGAGAGCTCACTCAACTGGCCCGCGCCTAGCAGAAGCACTTTCTTGTTTTCCAGGGTGCCGAAAATCTGGCGTGCGAGTTCCACGGCGGCATAAGGAATCGAAACCGCCGCGCTACCGATGGCCGTTTCACTGCGCACGCGCTCAGAGACCGTGAGCGCCTTTTGCAACACTGCATCGAGGAATCGGCCCGATGCCCCTACCTTCTGCGCCTGCCTCCAAGCCTCTTTCACCTGGGAAACGACCTGCGGCTCGCCGACCACCATCGAGTCAAGGCTGGATGCTACCCGGAAGATATGGAGGAGCGAAGCTTCATCGAGCAAGCGGTAGAAGTGCTTCCATTCGCACAGCTTGAGTCCATATTCGGCGCCCAGTAGCCGCATCACGGAGTTGGCGGCCAGGGTAACATCGGTAGCCCACAGCCAAAACTCAGTGCGGTTGCAGGTGGCCATTACGATGACTTCTTCGATGCCTTCCGCCCTTGACAACTGCACCAAGGCTTCACAGCGCCGGTGTTCACTGATCCAGAAACGCTCCCGCACGGCCACCGGGGCAGTACGGTAGTTCAGGCCCACGACCATGAGAGTCGGTTCCATGTCTCCAGCTCCTAACTATCACTCGAAGAGCACACGGCGTGCCAAAGAAATTTCAGTACCAGAATGGGAAGCAGTTGTTGTTTCAGTGGTTTAGCTAAGTTTCGGTGAGCAGGGAAGCGGCATTTCGAAGGCGGGACTGAGGGATATCACGCTGGGTTCGTGTCTTTTGGCTCCCAAGGCCTCTGACCACAGAGACACGGAGACGGGGGGAGGACTTCTTAGAATGCACAACTAACTGTGCTTTCTCTGTGCCTCCGTGTCTCTGTGGCAACAGGCCTTTTCGGCGGCAGGAAGCGTGCTGTTTAGGGTGCGACTTCCGCCGGTGTAATATCCTTCTCCTTTTTCAAGCCTTTTGCCTGCGGTTGGTAAACGCAGAACGGTTCCTCATCAAGATAGTTGCCGGTGGCAGCGTAGGCGCGCGCCCGGCAACCCATGCAAATGTTGCGGAACTCACAGCAGCCGCATTTCCCCTCCAGGTTGTTGGTGTCGCGCAGTTGATTGAACACCACGGAATTCTCCCAGATGTCGGCGAACGACTGCTTCCTCAGATCTCCGGCCAAGGCCGGCAAATATCCACAGGGATAGACCTCGCCCTGATGAGAAATGAAACACACTGCGGTTCCGGCCAGGCATCCCTTGGTCATGGCGTTCATGTCGGAAGGATGAGTTCCGGGGTGTCCCACTGGGCGTCCGATTCCCTGAGGCTTCAGTTCGATGCCGGTCGAGCCCGGCATCGCCATTTCCGTGGGACCGATACTTGGCGCATGCTGCGCCGCTTCAACCGGTGGAGCAGCGTGAGCGGCTGCTGCCGCAGCCTCGGAACGATGCTCCTTAGCCCGTCGTTGGCGAACCACGCGGAAGTAGTGTGGCGCGCAGGTCGCCTTCATTTCGATGCCGCCCTCGAGCGATCGATCGTAGAACCAGTTCAGCATCTGCTCGTACTCTTCCGGCGGAACCATTTGTTCGGCAGCGATATCCACGCCGCAACCTACCGGCACCAATAGGAAGGTGTGCAGCGCGTCCGCTCCCAGCGACTTCGCCAGTTCGAGCACCTGCGGAAGCTGATGGGCATTGTGGCGGGCGATCGTGGTGTTGATCTGCACCGACATTCCCAGATTCTTCAGATTACGGAAGCCGGCAATGGCGGCATCGAATGCGCCGGGAATGCCGCGGAAAGTATCGTGAGTAAGCGCATCGGCGCCGTCCAGGCTAATGGCGACGCGCTGCACGCCGCTATCGACGATCATGCGCGCGACGTGCTTGGTAACCAGCGTGCCATTTGTGGCCAGCGCCACGCGCAGACCCTTGTCCGTGCCATAGCGCGCCAACTGGAAAATATCCGAACGGAAGAGCGGCTCGCCACCGCTCAGCACCAGGATGGGAGTGGACACGGTGACAATCTCATCGATGATATCGCGTGCAGATTGGGTGGAAAGGTCGGAAGGAGAACTGAGCTCCGTCGCGGTGGCCCGGCAATGGATGCAGCGCAGATTACACCCTTTGGTCAGCTCCCAAAAAATCAATCGTGGCTTGTTTTGCTTTACTTGATTTGAATGCTGCCCGTTGCCGTTTAGCGAGGCCATGTGCGGTTTCCCTTCCTCCAGAACCGGGCTCTGACGCCCACCCTACGCGTAACAATAAGAGAGAACAAACCGCCCAGCGGTGACAATCATCACGGGGAATTGTGATCTTGGTCACGAGACTTAAAGCGGAATTACCGGATCGAAGAGGTCGCTTCGCCCGAAGCTTGGAACCGTGATCCGCGATTGAAAATGGCTAACCAATCGGCCCAAGAATCGCTTCAATTGATTCCTCTAACTCCTGAACGCTTGGAATGTCATTTAGAGAAAGACGAGTGTTGGAATTATTACGTAGATCAGAGAATAGAGCATGGACATCGGGAGCGCGCTTTTCAAGAGATTCAGTCAGAGCTTTGTTATCCAGAGAAAGTTCATACAGCCGATTCCGTAGGCTGCTGGTTATCTTCGTCAAACTCAAGAGCAGGGAAACCAGCTTCCGCTGATCTGCTTCGAGTGATGTGGTTTGGTTCTTGGATTTTTCGAGATTCCGCGCGGATTCATTGGCCAATTCGATCAACTGCTCTTTGCTCACGTGCTCGACGTCCATAGATTTTGCGTTATCCTTATGGATGGAATTCTTGACAACTGCCAAAAGCACCACGATTATTATACTCGGCACGCTTCAGGCCGGCTTCAACACAGGTTTCAGACACTACCTGAAACTTGAGCAGACTTTAAATCCCTTGAATATGAGTTCTTGGGGCGGGATCGACGTTTCCCCAGGCGTGTCGCAGCCATGCCGTTCCGCCTGCCCTCATCGAAGCTAACGGCGCGGTGGGTGCGGCATTAGTTGTGGTTTGCGATCTCGCGTAGCGCCGCCGTGTTGCGAATTACCAGAGTCGAGCCTTTCGACTGCAAGATCTGCCGCTTCCTCATCTCGGCAAACAGCCGGGTAACCGTTTCGCGCGAAGTTCCGATCATCTGCGCGATTTCCTCGTGGGTGAGTCGAAGCTTCAACCGGGGGTCCCCTTTGACGCCCTCTCCATTTTTGGCAGTCCATTCCAGAAGCAACTTCGCCAGTTTTTCGCCAGCGGAGTGTGACAGTCCGAGCGCGCCGGCTTCCTTACAAGCATTGTGATATTTCTCGCTTAACTGCTCGGCCACTTTGAAGCAGGCCTCCACATCATCCTTCAGGAAGTGCAGAAAGTCGTCGCGCTTGACGAAATTGACCTGGCAGGGATCGATCGTCTCCGCAGTCACTTCGTAAGGTTTGCCGGAGATTGTGGCGCTCAACCCCAGCACCTCCCCCGGCTCGGCAAGTTTTACAATTACCGTTCTGCCGCTTGGGGAGTTAATGGCAAGCTTTACAGTGCCTTTGCAGAGCACAAAGATGCCGCGCGGCATCTGCCCCTGGACAAACAGCACGGCCCCCTGAGGATAGGCAGTGGCATACTTGATGCCTTCAAAAGCCTGCAACGCGGCCGGCGGCAGATCGCAGAAGATACGATCAACTCGCAGCTTGCATGTAAGGCAGCTTTCTACAATCTCCATTCCGTATGGCGAGAGCATGAACTAGCCTCCTGAAAACCTCGGCTCCGGCTCGCTTGTGTGGATCGCTTCTTGCGCAGTCCACCAGCCACCTGAGCCGGACCTCTGACGCCAGTGTCCGCCGGGATGCAACACTTCGCTGTGCTGCAAGATACACGGCAGTGTGATCTTCCTCACATGTGTCTGTGCTCTTACCGCTCGTCGAGGATAGGGCTTTTTCCCCAGAGATCTGGCACGAACTGGGGCTGGTGTGCATTAAGTTGCGCAGTGTCTTCTTGTCCGAACGGCACGTAATCGGTGGCTTCTGCCAGAGACGAGCAAGGGGCACACGCCAGCGCTTGTGCCCCAACCGGCTCAGCGCCGGATCCACCGATGCTCAGCAGCCCGCCTACTTCACTTGCAGGGATTCGATGTACTTGGTAAGGTTTGCAACGCGTTGCTGCACCTCACCCTTGTGTCCACTACTCACACTCCAAAACAACGCTCCCCACACCGGCATCTCCTTGGATCCGTGCACGGGAAGATCGGATTCATTGCGGATGGCGGACGAGACTTTCATCGAGGGATATTTCCCTTCGTTGTTCTTGCTCAGCAGGGTAAGGTCGGTGGGTGGAACCTTCAGTGCGCTGGCCGCGGGCCCTCCACCTTTGCCGTCCTTTCCATGGCAAACGGCACAGTACGTCGCGTACATGTCTTTACCGGATACCGGCGACGTGGACTTGATCGGGACGTGCTTTATGGTTTTCTCTGGTTGACTCTGCGTTTGGTTCTGCGCGGCGACCGTGCAGGTGAATGCGACAAGGGCAGTAAATATCACAATCAGTTTCTTCTTCATGGACATCGCATTTTCTCCTTTCCAACCAAGGCTTCGCCCTTGAAACTCTAAGCGCACTTAGTAACCACAAGCCGGCTGCGTTGCTGCCTCCGCTTCGCCGTTTGCTATTGCTTCGAGATTTTCCAATCCCGACCGGACCGCGCCAGAGCAAGCGTCGATTTCGTCGGCTCCCCGTTATAGAAGTCGACTTCATACTTATTGATCAGGGTTTGACGTTCCCAAAGATTGAAGCTTTTCACCAGCGGGCCGCCCGCGTCAAACACGTTCCCCAATTGATTGGGCACCCATTTCCAGGTGTATTCGACGATCGCGTTGTTGGCTCCGTTCATGTCTACGCCGGCGATGCTCACCAGTTGCCGGTGCGCCAGGGGAGCCTGATACGAGAATGTGCCATCCGCTTCTTTCGATTTCTTGAAACCCGGCACGCCGCTCATCAGGCGCTCTCCTTCGGGTGTGATGGAGACCAGCACGCTGCCCTGTGCCGCCTTGGCCAATTTAATAATTCCTGCTTTTTCCAATAATCGATAATTAGGATCCCCTGGTTTTTCGTCGACACTGGGTTTTACGAGACCAGTGCGAAAGTGAATAATGGCCGGACCTGGTCCCTGCAACGCCGCTGCTACTATGCCGCTCGCATCCTGCGCGCGGAGAGGCGTTTTGCCCCGGACCTGGAAGAGCACGTAGGTTGCTAAGCCCACGATCCCCGCAACCAGACACATCATGAGCAGCAGCGGCAAGATCGATGAGCGTCGTTCCATCTCAACTTCGGCTTCAAACATGGCAACTCCCTTCCTGAAGAGCGCGAACTCGTCAACCAACCCTCATTCTCAGTCCTCGTTTTCCCGATTGCTGTGATCAATGGCACCATCATCTGTGTCTCGCCTCACCGATGCGGCAAGACCCGACGCGGTAAGAGCGCGGGCGTCTCCCGAATAAGCCCGGCGCAGAGCTTAGTGCGGCCTCTTCATTTGCTTAGCGTTGCACAGGGCGTGTGCCCGTTCTCACAAACATCAGTGATCTCTGTCACATCCAACCGCACCCCCCCACCAAGCATAATGGCCTAGGATTTCGTGGTTATTCTAAAACACCTTAGAGTTCGGAGATTCCATTGGCAAAAGGACGTGTTTCGATCGTTGTCGAGCGTTGCAAAGCCTGCGGCTTCTGTGTGGAGTTTTGTCCCACCAGAGTGCTCGCACTTTCCTCCGCTTTCAATTCCAAGGGCTACCATCCGCCGCATGTCGTGCATCCGGAAAAGTGCAGTGGCTGTGACTTGTGCGGCATGTACTGCCCCGACTTCGCCATTTTCGCCACCAAGACAGCTGCCACTGGCGGAGGTGACAAATGAAGGCTGACCCTCACGGCGTACTCACCGGCATACACTTCATGGATGGCGACCACGCCTGTTGCGAAGGCGCTCTGGCCGCGGGCAGCCGGTTCGCCTCTGGATACCCCATAACTCCTTCCACCGAAGTGGTTGAGCGTTTTGCCGCTCGTGTGCCCACGGTAGGCGGAACGTTCATCCAAATGGAGGACGAACTGGCGGCTTCCATCACCCTGCAAGGCGCGGTCTGGGCCGGAGCCAAGGCGTTTACGGTGACCTCCGGCCCGGGCTTCTCTCTGATGATGGAACATATCGGCTACGCGGCCATGACCGAAACGCCGTGTGTGTTCGTGGATGTGCAGCGTGGAGGGCCATCCACCGGCCTGCCCACGCTCCCCGCGCAAGCCGACATGATGCAGGCGCGTTGGGGCTCGCATGGCGATTACGAGATCATCGCCCTCTGCCCCAATTCTCCGCAGGAGTGTTTTGACCTTACCATCAAAGCCTTCAACCTGGCCGAAGAATACCGCGTGCCCGTGATGTTCATGATGGACGAATGCGTGGGGCACATGACCGAGAAAGTAGTGATTCCACCCGCCGACCAGATTGAAGTGGTGCCGCGCCGCCATACTCACAAATCGGTCGAAGATTATCTTCCCTATGGCACCAACGGCGACCTCGTCCCGGAAATGGCCCATGCCGGCGATGGCTACAACTTTCACGTCACCGGCTTGACCCACAACGAGCGCGGCTATCCCGATATGACTCTGCCGACCCAGGACAAGCTGGTTCGCCGCCTGCAAAACAAAATTCTTAACGCCGTCGACAGCATCACCATGACCGAAGAAGAGCAAATCGATGGCGCCGATGTCGTAGTCGTTTCCTACGGCATCACTTCCCGAGTGGCTCAGCGAGCCATCGAAGCGGCTCGTAAACAGGGCCTGCGCGTCGGCAAGTTGCGCCTGATCACCGCCTGGCCGTTCCCCGAGAAAAAGATCCGCGAACTCGCCGCCAAAGTGAAAGCATTCGTCGTCCCCGAACTCAATCTGGGCCAGATGGTGCGCGAAGTGGAGCGAGCTGCCGCGGGCCAGGCAAAGACCTTCGCCGTGTCGCACGCGGGCGGCGGAGTTCACAACCCCGAAGACATTCTCAAGGTAATTGTGGAGGCCAGTCGATGTCGGACAGTTTGATCAACGATCTCATCAACCCCGTCGAGCCCTTTTTACGCAGCGATCGCATACCTCACATCTGGTGCCCGGGATGCGGCATCGGCACCACCGTAAATTCGTTCGCCCGCGCCCTCATCGACTCGAAAATCGATTTGCGAACGCTGGCCCTGGTCTCGGGCATCGGCTGCACGGGGCGCGTGGCGGGCTACGTGAAACTGGATTCTTTCCATACCACTCACGGCCGCGCCATCCCGTTCGCCACCGGGTTGAAACTGGCAAACCCCAAGCTGAACGTCGTCGTCTATTCCGGCGACGGCGATCTTTCCGCCATTGGCGGCAATCATCTGATCCACGCCGCGCGTCGCAACATCGATCTGAAGGTCATCTGCGTGAACAATCTGCTCTACGCCATGACGGGCGGCCAGACCGCGCCCACCACGCCCGCTGACTCGACGACTTCGACGAATCCCTACGGTGTGTTCGAGCCGTCGTTCAATTTGCCGCACCTGGTAGAAGCGGCGGGCGCGGTTTACGTCGCGCGCTGGACCACATTCCACGTACGGCAAATTACCCGCTCCATGACCGAGGCGTTTCAGAAGAAAGGCTTTTCTTTTATCGAAATTATCTCGCCCTGTCCCACGCTTTATCAGCGCCGCAACAAGCTGGGCGACGGACTTGACGCCATGAAGTACTACAAAGAGAAGAGCAAAGTCCGGCACGGTGCGCCCACCAGTGAAGTTGGCATGACCATGACCGGCGAGATCGTCGTCGGCAAGTTCGTAGACCGCGAACGCCCCGACTACCAAACCATGATGCGCGCCCAATACACCGAATCGCTGGGAGAGAGATACGTGGAAGAACCGGAGATGGTATGCGACTGCAGCTAACTGAAATTCGTATCGCAGGCTTTGGCGGCCAGGGAGTGATCCTCTCGGCCATCGTCCTCGGCAAGGCGGCCTCGATTTACCAGGGAGCTTTTGCCACCATGACGCAGAACTTTGGCCCGGAAGCGCGGGGCGGCGCCTGTAGTGCGCAGCTTGTGCTCTCCGATTCGCCGATTTTGTACCCCTACGTCACCCACCCAGACATCATGGTCGTCATGTCGCAAGAAGCCTATGTGCGCTTCGGCTCCGAGTTGAAAGAAGGCGGCATCATGATCGTCGAGCAGGATCTGGTGCGAGTTTCAGATCTCAGCAAGGAAATCCAGGTCTACAGCGTCCCCGCGACCCGCATCGCCGAAGAACTCGGAAAGCGCATGGTGCTGAATTCGGTGATGGTCGGTTTCTTCACCGCAGTAACAAAACTGCTGGACGCAGATGCCGTGCGCAAAGCGGTCGCCGATTCTGTTCCGCCCAGCTCCCGAGAACTGAACCTGAAGGCCTTTGAAAAAGGGTTGGAGTACGGAATCACTGCTTTAACCAACGCTCCGACCTCCGCCGACGCCGATATGGAGACGGAGTACTCAAGGGAGTAAGTCTTCACCATTGTATTCTTCAACTCTTGCTGTTGTGAGATTCATCAGTGGGTTGCCAACCCGCAACCCACTGATTTAAAGCCGCCTTTCTCGTCGTCCGACTCGAAACACTGAAAACACGAGCTTTGGGCTGTTGCGTTTTCCATCAAAGCGTTGTTGACAATTTCATCGCAATCGGCCGCGCCACGACATCGCCTTTCGTCTATCCCCTTTATTTCACAATAGATCGCGGCCCGCAGCGCACTTGCTCACAATTCGCCTCGTCTTGGCACGCCGATTGCCTTTAGAAAGGTGCTGAGTGGCTTGCTAGACGGCCCTCCGACGGGGTGACTTATGACAGTCCTACTGGTTCTCTTCTTCTTCGCAACCTTCTTGCTGATTGACTACTTCCGCACTCGCCACTCCATTGTGCAGCCGGCGTTGCAGGTAGCCCCAGCGAAGCATGCCGATGTGCCGCGCTTGCGGCCAGCCGTGGTCGGTGGCTTCGAGGTCCCAGAGAACCTGCGCTACCACCCCGGTCACACCTGGGCGCTGAGCGAGAGCCCAAACCTGGTGCGGGTCGGCATGGACGATTTTGCCGCTAAACTGACCGGCACGGTGGAGCGCATTACGCTGCCGCAACGCGGCCAGTGGATTCGCCAGGGCCAGAAGATGTGCACACTTTATCGCGACGACTGCGCCGTCGATATGGTTTCGCCGATCGAGGGCACCGTGTCTAACATCAACGAAGCGGTCATTAAGAATCCTAAACTCGCGCTCAGCGATCCTTATGGCGAAGGCTGGCTGGTGACCGCGCAGTCGCCTGACGCCAAGACAAGCTTCAAGAACTTGCTGGGTGGCGCGCTCGCCCGCTGGTGGACGGAAGAGTCGGCGAGCCGCTTGCAGCGCCGGATGCCGATGGCGCTGGGTGCCCTGGCCCAGGATGGAGGAGTGGCCGTGGACGACCTCTCAGTCCAGATCCCCGACCAGGAGTGGTTGCCACTGGCGAAGGAGTTCTTCCTGTCATAAGTCGAACCCGTAGCGAGGCTAAGCAGCTTCGCAACTCGTCGAAAGAGGATCGCAGAAACACCGGCCGCCCGGATCCAAGGCTGAAAAGCCAGAACCCTGGGCGGCCGGTGGCTTTGGACCGCCAAGAACTACTTCCGCAGAATCCGCTCCGCCAAGTCCGCGCGCGGAACCGTGACTTGTTCGCCGGAGGCTAGATGCTTGAGCGCGAATGCATCGGCCGCCACTTCGTTCCCGCCGACGATGAGGATGTATAGCGCCCCGATCTTGACTGCCGTCTCGAACGATTTTTTTAAGCGAAACGACTCGTCGCCGAGATCGACCACCAGATCGTGCCGGCGCAGTTCGCGAGCCACGCGGGCGGCCTCGCGATTCATTCCGTCTCCGAGCGGCGCGATGTAGACGTCGGGCTTGCGCACGACCGACTCCGCCGACGCGGTCGCTGATAGTGAAAGCACCAGCCGATCTTCTCCGATAGCAAAGCCAATCCCCGGAGCCGCCGGGCCGCCGAGTGCTTCGGATAGGCCGTCGTATCTTCCGCCGCCGAGAATCGCATTCTGCGCCCCTAACGCCCCATGGGTAAATTCAAACGCAGTTTTTTGGTAGTAATCGAGACCCCGCACCAGGCGCGGGTTTTCGACGTAGGGAATTTGGACGGCGTTTAAGACTTTCTTTACTTCTTCGTAGTGGGTGCGGCAATCTTCGTCGAGGAACTGGTTGATGGTGGGGAGAGTTTTGATGATCGGTTGGTCTTCGGGAACCTTGCAGTCGAAGATGCGCAGCGGATTGGTGACATAGCGGCGCTGGCAGTCGGCGCACATTTTTTCTACTACGGGCGCGAGCGCTTGGCGAAGAGCTTCGTTGAATTTTGCTCGGTCGGCGAGGCAGCCTACGGAGTTCAGTTCGAGCGTCCAGTTGGCGATGCCCACGCGGTCGAGCAGCGTGGCGAGGAGTTCAAGGATTTCCGCGTCTCTGGCGGGAGACTGGCTGCCGGCGGCGGCGGGGCCAATTACTTCGGCTCCGATTTGATAGAACTGGCGGTAGCGGCCTTTTTGCGGACGCTCGCGGCGGAATTGCGGTCCGATATAGAAGAGCTTGTTGAGGCCGCGGTCCCAGAGTTTGTGCTCGATGTAGGCGCGGACTACGCCCGCGGTGTTTTCGGGGCGGAGGGTCAGGGACTGCGAGCTTGAGAAATAATTCCCGGGAAATCCCTCTACTTCTACATCTTCGGTCTTAACCCAAGGGGAGTTTTTGACCGCCATATCCGGAACTACGAGCCGGAGATGGATCGGAAGGTTGACGTACTCCTGCGAATACTGGGTCCGAGCAATATTGCGAGCTTTTACCAAGGCGTCTATCACATCCCAAGAAATCTTGGGCCTGAAGCAAACGAATTCGACACTGTTCGTTGCCTTCCGCCAAATCTGCCTCTGAATTCCCAAAGGTTTTATGCCGGAATTGAAAGGGTTTCCTTCCTGGAAAAAGACCCTGTCTTCGTTTTCCTTCGACCATGTGTCGAACAGCTTCTTATCCTCGAATCGCTCGCCGTCTTCCCAAGTAAACATTTCCTTGCCGACAATGTCTGTCTCTTCGCCTACGCCGCGGGCGAACAGTTCGGTGGACTCGAAGATGGGGGTGCGGATTTCGTGGAAGTTGTAGGCGCGGAAAACGTCGCGGACGGCGGCTTCGACGAAGTTCCAGAGCGCCGTGTCGGGCGGGAGTAGGTCGCGGGTTCCTCGGGGAGATTTGATCATCGCGTCGTTGGTCGTTCGCCGTTCGTGGCACAGAGTGAGACGGGGCAAGCCCCGTCTCTTCGGATGGTGGTACGTGATTAGTTTAACGTCGAACCAGCAGATTCGGGCAAATGGACGAGAATGTTCACACGGACGATACTACTCAGAAGGCTGAGTTGCCATGCGTCGCGTACATTTCATCGAATTCCATGATCAACCGTGGTTCCCGTCATCTCTTCGAGATTACGTTACGGATGCGCTGCAGTTTGGGTTCAATCTCTTCAAGGTCTACGCACCCATCGCCCCGCTGCTGCAAAGCGCGATTGACTCTGCACGGAGCCGATCGATTGTTGACTTGTGTTCGGGTGGGGGCGGGCCCTGGCTAGACCTTTATCGAAAGCTCCGATCGCGAAAGCTCGAAGGAGACACGCCGGTCCTGCAGATTTGGCTCACAGATAAATACCCAAACCTCAGGGCATTCGAAAATGTCAGAACGGTTTCTGAGAATCACATTG
>Ga0208820_1001376_pt1 | contig 13649 bp, 15 predicted proteins | sample June2015DPH_16_5_FD_184713 | JGI IMG/M metagenome (GOLD analysis project Ga0208820, IMG submission 184713) | Peatland microbial communities from SPRUCE experiment site at the Marcell Experimental Forest, Minnesota, USA - June2015DPH_16_40... | ecosystem: Environmental > Terrestrial > Soil >...
CCTATTGTATCTGCGCGAGCTTGAGCGTAGAGCTGTTCGGCATGTGCGCTCCTAGTCAGCGGATGATGATTCTAGCTTTATTTTGAACCTCTAGTTTCAGCGAATGGGGCCCGTGCAGTGCTCCTTTTGCTGGCCGCTTAAAATACCTACCCACGTAGTTGTGCCTTAAAAAGCCCTTGAAACGCAGCTGCAGCCTATCGCAACGGTTATGCTTGACTTGCCCCTCCCGTGACATATGCAACCGATCTGCACGCACAAGATAAGCATTCAAAGCTCAAAGCCATCTCATGCCTACCCCATTATCAGCTCCCACGCGAGTTCCGTGAACTGACTGGCACAAGGGCAGAGATCTATCAAATAAACTACGACGATGGAATTGCTTTCTTAGTAAAGATCCTTGATCGCTCTAAAAAGAGGCTCAGCACTGGCTCCAATTTGGAAAATGAGCCTTCACACGGCGGAGGTCGCCGGTTCGAATCCGGCCGAGCCCACTTCCGTTTGTAAATTGACGTAGCCCAGTCGGTCCTCATTTTCCCCTAAATAAGATAACGTAAACCGCTCCAATAGCCACGAGCGCAAAGACTCCAAGAACTCCAGCAATGAGGGGCACGTCTACACCTTGCGCTGTTTGTGCGGGTGCATTCCCTTGGACTGTGTAAATAATTTTAGCGCTTAGTGCTGGGAGCAGCGTCGAACCGTTTTGAGCCGTTGACGTATTAACGAGCATGCTTGAGCTGAAATTGCCGTCCTTAGCGTCGCTCGGCACGCCAAGCCTCACGGCTACGGTTACATTTGATTTTGGAGCCATTGCCCCGCCTGAGGGCGTCGCCGTTAGCTGTCCGCTTGTGTTCGTAACATTGGTGAAGTTGACAGAATAAGTGAGCGTCGAATTGTTGCCTCTGTTGTAGAGTATCACATCTCGCTCTGCGCTCCCTCCGCGTCCGACCGTGCCGAAATCTATACTGGGCGTTGCGCCTGAGCTTGCTTGTGCGTTCGCGGCTGCACTCAGTACAATCAATGACGAGGCAATCACCACAAGCACTATCGCAACTACTTTTTTGGTCATACCTTTCGCCTCAATCGCGCAGCTACGTAAACCGTTTCCCACGCGGGCGGATCTACTTCCGGCATTAGTAACTCTTGTCTAGCGCAATACTAGCCGTAGAAATGCCTCGTGATCACTTTGCTGTGATTTCCTTCGTTCCTCGCCTGCAGACGGCATCAAAAGCCGTTCTTAACAAATCACAACAGTCTTTGGTTTCCTTAGCTCCGACAGGCAAATCAGAGATATCACAGATGGCAGGAGTAGAGGGCGCTTCTCAAATTCTATCCTTTTCTCATGAGAATGTATATTGCTCCTACTACAAGCGCTGGTATACCTAAGCCTAGGAGCGAGAACTCACCGACGGACTGGGGCGGCAAACTCGCCACGCTGCTCGTCTGTGCGCTCGCCTGTTCTGTCGGCACTGCAATTCCAGGCACCGTGGCATTCGTCGTGCCAGTTGTCACGGGAGCAAGCTGTGTTGCCTGTAGACTTGGCGTTGCGGCTGCTTTTACGACAGTTGGCGTTGCGGCTGCTTTTACGACAGTTGGCGTTGCGGCTGCTTTTACGACAGTTGGCGTTGCGGCTGCTTTTACGACAGTTGGCGTTGCGGCTGCTTTTACGACAGTTGGCGTTGGCGTGACCGCCACCTTAGGTGCTGGTGTAGCAGTCGGCTTAATGGTCGGCGTCGCGGTTGTCCATGCCAGCTTGTCGCTGGCCCAGTTTCCACCATTGCTAAAATCAACGATCGAATTGTATTGCCGGTATACAAAGAAGCCACCGTTGAGCCAGGCGGTCTTGACTGATGTGACGCTATTCCCGTCTGAAGCCGTGTTTCCTATGTTCGCGCCGCCTACTGCGTCGTTGTACCACGATCCGGTTCCGCTAAGAGCACCGCCGCTCTCGTCCCAACTCGTTTGAAGTACCGGAGCTTTTCCGTCCTCACCGATCCAGATCGTCGGATAGGATTCGTGCCCCGGGCCCGCGCTGGTGTCCCACGAAATTTGAATGTAGTAATTGTGGCCTGCGCGGAGTGGAGTAGTAGTGGGTATGTACCACCGCGCGCCGCTGCCGCCGGTCGTGGCGCGGTACAGGGTAAGCTCACAATGGTTAGCGCCGTAGTTGGTGTCAATTTCAATCATGAATCCGCCATACGCTTTGTCCCAAATTTTCTGGAAGCGCTCGCCTGGTACCGGTCCTGCGAAATGAAACCCTATCTCCCACGAAACGACGTTCTGGTTGTTGGTTGCGGTGCCCGCTGGGATGCCGATAAAATCATTTTGCCCGATGGTACCCCAATACGGGTAGCCGTTTGACTGGGTCTGAAATAGGCTCGGGGTGCTGACGTACGCGTTATAGCTGGCGCCTGCCGTTCCCTGGTTGACCCACGTTGATCCTGCCTGGGGTGCGTAATATATGGTGGGGGCGGGGGTCGACTGTGCTGCCACTAGCGTGGTTGTAGCGCCTGTAAATAATACAATAATGAGGAGGGTGACTACAGAAAGTGAAACGATGTTGTGTGCTCGCATGGGTTTGCCTCGGTAAAACGTCTTTGACGTAAATCGTTCTTCAACGAAAAACGCTTTGCAGACTATATAACAGCTTTGGTTGCACGTGACCATAAAAACGATGCTGCGGTGTTTAAATGGCCAAAAAATGGCTACGATTGAACGATTAAACTTCCGCCTGATCGCCTTTCCGTGTTCCACCGCCCGCGCCGCAGCCGCTTAGCCTGTGCCTCTTCTTTCTTAGCGGGTTCTTCTTCTCCGGGGTGCTGTGCAGTCAGTCTTTGAAACGCTGCCAGCTGGTACGCGCAAACCCGGCCGTGAGAGCGACAGTCCATACGGCAAGCGTTTCCAGGATGATTGGGTGCTTTGCGTACTCATTTATGCTAATCTGTAAGCGAGTGTCGCAGCAGCAGTCGCTGCAGACCAAAGTCCGACGAGATTCTTTTACAATACCAAGCGGCCAGTCAGTCGAGAGCTGATTATCCGGGGTTGCCTGGCCTGGCCTCCCACGGATGCATAACGCGCGTAATCCTAGAAGGTTTGGGTGGCAGCAAGCAGGTTCAGCACTATCGCCGTATCGCTTTCTGAGAGTGCACCCACACCGCAGGACGGCGTGAAAAGAAATTGTTCACGTAACAGATTTTCAGCAATCCCTTTCCCGACAAATTCCTGGATAATGCTTTCGTGTCTCTGCTTGAGGCTATCGGGCGTTTCTGCGCGCAATTTCTCGACGTTACCGGTCGGCACCAGGCCGGAAGCCAAGATCCCGCCGCGTTTCAAAAAGGCCTGAATTTTGTCAGGATAGAGTGCCACTTTAGCGCCATAAAAATACGCGTCAAAGGCAATGATATCGATCTTGGTACTGGCAAGCAGTCCCCAATCCATGTTGCCGCAGCAATGCACGCCCACCAACGCGCCGGCATTGTGAGAAATTTCAACGACTTCATTCAGCCCATTAATCACATCTTCATCCTGAATAGTCATGTATGCGGCCGTGCCCAACGCGGAAAGCACCGGCTCATCGAAGAAGATCATAACTTGCTCAGTGTAAGTCTGCAATTGCTGAATTTGCCAGAGCGCCTTCATGCCCAGACCTTTCAGCACAATGTCGCGGTATTGTTCGTCGAACCAGACCGAGCGACGTTCCTGATCCGCCAGCACTAAACCGAACGTAACGGGGCCCGTAACCTGCCCTTTCAGAAATGGAAGTTTCATATTGGCAGTGGCCAACTGTCGCAACATACCATGCAGGCCAGCGGCGTACTCTTCGGAAATCGCAAAGGCATCCACATCCTCCGCGACAAGGTGTTCATAAAACTCAACCATGGCGTTGGGCAGATCGTCGTCAACCTGCACCCAGATGCGCTTCGCGACCTCATTAACTCGAATGCCCGGAAACGCTTCGGTGTACTGAGGAATCAAAGCTTCCTTAAATGACCGTCTCGGCAACTGCGGCCAAGCTGGAATAGTGAGTGGAACTTGTTCAAGCGCTTTAAGAGCCTCTTTGGGGGTCATATAGGGCATACTGCCGATCATGGTCGTCTGGTGTGCTGGAAGTACAGACATCGTAATAAATTCGTGATAAACGTTCAAATAGCTTCAGTTGTTCTACGTTCTGCCTCGGTCTACAATTGCTAAAGTTGTGTAACCGCTCCGGTTCAAAAAGGTTCGATGCTTGGACCAAAACAAGTTCATGTGACATTTTAGAAGTGCGGGGCGGTTAACAGCCTTAGTCCTCTTTGTTTTTCTTAATATCGAATTGACGCGGAATCGTGCAGCGCATGTAAAACTGAAATTAACCGATTTATAGAGAGAAACAACTTAGGATATATTCCGGTCAAATCAAATCTTTTAGAAGTGTTGACTTTCTCGTATAACCTTATGCACCGCTTTCCACCAAGGCAAACAGACTCACGCACATTTCTACCTGCGCTTCGAAGGATCTTGATTTGCTTGGTTGCTGGCTTGTGCTTAGTCGCGCACGGCTAATCAAAACGATTATGTGTCAAGCATCGATCCCATGAACCACCATGTCAGCTACTGAACGTTACCCAGAAGTTTTTACTGACATTGCATTACAAGACAGGATGCAACTCTCGCTTCATCGCGCAAAAACCGATTATTGCTATCCTACGATATGGCTACCGCATACGTTCTCAGCGCTTGTAGGACTATCCACGCGCATCTACCAGACACTGCATGATGGGACCCCAGCCTTGCGTGTTGTTGCGGCCCATTCAAGTTCCTCCGATACTATCTTAGCCGTGGGAACCTGGACAAGAAAAAAAGTGACCCTTAGGCATCAAATTTTAAATCTATATTAGGTGAGAGGTTCATGAATCGATCTTATGAATACAAAAAGTTCTTTTTAGTCCTTTTAACGGGCCTGCTGATTTCCTCTTTATCAAGATGTTCAAAATGCGTCGTCAAAAAACAAATTTAACCCAAGGGCACCCGATTGCATCCGATGTTCAAACAACGCTCCAGAGGACAGTCGCGCCGGGCGCAACACCTTCGACAGCGATTGCTCTTAGTGAGGTTTCCAAATACGCTCAATACGGCTATGGAAACTGGAATTATGGCTCAGGTCTCCCCTACGACAGGCGGCTTGATATCATGCCGCCGACGTACAGTGGTTCAGCCGTTACTAAAAAAACAAAACTTTTGAATTTCTTTACCATTTCAGACATCCATATCACCGACAAAGAATCGCCTAATCAGTTGATCTATCTTCAACACCGGTATCCCACATTGCCGGTTGGGGCCTCTCTACATTCGGGGATTATGCCATATACAACGCACGTTCTCGACGCCGCCGTCCAGACGGTCAACGCCCTGCACAAACAGAACCCGATTGACTTCGGCCTCTCTCTAGGCGACGCCTGCAATAGCACTCAGTACAACGAACTCAGGTGGTTTATCGACGTCATGGACGGCAAGGTCATTACCCCCAGCTCCGGCGCCCATCTCGGAGCCGATACCATCGATTATCAGAAACCTTATAAGGCCGCAGGGCTGGATACGACGATCCCCTGGTATCAGACGCTCGGCAACCACGATCATTTCTGGATCGGTTCAATCCCTGTTGACTATAGCCTGCGGAAGGACCTGCGGCAATCCTACATCTCCGATGAAGTCTTCGCGACAGGTGATGTCCTCAGAGACCGCACAAGAATTAACAGCCGTGATTGCTATATGGGCGTGCTCGATGGCTCGACTCCTTACGGTGACCTTATCAAGGCAGGACCCGTCGGAAATTTCAACTGCGCTCCGAAGGTTGTAGCCGATCCCGATCGCCGTTCACTTTTGAGAACGGAGTGGATGAATGAATTTTTTAAAACGTCTTCAAGTCCGGTCGGTCACGGTTTCAACTTGTCCAACGTCAATAATGGATTTGCCTGTTATAGTTTCGTGCCGAAATCAACTGTCCCGATAAAGGTAATCGTGCTCGACGATACCCAGAAGGAAGACGATGACTCCGCGGACATCCACGGTCATGGATTTCTGGACCATGCGCGTTGGGCCTGGCTTAAAAAAGAACTTGCAGATGGCGACGCGGCAGGACAGCTCATGATCATCGCCGCGCACGTACCGATCAACGTCGAAGTAACTGCTCCTAATTCCGAAATGGGTTGGTGGCTCAATCCTCAAAATGCCGTAACCCTGCCGAATCTGATTGCGGAACTTCAAAGCCATCCGAACTTGATCATGTGGGTGTCTGGGCATCGCCATTTGAATACCGTTAAAGCCTTTATAGCGCCTGATCCAAATGCGCCTGAAAAAGGCTTCTGGCAGGTTGAAACGCCGTCGCTCCGGGATTTTCCGCAGCAGTTCCGGACTTTTGAGATTTACCTCAACAGCGACAATACCATTTCCATCGTGACGACCGACGTTGACCCGGCAGTCAAGGAAGGAACGCCCGCGGCGACATCGCGTAAATATGCCATTGCGGCAACGCAGATCATCGGGACGTCGGATTTAACAACTAGAAATAATCCGACGAATGATCCAACCATCAAGCCCATGCCGACCGGTTCGTACAACGCAGAACTGGTGAAACAGTTGAGCCCTGAAATGCAGGCCAAGATGCAGAACTATTGAAAACCGATAAGCAGGTAAAAGAAATACGACAACCGCTTTAAAACAATATATTTACCGGAATCCCCTGCCTCTCGAAACCTCTCTTCAACTCGTCGCCCTTTTCAGCAAAGAACCGATCCTCGATCGCCCACCCCATGTTGTTTTCCCGGTAGATGCGGTTTGCATAGTGATAGTTCAGCCGGTCCACCAGGACGAAATCAACGGCACCAGCAAGTTCGCCAGGCAGCATTTCAGCTCCGGGCAGGAGCGGAGCGATCATGACAAAAGTCTTAATTCCTTTGGCATGAAGCGATTTCAGGGCATTGATCCGTTCCTTGATCGTGGAGGCCCCTGGTTCAAAGATCCGTCGGATCTTTTCCTCAGCCGTGGTTATGGAAAAGCCGACCTCCACTTTCCTAGGTGTTTTAAGGATGTCGATATCTCGCAGCACGAGAGAGGACTTGGTCTGAATCGTTACCGGCCAATCGCTCCCCAAAAGGATTTCGAGACATTTCCGGGTCAGTATGTACTTCTTCTCTGCCGGTTGATACGGATCGCATACACCGCTCACCCAGACCCGCCCCATTGGCTTCCTTGTTATTTCCTTCGCTAGCACCTCCGGAGCATTGATCTTGACGTCAACAAACTCGCCCCACGGTTCCCGGTGACCGGTGAACCGCTTCATGAATGCAGCGTAACAATAGCTGCAGGCATGGCTGCATCCCCTATATGGGTTCACGGCGTAATCATAGACCTGGGATTTCGAAAGGACGGATTTTGCAGATATTTCTTGGATCTTCATTTGATTTATCACATTTAGTGCGGGATTCGCACTACAGTGTTTGTCGGAGAAGTCGTTGCGATATGCGGTGAGCCGCAACGGCGGAGTACTTTTATGTCACGTCGAATTACAAAATATTTAGCTTGGAGGGCGCACACGTTCCTGTAGGCGATCACAAGCATTAACCTAAGGCACGGGCGATGTTAAGTTGGCAGGAAACGGTTGACCTGCAGCGAGGGGAAAATCAGATATAACTAATAAGAGTAGGATGCTTACTCAAACGCAAAACAAGCAACGACTCTTCGCTTTTTGTGGCATTCTTGCGCCGATACTCTTTACGCTTCTGGTGGTAGTAGCAAGTCTTCTACGGCCGGGGTATAGCCAGTTCCACAATTTTATCAGCGACCTCGGCGTCGGCCCCTATGCGATAATCCAAAACGCCAATTTCGTTATTTTCGGTCTTCTGTCGATCGGTTTTGCGCTTGGGCTTCGAGGTGGCTTGCCAGCGCCACAACAGAGGGCCCTGAAAGCCAGCGTAGTGCTCGTAGTTATATTTGGAATTGGAGTACTGTTGGCCGGAGTATTTCCTGAAAACTATCTTTCAGGAGGCCTGCATACGCTGGCAAGCTCCGCCGCATTCCTTTCAATCATAGCAGCCCAGCTGCTGGTCTGGCAAGGATTAAGGCGCAAAGATAGTGCAGTTTGGGGCAGATACCGAACATATTCACTGATAAGCGGATTGTTGTCACTTATTTTGGTTTGGTTTTCTTCCAGCACTGACTACCCCGGAGCTGCTCAAAGGATATTCCTTGCGGTGCCGTGGATCTGGATTGAAGTGACTGGACTAAAACTCTATTCCTTGACCAAAACGACGCAACCCCCCACGCTTGAATCGCTCACAGCGCCATCGTGACCTCGCCTCGTACGCGCTCTTTGATACATACGTGACGGCAAACTGGCCGACTCGCTACTGCCGCCGAGTAAGTTGGCAGAATGCCGCGTCACGGTGAAAAGGCAGAAGTGCGTGAAATGCTCGCGCAAGCGCTTATGCATATGGAAAATTCATAGCTTGCTGGAGACCACATTCCAGAGGCAGCTTGGGAGAATCTATGCAACACATAAGAAAATCAAAGGTCACCAAGTTAAATGCCAAGGGAAAGATAATGGCTGATACAAAAAACGGTGGAGAATCTTGCAATTGTACAACGACGATTGTGTCAATTCTGCTTACACCGGCAATAAGTACATAGCCTCAGATAAAGACGAAATTCAGAATTAGACTTCTGAGGCTGATAACGCTTGTCGTCGCTTACGGGATCGGCGCGTACGGCGGCAGGTCGTTGCTCGAAAGAAACTGCCGATGGCAGCAACGATGTGCGAAAATCTATTGCGATAATAACCTTATTACTTTTTGACAAACGTGCCTTCGCGATACTCTTGAAAAGCCGTGCGAAGCTCTTCTTGCGTATTCATGACGATGGGGCCAGACCACGCAACGGGCTCACCAATGGGTTGTCCCGTAACGAGAACAAAACGTGCCCCATCATCTTCCGCACTTACTGCTATCTCATCCCCCTCACGCTCGAACAATATTACGCTTTCCGGACCGTGCGAGATGCCTCGTAGCTCCCGCTGACCCCGCCGAGATGTGCGTTCGTTGGCCGCATCAGACAGCTGCCCCGATTTTTCATCAAAACGAGCAGATCCTGCTATCACATAGGCGATCGCTGTATGCCCGTCCTTAACGCCGTGGAGGAGACTGGAATGAGGAAGCATAGTGATATCGAGATATTCTGGTTCGGCGATCACGTCCTGAACAGGCCCACGTATCCCATCCACTGTGCCGCAGATCACTTTTACGCGAGCACCAGAATTTAGAACAGCTTCTGGGATGTCTTGAGCTTTAATCTCCCTATAACGTGGTGACATCATTTTATGCGAGGAAGGGAGGTTGGTCCACAGCTGTAAGCCCCATAAGCGACCATCTGTCTCGCCTTCCGGCATTTCCTGGTGGATTATTCCGCTGCCTGCGGTCATCCACTGCACGTCGCCTATTCCGATGATCCCCGAGTTTCCCATGCTGTCACCGTGCGCGACCTTTCCTTCCAAAACGTAGGTGATAGTTTCGATCCCCCGGTGAGGGTGCCATGGAAACCCGGGCAGATATTTTGCCGGACTGTGGGAATGAAAGTCATCGAGCAGAAGGAACGGATCGAGTTCCGGAGATGATCCTTGAAAGCCAAGCGCCCGCTTCAAATGGACTCCTGCCCCTTCGATGGTGGGCACGCTCTTCCAACTCCTTACAACCCTTCTGATTTGGCTCATGTTAACATTTCTCCTTTCTAATGAACGATCTGCAAGATTATTAAGCGCTTGTAGTTGTGGAGCCGCACAAAGGAATATCTTCTGCGTCGAGCTGTGCTATCAATCCGTAAGAGGTTTTTTAATGCTGCGCACGAACCTTGCTGCACAGATGAAATGGGAGAATGAAGATAACGAAATACAAGGAAAATGAAGGCCCCTATAAAGCGGGAAATGCGGCATTGCTGCTTATTGACCACCAAGTGGGACTGCTCCAATTAATACGTGACGCCTCCCCTGAAGAATTTAGAAACAACGTGTAGGGGCTGGCAAAAACCACCAAAATTAGAAACGCAAAATTAAGATAAATGCGAAACTGTGGAGAGCGCAGGCGGCTGAGTCCGAATTGATGTAACAAATGCAGCCAGGGCCTGGGCAAACTGTTCTTTTAGCTCGAGCGCAAACGTCCGCAGGTGCGATCCTTCGAGGCGATCGGCTCTGCCGAGACCGTAACTGCAGGCCGCCCCGTATAGCACCATATACCTTAGCTGTGCGTCGCGCCGGGCCCGTTCAACGCTTTCTATTGGCTCTTCCAGCGGTATTGTGTGAATGTAAGGGGCAAACAGCTTGTAGAGGGCCTGCTTCGTCTCGCCTATACTGGGTCTGGGCTGGGTTGCTTGCACAACTCCACTATTGCGCTACGGGTGATAATCCTGCGGCGAGAACGGGTTGAAAGTGAAGAAAAGGAATAGATGAGGGGGACAAATCGATCCCCATCCTGTTGGACGTTCAGCACATTGCAGCAAGAGACTGCTGGTGGTCAAATGCCCAAAGACTTGATACAGGATCGCAAGAAAATAAACCCGGGCTGCGACCGGCTGAATCACTGCAAACGGTATAAGCTGCCTTAGGGCTTTGACCAAACACTAGTCTATCCGGTTAATACTATTTTAACCCTTTGAAAATGATCAGTTTTTTGATAAAGAAAGCCCCTCACGAACCCTGCAACGCCTGTGTCTCTTGTGTCAGGTTCTGCCCCCTGCGGATAGAGCTGACCCTTCGCCGCGCCATCGACATCGGGTGTAGAAATGCGGCCCTCACCTTGGCATGGCCAAACGCTTCCCCGCCGCGCGCGTACCGGGCATTGATTATTGGGCTGGAAAATGGGAGTATTCGCGAGCCGTTTGTGAGCGCAACGCAACGATTGAGGGGGTTGCAGACCGTGTGAACTTCCAAAAAGCAAGCGCTTCGGCCTTACCTTTTGAAGCGGGATCGTTCGATGCCGCGGTAAGTAATCTGGTCTTTCATGAAGTGAGCGACACCAACGACAAGCGAGAGGTGATCAAGGAGGCATTACGGGTCGTCAGGAAGGGAGGCGCGTTCGCCTTTCAAGATCTGTTCCGGAAGCGAGTGTACGGCGACATCGAGGGGTTGCTCGAAGCAGTCAAGGGGGTGGAGTATCGAACGGGTCGAGTTTCTCGATACCGCTCATTCGGGCATTGTTCCGAAGGCGCCAAGACTTCCCTTTATGCTCGGCACTATTGGCATTCTCTACGAGACAAAATAAGAGGCGCACACCTACTACTTCCGCACCTATTGGCCCAGAAGCACAGGCTCTTTAACGTCTTTACTGCGCAGCAATTGGCGAACGGCGTTCTCTAGCGCGTCTCGCAACGGTATAAAGCGTGAATATGACGGGCACAAGTACGAATACGAAAAAACTTCCGGTTGGACTTATAAAAGAAACCATGATTGCTATTACAGCCTAAATTGGCAATGAAAGGTTAGATCGCTTGATGTGGTCGGCATAGGGCATCACCTTCTCAGCTACGAACCCCTTTTTCCAGGCATAATACCAATTGGCATACCATAAAAGACCTATAATGAGCATGTTTAAATCAAATATAAGTTGTGCAAGCTGGAATTGGCCATATTTACCGATAATTGACGTGGAAAATGGCACAATGGCAATTGACATGAGCCAGAGGATATTTATCCAGAGAAGCGTGGCGTTGGTGTGTTTTATTACGTAGAATATGTGGTGATTCATCCAAAAAACAGCCAGAAGGATGAAGCTGATCACGTAAATGAATATCTGAGGCAGAATACTTGTGACATACGCGCTGAATACAAGGGGAGTTACTGTGCCCGTCAGGGTGGGTACTTCAATACTTAAAACCAGCAAAGTCATGGCTATGGCAATATTCCATCAGTCAGCGTTTCAATTCTGCCTGTAGGAATCTTCAGCGCTGGAATTCTATGCTCATGCATCGGCACCTTCATGCAAATCCTATTAGCTTAATCTTGCGGATTTGATCCGGCGGATGGAGGAGACCAATAATGAAAAAAATATTCACGGCGAAGATGCCGCTTCACTCATCTAATCCCACGTTTTTTATCCGATCATTCGCTTGCCGCTTTTATCGAGCGTGAGAATGCGAAGTGGCAGTGTGCACAGTGCGGAGCATCATTGTGCTGCCATAATAGAGTCTGTTTCAATTGCAGCATTGACCTCTTGCAAACTAAGAAGAACTTGTACAGGTGACGTATCGATTATCCACTTCAACTACTGGTTTAGCGCCATATCACTCTATTGACAAGATTTCGAGACCTTAAAGCGCACTAAGTCGACCTCGACCCGCTCTTGCTATCAGTGTCAGACCGCAGCCTCACGATGGAACAGAACCGCAATTACGGTCAAGCCTTATGAAGTGCTCTGTCGCGTTACCATGCCGTAAAAACTAGGAAAAAAGGGGCGCGCCATTTCAGCGCTTTAGCCCCTCAAGTCGCTTGTTCACCTTTTCGAGATGGGTATTGAGCGCATCTCTATATTCTTCCAGCATTTTGATTTCTTCATCAACATCCATCAATGGCACTGGCGGTTCCATGCTCATTCCCATGTCCATCCCGTGCCCGTGGTGCCCATGATGGTGATGCGTGTCGCAGTTGCAGCCGCAGCTGCAGCCACAACCGCAACCCTCAAATGAACAACTATCTTGTCTGCACATGTATCGTTCACCTCCTTTGCACTACGGCTTAAAACGCCGTTCGTAAAACCCTATTAGATCATCAAAGAGTTGTTTTCTCCGTACAATCGTGCTCAGCCCCGCCTTCAGGAAAGCAGCGCCTTTCTCGGTCACAGTATACACTCTCCTATCGGGGCCGGAATTTCCCTTCTCCCACGTCGATGCCAGCAACTCTTTCTCCTCCATCCGTCGCAACACAGTATAGATGCTTCCCGGCTCGAGCTTGTGGCAGCCGCAGCTTCGTTCGTCGATCTCGTTGAGGAGTTGATATCCGTACGTGGGGGTTTCATAGAGGATTCGTAAGATGAGGAACTGTATCCAGCTCCGTTCCGGATATTGCCAACAGTTGCAACTGCTGTGATTGTGCATTGCACTTGTGAACTCTGGTATGCTACAATGTTATATACAACAATGTTATATAAAAATTGCCAGATTTACTAAGCGCATGGAGTTAGAGAGAGATGGAACGAGAACGTGACGGAGTTATTGCAGTTAACGGATTGACAAAGCGATTCGGACTCCCTTCTTTTTCGACGTACCAAACGCGCGCAGCTCTCTAAGCTCTTCAGCGTAAGCCTTTATAAACCTACAGGGAAGAAGGAAACGTATGGTTGAACCGCGGGACAGCATTAAAATTGTGAATGTGGTTGCATCCACCGGCATTGGACGAGAAATAGACCTCAAGCAAGTAACGCTTGGGTTAGAGGGTGCAGATTATGATCCTAAACGGTTTCCGGGCGTCGTGTACCGGACCAAGAACCCGAAGACCGCTGCATTACTCTTTCGATCGGGAAAAATTGTCTGTACTGGTGCAAAGAGCATAGATGAGGCTCATAAAGGCATTGAAAACGTATTTCAAAGTCTACGAAATATCGGAATCGACGTGAAGGGGACGCCAGAGATTAAGGTGC
>Ga0208820_1001377_pt1 | contig 13638 bp, 14 predicted proteins | sample June2015DPH_16_5_FD_184713 | JGI IMG/M metagenome (GOLD analysis project Ga0208820, IMG submission 184713) | Peatland microbial communities from SPRUCE experiment site at the Marcell Experimental Forest, Minnesota, USA - June2015DPH_16_40... | ecosystem: Environmental > Terrestrial > Soil >...
CGAATCTCTCGGGCCAGCGGTGAGATCGCGGTTTTGACCAATTCCTGCACGGGCGGGGACATCTTGCGCTTTTCGTCTTCGGCTTCCTGGGGTTTGAGCATGAGGACCTGGCCGATGTATTCGGTCAATTGCGTGCCTCCAAAATGCATGATGCGCGTAATCAACGGCAAACCGCCCTGCAAGAAATTGACGCTCGTCATGCGTGCGCCGATGTCCACGAGTACCACAACTTCCTCCTTAATCTCGGGATGGCTCATGTGGAAGGCATTGATGACGGATACGGCGGTCAGTTCAATCACCTGGGGTTTGATCTTGGCAGCAGTGAGCGCGTCCCGGCAGGCGTCCACTTCTTCCTTGTTCGCGCCCCCAACCAGCACGGTCGTTTTGGCGCCGTCCTTGTCCTTTGCCTTGGCGGCATCTTTTGTCTTGTCAGAGCCTTTCGCCTTGCCTTTGGAATCCTGGGAGCCCTTCTTCAGTTCAAACGCATCCAGGTAGTACGACGAGAAATCACGCCGCAAATACCCCGCGCTGTTGAGTTTCAACGCACTCTTGATCTCATCGAGGGGAACCGGCGGAAACTCGGCCTGGCACACCATCGCGGAACTGCAGCTAATCGTTACGTATGCATGCCGGTCGGAAGTCTTGAGGTCTTCGACAGTTTTTTGGAGTTCGGCGGCAAATTCCGGGCCGCGGTACGCCCTGGCCAGAGGGGCTGGCAGTGGATGCGCCGCGTATTCCAGAAGTTCAAATGTGTCCCGTTGGCGACGAACGACGGCCGCCTTGATCTGGCTCGCCCCGATGTCAATCCCCAGTGCTACTTCGGATTTACGTTTTTTATTGACGTGAAACAACATGATCTTCTGCCACACTCCAGCCATTATTCAGCATCTGATGTGCCATCACTTCGGGTAACCTTCCCACCGGTTGGCAGGCAAAAACCGCCCCCGTCAATACGGTTCCCAGTCGATACTCACAGCGGACAGGGCGGATTTTGTCGTTGTGGCAACCAACACTTGGTTACTCCCAACCGGACCGATGGCATCGGGGTTCCCGAGCAGATCCGCGGTGGTGAACGCGGCCTGCTCGGCGTACTGACCGGCGGCAGCAAGATCCACTGCGCCGTCCTTGTGACAATTTGCGGTTGTTGATGAAATAGGGAACGATGAGCGCCGCAAGCAACCCCATCAGTCCTGCCACGAGCGTTATTTCTGGTAGGGCAAACGCCCGCGTCTGACGAAGCGTCACTTGCGGCATTGGATCCACTTCCACTCCGTCTTCAAGTCCCCCCTTCCTAAAAACAGAGGCAGGAGGAATTGCCCTCCTGCCTCTGGCAAGTTCAAGCATCAAGCGCACGGGCGCTTGTGCCCAAGTTCCACTTTAGTACGGACCCCAATCGATGCCAACACCGGCCAACGAACTCTTGGTCGCGGTGGATACGGCGATTTGCCCTGTCCCCACGAGGCTGCTACCACCGAACGCATTGCCGAGTAGGTCCTGTGACTTCCACGTCGTCTTCAGGTACGTGGCCGCGCCAGTCGTGTTAACGGCATTACCGTCCGTCTGGCCTGTCTCGAGTGCCCATTGATCGATGGCGGCATCCTGTTGACGGCAGTCATTGAGAATGCGGCGACCCTGGGACTGTTTGCGGGCTTTGACGAAGCCCGGGACCGCGAGTGCGGCGAGCAACCCAACGATGGCAACCACAATCATGATTTCAACCAGGGTGAACGCCGAACGGTCATTGCGGATCTTGTTGATCATTTGATTCACCTCCCCTTTCTTGGATTTTTGTGTTTCCACGCCAGGTTTTTCAGCAGCATTGATGCCAGTGAGCCCCTTAAGCGCAGCTGCCATTTCTTACCCGCTCATTTTTGAAGGTCGGCGGCGTTTTTCCAGCCACACCTGAGAATTCTTGCAGTTCTGCAAGACATGCGCGGGCATAAAACGCGTGCCCGTACACATTTGTGCTGACACCTGGACAAGCCTGTTCGTAGCGGGCGAACTCCGAACCGGGCACCGCCACAGGTATTAGCCTCTTCCGAAACCCGGACATCGCCCCCATGTGGGAATCGGGGCAGGAATGTCGGGCTAGACCGGTGGCTGAACCCCGACATCGTCGGGGTGAACCTTCCCCGATGCAGGAATCGGGGCAGGCTCGGCCTCAACTTGGTCTTCCGTGCTCGGGGCGGCGAGCTTGCGATAAAGCGTCGCCATGCTGATCCCGAGCATTTCCGCAGCCTTCTCCTTGTCGCCACCAGCCGCCTGGATCACCTGTTCGATGTAATCAACTTCCTGCCGATGCAGAAACTCCTTGAGTTGCATGGGCGAAAAACCGCGGCTCCACTGGGCCGCACCGGCTGCCTTTTCGGCCAGTGACGGATCGATAATCGGTTCGCATATCGGGCGAGCGGCCGCCAAGGGTTGAGTGCTGGACTGTTGAGTATCCGCTCGCGACGGTACCGTACCGCCCGCGGCCACAGCTTCGAGCACGCGCTCGGGCAAATCCTTGAGCAATACCACGCCGCCATCACAGAGCGCGGTCGCGCGTTCCACGGCGTTTTGCAATTCGCGCACGTTGCCGGGCCAGCGGTAGCACTTCAACACGCCCATCACCTCATCGCTGAAACTTGGCGGGGGCGCTCCCTGTCGTTGGCAGTTCAATTGGACGAAATGCGCCACTAGCAATGGGATATCTTCGGCGCGCTCGCGCAACGGCGGGAGTTGGACGGGGATGACGCTGATGCGGTAATAGAGGTCTTCCCGAAACAACTTATCGACCATCTTTTGCTGGAGCGGCTCGTTGGTCGAAGCCAGAACACGGACATCGACTTTGATTGTGTCGGTGTCTCCCACCCGGCGCAATTCCTTGTCCTGAAGAAAGCGCAACAGCTTGCTCTGCAAACTCGGCGCCATGGACCCGATTTCATCAAGAAGAATCGTGCCGCCATCGGCGTGCTGGAACAAGCCCACCTTGTCGAACGCCGCTCCGGTGAAGGCCCCCTTGCGATGGCCGAACAGTTCCGACTCAAGCAAGTGCTCGGGAAGTGCACTGCAATTGACCGCGACAAACGGCATGGCCGCGCGTCGGCTGTTGTAGTGAAGTGCGCGGGCAACTAATTCCTTGCCGGTGCCGCTTTCACCGAGGATGAGTACGGTGGAATCGGTGTTGGCCACGCGCTCGATGAGGCGATACACCGACTCCATGCAGGCCGTGGTACCGATCATCGAATCGAAGCGGAATTTTTCCTGGAGTTGTCGGCGAAGTTCGACGTTCTCCTCGAGAGCATGCACCGCTTTCTGCTGAACGAGTGCGTTGTCGACGCGCTTGACCAATTCGTCAATTTGAAAGGGCTTTTCGATGAAATCCTGCGCTCCAGCACGTAGCGCCTGCACCGCGCGTTCCTTGGTGCCCTGTCCCGTGATCATCACTACGGGAATCGAGCGATTATGTTCCTTCACCTGTTGTAACAGCTTTAGCCCTAGCGGCTTACCCTCCGGCATCTCGACGTCCGCCAATACCAGATCCGGAGCCACCTCCTTGACCAACTGCAACGCGCGCTCTGGACTACCGGCCGGGATCACCTCATGGCGATGCTCTCGTAACACTTCCGAGAGCACGGCGACCATCGCCGGGTCATCATCGACTATAATTATCTTCGCCATCTAATTCCTCCAGTCACTTTCCCATGCAGCTGTTCACCGCTTCGCGCGCCCGCCTGTTGCTCCGGGCGGCGTCACTCTAAAATTGCACGATCTGGTTCAGTTTGAAGATCGGCAGGAACATGCAAATGACGATGCTGCCGACCACCACCCCGAGAAATACGATCAGTAAGGGTTCGATCAACGACGTCAACCCGGCCAACGTGGCTTCGATCTCTTCGTCATAGAAATCCGAAATTTTCTCCAGCATGACGTCCACTTTGCCGGTTTGCTCACCCGCAGAGATCATCCTTACCAACATCGGGGGAAAAATCGGATTCTGTCCCAAAGCCGCCGCCAGATTGTCGCCGTGCTCAATGCTGCTGGCGGCCTTGGTGACCGCGGCCTCCACGACGGTGTTGCCCGAGGATTGACCGACAATGCGCAAGGTTTCCAAAATGGGTACACCGCTACGCAACAGCGCGGCAAACGTCCGCGAAAATCGGGAGATGCAAATCTTGTGAACGAGCTTTCCAAACACGGGTAACCGCAGCTTCGTGCGGTCCCACAGGGCGGTTCCCCTTCGGGAGCGTTTGAACTTGACGAGGCCGAACACCGCAACCGCCAGCACGACCAGCGTGAGAAGAAAGTATGTCCGGATGATGTCACTGATATCGATGAGGATCTGCGTCGGCATTGGCAATTGCGCCCCGAAATCCTTGTAGATATTGCCGAAGATCGGGATCACTTTAACGATCAGAAACAGCGCAATGCCCATCGCAACGCAACAGACAATCACCGGATAGGTCATCGCCGATTTCACTTTTTTCTTCAGGCGCGAGCTCGATTCCAAATAGCATGCCAGTCGATCCAGGATCTCTGACAGCAAACCGCCCGTCTCTCCCGCTTCCACCATGCTCACGTACAACTTGCTGAAGACTTTGGGATGCACCTCCAACGCCTCGGAAAACGCATGCCCTTGCTCCACCTTCTCGGTCGTCTCGCGCAGCACGGGCTTGAACGTGGGGCTCTCCGTCTGCTCTTCGAGGGCGGTCAACGACTGCACCAGCGGCAATCCCGCGTCAATCATCGTCGCCAGCTGGCGGGTGAACACGACCAGATCCTGGGCCTTGACCCTACCCTGACGACGCTTACGCCCGGCCTTGTGTGCCACCCCTGCACGCATGGAAATGACCATCAGGCCACGATCCATCAGCGCCGAAGCTGCAGCTTGTGGGTCTGCCGCTTCCATGTCGCCATGGATGGGACGCCCGGAGGCATCACGCGCTTGGTATGTGAAACTCGCCATAGCCCGCTCGTCAGTTCCTTGTTGCCATCGAACAGAATCCGGCGCTGTTTCGAGCAGCTAACATGCCACGCCATCGGATGAGATCTATGCGTCGAGTTTTTTCTTGCGGCGTCGCTGATCCACTGAAACAATTCACCACGTTGCAGCCTGGCGTAAGGGGTTCCCTTCACACCTGCTGGAGAAACCGAAGAAATGCTGAGACCAACGCTTGATTACCGCCGCTCGCCCGACAGAATCACTTCTGCGCAGAACCGGCATGTCCGCTGGCGGTTGCTCATTTTTGTCGCCATCGCCTGGACGAATTTGGCTGGTCTCGTCCCCACCCTGTTTGCCGAAGAAGCCCTCACCCCGATTGCGAGCATTAACCTGTCGTTGACGATTGGGTGGGCCGGGCCGTGGTCATTTCCGGTACCGTCTCTGGCAGCGACAACGGCGACAAGAACCGTCGGTTGAGCTTTCAGGATGCAACCGGTGAAATCCAGGTCGTGTTGGGCGAAAAAGTGTTGACCGGTTTACACATCGGCCAATTGATGCCCGGGCTCGCGCTGACGATTACTGGCCCGGTGAAGTTGCTCGATGGGAAACTGGCCGTCATTCCCGAATCGGCCAGTGCCGTTACGCTCACGCCTTAGTGACCGGCCGGGCTTGGCGCACCGCTCGATTCCGCAGCGTGTTTGGTTCCCCACCAATCGCCCAGCACCGGCGTAATGGTGCCACGCTTGTGAATATACTGGATGACCGCCTCCCGCGTTTGAAAATCGTATTCCGCAAGTTTCGATGTGGGTTGGTCCGCCAATTCGCGCAACCGCTTCCATCGTTGTCCGCCGCTGGCCAGGTCGTAGCTATTAAACGCCACGGCCAACCGTTGTGTTTCATCCAACGCCGAGCCATCCGCGCGACGCAGCCTGACGGTACGCTCGCCCGCTTTCGCAGTAGGATCGAACGTCCATTTCAGTCCCCAGATTCCCCGAAAGGCGGGATTGTTGAACGTGTCACAATCTTCATCCAGGACCTCACGCAATTCCGCCGTCGTCAACTGGACAACTCCGATGGTGTTTTCGTACGGCACAACCTTCCAGACATCGCCCACGGTAATCACACCTTTCTTCAACCCATAGTGATTCTCCACAATCCCGTGAACAATCGCGTCCACTTTCACGCCCCGCTCGTGTAATGCGTCGGCAATCGCGTTGAAGATCAGGTCGTGAATTGGGGTCTCTTTATGCGGAAGGGCTCGCACCCAAAAGTCATCGGTCGCCTCACCAATGACGGTGCCGGACGCCTTTTCCGCGCGATCGATCTCCTCACCCGTGAGCTTCAGGATCGCTGGATCAAACGGAATGTGCTCGTCCATCAGCAATGTGTTGGATCGCCGACGGATAACCCGCCCCTTGTCGGTGTCAAATACCAGATCCACACGGCCCAAATAGATGCCGTAGTAGTCGGCCTGACAGTACAACACGTTGCTCACTTTGAATTCGGGAAAGTTGCGATGGGTATGCGCGCCGACAATCACGTCCAGTTCCGGAAACTCACGAGCAATCGCCTTGATCTGGTTGGCGTGGTCGTCTCCCGCTTCCCGGTACCCCTGATGACACACCAGCACGAGGACTTGCGCGCCGGCCGCCCGCGCCTCGGGAACGATCCGGCGAAGCGTGTCTACTGAATCGAAAAATTCCAGCCCCGGAATGAGCCGCGGACGGCTCCAACTCGGGACGCCGGGAGTCTCCAGGCCGATGATGCCCACCTTGACACCGTCGATCTCCCGCACGATGTAAGGCTTCAAACGCGATACGATTCGCTGGGACACTGGGTTGCCACCGTCTGCAGCCTCGCGCATATTGGCGACGACGATCGGCATCTCGGCGCGCTCGGCGGCGGCAGCCAGTTTGTCCAATCCCCAATCGAACTCGTGATTGCCCCACGTCCACGAATCGTAATGCAATTGGTTAAGACATTGCACCATCACCTGGCCCCCAGTGAGGAAGCTGACCGGCGTGCCCTGCATCGTGTCGCCGGCGTCAACCAGCAAGACGTTCTTCTCGTGCTCGCGGATTTGCCGAATCACCGTGGCGCAACGCGCGATGCCGCCCACGTTGGTTTGGCCTTCGTAGCTCTCCGTCGGCAGGATATTCCCGTGCAGGTCACAGGTGTGCAGTATCACAATCGGCACTTCACGCGCCCACACCGGCGCGTTGCATAAAACAATCAGTGCCGCAGTCCGAGCAATGGAACATCGCCCCATGGTTCACTTCCCTTGACGGTCCGGAGAATTCGCCCAGCCTTGAGCCATCAGCCCCAGAAGGTTTTGCAGCGCAGACTCATACGACACTCCCTTTCTCGCCGCATCCATCCGCGCCCGACGGTCAAGCTGTGCCGCCATCGCCGCGCATTTCCCCAGCGGACACCCCAATTTCTCCAGCGCTGCTGCAATCTCCTGAATCATCATGCCCGACAATTAGCTATTTCTTCAGCGCCTCCGCCCGTGTGGTGATGGTCACTTTCATCTCCACACGGTCATTCGGATTGTCGCGTTCGTCTCGCGGAACATTCGCGATCTTGTCCGCAACATCCATCCCCGCAATCACGTTCCCAAACACCGTGTAGCCCCCGTTGAGGAAACCGTTGTCCTTGACGTTAATGAAGAACTGGCTGCCGCTCGACCGTTTCTCCGGGTTGACCTGGTCGCCAAGCCGCGCCGTGGCCACGGTGCCGCGCGCGTGATCACGCTTGATCTCTGCTTCCACTGTGTAGCCTGGCCCACCCGTGCCGTGTGTGCTGCGGTCCTCGCTCTTGCTATTGGGATCTCCTCCCTGAATCATAAAATTGGGAATCACCCGATGGAACGTCGTGCCGTTGTAGAAGCCCTGTTTGGCGAGCTTGACGAAGTTGGCCACGGTCTTCGGCGCATCCTTGTCGTAAAACTCAATCACGATCTTCCCAAGCTTCGTCTCCACCACTGCGACCTGATCTGTATCCGCTGCCATGACGTTGTGTCCTTTCAAAAAAAGTCCGACTGCCGCCACCACACCGACCATCCACATCATTCGCCGCATACTCTCAATACCTCCGCTGTTTCATTGTTCCACGTGAGCGCGGCGCCAGTCGCCGCCAACTCGCGCCGAACATACCCGAGCGCCAGCGGTTTGCCAAGTCGCGAGGAAAACACCGCGCTCGTCACCCGCCCCGCTTCGCGCCCGTCCGCAAAAATCTTGTCGCCTCGCGTCGGCACACCCGGTCCGGCCAACGCCATCTGGACAAGCCGGCGGTTCACGTGACCGTACGTCTTGATTCGCGCGATGGTTTCCTGGCCGATGTAACATCCCTTGTCGTAACTGATCGCCCGTCTCTCCAAACCGGCTTCGTTGGGGATCGTGTGCTCATCCATATCGACTCCCCAACGGGGCACCGCCGCCTCAATCCGCAACATTTCCAGGGCTCCCGCGTCGATGGTTGGCTTCATCCCGACGGCGCTGATGCCCCCCCAACCAAGCGGATGCCGAAATGTCACGGCATCGGCCGGCACGCCCGTGGTGATGTCCCCAATCACCAGCCACTCTCCGAGTGCCGTGCTCATGTCCTCAATCATCACGTCTTCCGTGATGATAAACTTCTCCAGCGACTGCGCCATCCCGGGGCTTGTCTCCAGCAGAAACGCGTCCGATTGGCAGATGACGTGCCCTTCCCCGCGCATCTTCCCTCTTGCGTCTAGAAATGCGGCGTAACAGTTGTCTCCCACCGTCAGACGCTTGATGTCGTTCGTGCACTGCCCGTGCAGGAATTCCACGCGATCCGCGCCCGTTATGCGCAGTCGATTTCGTGCCGCCGAAATATCGGCAATTAACGGTTCGTTACCCATGACCCAATCCTGTACTCGACATGGCCAAATCGTAACAACGGACTTTCACAAGTCTAGCCCGGATATTCCCGGCCCCGGGTCGGCTCATCCCCCACCCCGCCGGTGCCTCCAGTTCAGCCGCGGCGCTCCCGTCAGCGTGTTCCGCCCCGGCCCGCTTGGCGCTTGTCGACTCATCCCTGATTATGCTAAGAGCATCCCGTGACTCAGCAACAAGTTCTTAACCGACTGCCGGCACGCGCCAACCGTCTTTGGCCAAAGCCGAGTCAGGGAAGGACCGGCCGATGAGAATGCGAGCATCGCGAATCGTCGAATACAGGATCGTCATCGCTTCCAACCCTGACACCCTGGTTACCGAAGTCAACAAACTCATCGAGGACCAGTGGCAACCGTTCGGCGGGCTCGTGGTCACCCGCGAAGCTCTCTCGGGACTCATGCAATCGTTCATGCAACCCATGGTCCGAGAACCGAAAAAACGCGCCGGCAACCTCAAAGCCCACACAAGCGTTGCCCCATCACCCCTGATCGAATCGTAAAACGACCGTCTCGCCCCTTCGGGTCTTTTCACGTCGTGACGACCGCCTGCGTGGCCGAAGCCACTTCGTCACGCCGTGACGACCGTCGCACCACAACCAAATCGCTTGCCCCCAACCATCGGACTCGTTAGCCTCTCGCTGTGACTCAGCCGCCTCAACCCGAGGGAACTCCCAAGCCCATCGATCTGACCAGTGACGACTATTTCATGGGCGAGGCGCTGCGGCTGGCCCGCATGGCCTACGAAGCCGACGAAGTGCCCGTTGGCGCCGTCGTCGTTCGCGACGCGCGGATCATCGCCCGCGCCTACAATCAGGTCGAACTCCTCAAGGACGCCACCGCCCACGCCGAGATTCTCGCCATCACGCAGGCCGCTAATGCTCTCGGCGATTGGCGGCTCGAACGGTGCGCGCTCTTCGTCACCAAAGAACCCTGCCCCATGTGCGCGGGCGCCATCATGCTCTCACGGGTGACGCGCCTGGTGTTCGGCGTGCGCGACGAGCGGGCCGGCGGCGCCGGCTCGGTCTTCCCCATCACCTCGGCCACGGGGATGAATCACGTCCTCGAAGTCCACTCCGGCGTGAAGGAAGCCGAAGCCCGCGACCTGTTGCAAAGTTTCTTCCGCGCCCGCCGCTCCGACGCGTGATTTACGCCCGCCTGTTCGCCGCGTCCAGCGCGTGCTGCGCCTCTGACGAGCCCGGCTCCAGTTGCAACGTGCGCTGCAATTCGCGGACACCAGCCGCGCGCTGCCCATTCCCCAGCAACGCCATTCCCAGCCCGTAATGCGCCGCCGCGTACTCGGGGTCCATCTGCAACGCCGCCTGGTAATGTGGAATCGCGCCGGCGAAATCACCCTGCTTGGCGAGCGCAAATCCCCAGTTGTACTCGGCGTTCACCGACTCCGGCTGGTACCGCACAACCTCCGCAAACTGCCGGCACGCTTCGTCGAGTCGTCCCTGTTTCGCCAGTGCCACGCCCAGATTGTAGTGCGCATCGACTTCGTCGGGTTTCATCTCCACCACGATCCGATATTGGGCAACGGCCTCATCGGCCCGACCCAACCGTCCCAGCGCCACCGCCAGATCGTACCGCCCGCGGACGTATCCCGGTTCAATCCGCAGCGCTTTCCAGTATTCGGCCACAGCATTGGCCGCTTGCGACTCCTGCATGAGAAGGTTGCCGAGATTGGCGTACGATTCGTAGGAGCCCGGATTGATCCGCAACGCTTCCCGGTATTCGGCACGCGCTCCCGCAAGGTCGTCCCTATGGGCCAACAGGATGCCGAGATTATTGTGGGCCATCCAGCAATCCGGATTCTTGGCCAGCGTGTCCCGCCACAGCGTCTCCGCGCTCTGGTACACGTGCCCCTGCCGCCACGTCAATGCTGACAGCGAAACCAACACCGCGATGGACACAATCATCCTCAATGCCCGCTCGCGAATCACGCTTGCGCCGGTTGCCACCACCGCAACAATCAACCCGATGCTCGCCAGATACTGAAAGTGATCCGCCACAAATGTGTACCGCATCGGATAGACATTGAAAAAGCCCAGCGCCGGCCCCAACGTGATGATGAAGAACGCCACGGCCACGATCGGTCCTCGCCCAATTCGCGTCTGCATCGTCCACAGCGCCAGCACCACAAGAGCGGCTCCCACTGGAAACAGCCACTCCCACCAATCGCCCGCGGCAATGGTCCACCGTGGATAGACGAACGTCAGGTTCTCGGGCCAGACCAGTTTCGTCGCGTAAAACCACAGCGCCCGCCCGGCGATCAGCACGCGCTCAATCAACGTAAACGACCAACCCGCTCCCCGCGCGCCCGTGCGGTAGGTCTCAACCCAAACGGTCATCAATCCCAACGCCGCCCCGACGCCAACAAACGGCGCCAAAAACCCGATGTCGCGCCGCCCGATCGATCCGCGTTTCCACCACGTCACCAGCAGGATCGTCACCGGCAACGTGCACGCGACCGTCTTGCTCAACATCGCGCCCACAAACAACGCCAACGCCAGCCAGTACCATCTCCCGAGTCTGTTCTCCACCGGTTGGACGACCTGCGGCGGACGAAACCGCAGGTACGCCAGCAATGACGACAGATAGAATGCGCCGCACAGAACATTCTTGCGCTCCGAAATCCACGCCACGCTCTCGACGTGCACCGGGTGAATCGCAAACACCGCCGCCGCCAGCCACGCGCCGCCAATTTCCAGTTGCTCCAACACCAGCCACAACAGAACCGCATTGACCGCCTGCAGCAGTACGTTCACCAGATGGTACCCGAATGGATTCGACTGCCAGAGATGGTATTCCAGCCAGAAACTCGTGTGCACCAGCGGATAGTATTGCATCACCGCGCCGGGCTTGCCCCAGATCGCCGCCAGCCCGTGCACCGTCCTCAACGCCTGGCTGCCGGTGATGTGCGCGTCGTCATCCCAGACAAACCCCCCGTGCAGCGCCGGCAGATACGCCAGCAGCGTGATCAGCACGATCACGCCGCCCGCCACCAATCGTCGTTCTCTCCACGTCTGTTTCATTCTTGTAGGTCGAGCGTCCCGCTTGACAAACCCGCCCAGACCAGGCGAATTCCTTGTCCCCCACGCCTCATCGCAGCAACTGTCCTGCCACTAACCTCTTCCCAACACGTTTCCAGTCGCGTCCCACCACCGTTGAGTTGCCGCCAGCACAATGGTCCGCTTACACCGTCGTTCATCGCCTCAAAACACCCCCATTCCTGCCACCGGGCGCATGCAAACCGCCCAAAACGAAGCCAATCCGGACAAACGAAGCCAAGTGACAATATGGCTCACTCGGCCATCTAACAGCTTGTGATGCAATCTGTTGCCAAAGCCTACCCAGTCGGAAAAATTGGCTTCGTTTGGCAAATTTGCACTTTTTGCGGATCTACCCTCCCCGTGTGCATTCGCGTCCATTCGCGTCCATTCGCGGTAGAGAACCCTGCCTGTCCACACTCCTTCTTCATCGGCAGAAAGTATATCGCAATTCGATAGCGAGTCAAATCCAAAATGCCATACCCCTCATGCCACAACCACCGCTGTCTCTGCCCCGACTCCGCGGCCTGCCCCAACTCGTCTCCCGCTCCAGCAAGAACCTGGAAAATTTTATGGCTGCAATCCGGCTGTACTTCGGATACTATAATCCCGTGAAGATTCACTGCACCCTACGCACGACGCCGTGCCGGTGTCGATTGTGCCCGAATTGAAAGAAAGGTAGGTACTATGCTCACGTTTTTCGCGACGAAGCTCTGGCTAATAGCCTTCCCCATATGGGCAATGATCGCATACATCCTCTATAGCCTGTTTACCGATCGCCCCGATTCAAATAAGGACGACACCCCAAAACCGTAGTCTCCAGGGACCAGCCCCGCTCCCGTCCCTCCATCTCCCGCCGCCAGCCTAAACGGGCGGCTCGTTCCGACCCGCTTCGTCACGGCCCGACGCTGCGAACCCGCTCCAGCGCCCGCCGCGCATTCTCCTGCTTCGGATCGAGCCGAACCGCCGTTTCCCACTGACGCACCGCCTCCTCCATGCGGCCCAATTGCGCCAGCGCAAACCCCAGGTTCGCGTGCGCCTCCGCGTTGTCCGACTGCAACCGCACCGCCCTGGCAAATTCTTTCTCCGCTTCCGCAACGTTGCCCTGGCGCGCCAGAACGATGCCCATGGCATTGTGCGCCACGGAATTTCGTGGATCGAACCGGAGCGATTCGGCCAGATGCCGCGCCGCGCCCACCAGATCGCCTTTTTGGGTGAGCACGACGCCGAGATCGCACTGCGCCAGGGCGCTGTGCGGCACCAGTCGCACCGCTTCATTCAAATGAACCAGCGCCTCATCCAATTCGTTGCGTCCCGCCAGTGTCAGACCGAGATTGAACTGCGCATCGGAATTGCCGGGGTCGAGTTGCAGCGCCTGACGATACAGCGCCAGCGCCTCGTCCACTCGTCCGTGCGCCACCAACACCGTCCCCAAATTGCTCAGGGCGCGTGTGTTGTGCGGGCGATGCGCAACCACATCCGACCAGATCGCCACGTCGCTTCGGTAAACTTCGTTCCGGCGGATCGTCAACCAGCCGAAAATCAACACGACCGCGGCGACAGTCACCGCCCCCCACCGTCGTGCCGTGCGACGATCACCAAACAAACCTTCCAGCGCCCGCCACCCGCCGCCAACGACCAGAGTCGCCACCGCCGCCAGCGGCAGATACATCCGTCGATCCGCCGCCACTTCGCCCAGGCTCGGCATGACACTCGATGTCGGCGCCAAAATGAGGAAAAACCACCCA
>Ga0208820_1001378_pt1 | contig 13632 bp, 10 predicted proteins | sample June2015DPH_16_5_FD_184713 | JGI IMG/M metagenome (GOLD analysis project Ga0208820, IMG submission 184713) | Peatland microbial communities from SPRUCE experiment site at the Marcell Experimental Forest, Minnesota, USA - June2015DPH_16_40... | ecosystem: Environmental > Terrestrial > Soil >...
GCCGCGTCCCCAACCACCGCGCCAGCCATACCACGGGCCAGCGCCGATAAACAGCCCGCCCGCGAACCAATCAGGCCCGTAGTAGCCGTAAGGCGCACAAGCATAAGGGTAGTATCCGTAGTAGCCGTAGGCGCACGCTGGCGGGCCCGCGGCGTAACCGTAACCCGGCCCCCACCCCACGCCGACGCTCACCTGGGCCTGCGAGTAGGCCAGCGGCAGCATCAAAACACTCACCAAAGCCAAATATTTGATATACCTCATGGTGAATCCCCCTTGTCCCAGATCCGCCATTCTAGCCACAAACCTATCGGATCTGCAGGTCTTCAAGATCTTGCTTCTATCCGAAGCGCCTACATATTTGAACTCGGAACCCCAAAAAAAGTTGCAGTTCTCCAGTGGCTGATTTCGGCCACCTCGCCTGAATTCAACCATTTACGGCCTCTGAGGACGGTTCATACGCCCACCAGTTCCTGGCTCAGCTCATACTCCACGATGTACCCCGCCACCGCGCTCGCCGCGACCGTTAGCGGCGAAGCCAGATACATCTGTCCGGGACCGCTGCGCCCTGGGAAGTTGCGGTTCTGGGCGCTGATCACCACCTGATCGGGACGGGTCGAAACCCCTGGCCCGGCATTGATGCAAGCTCCGCAACTGGGCTCTATCACGCGTGCGCCAGCCTTCTGAAACACGTCCAAATAGCCTTTGCGCAGGCAGTACTCGCGTGTTTCCTGCGATCCAAACTGGATGTAGAACTGCACCGAGTCGGCCACACGCTTGCCTCGTCGGAGCGCATCGGCCAGCACCAGGGCATACATATCCATGTCTTCATTCTTGCCAGCGGTGCAGGTGCCACCATATGCGATCTCGACCGGCACGGGTGTGTTCAGATCGCGCACATATTTTCCGTTGCCGGGATCGCCCGGAGTCGCAACCATCGGCGTAATCTCGGTCGCATCGAGCTCGATCACATGCGCGTATTGTGCGTCTTTATCGCTGAACAAGCCTTCAATCATGGCCTGCGCTTTCTTCCGATCCATGCCGCGACGCTCCACGAGGAACTCGACCGCCTTCTTGTCCGGCGCGACAATGCCGGTGAATCCGCCAATCTCGGCCGCCATGTTTGTCATGGTGGCGCGCTCGTCCACGCCGAGTTCTTCGATGGCTTCGCCCGCGTACTCCATCACCTTGGCTAGTGCTTTGCCGCTGCGCACGTAGTCAAGGCTCAGAATCTTCAAAATGAAGTCCTTCGCCGTGACATTCGCATGGCGCTTGCCGCGAATCACAATCTTCACCGACTCCGGCACCTTGACGCGCACGTCCTTCGTGATCCAGCCGTTGAACACGTCCGTGGTTCCAATCCCAAAGGCCACGCAGCCAATCGCTCCTACGTGCGGCGTATGTGAATCCGAGCCAATGTTTAACTGCCCGGGAAGCGCGTAGCTTTCCAGCACGATCGAGTGGCAGATACCCTCCGATCCCTTGCGATCTTTCAATTCTCCATGCAACCTGATTCCCTGCTTCGCCGCGAAGTCTTGCTGTTTGAACTTGAGTTGTGTTGCCAGATCGAGCAGGCCAAGCTTCTTTTTCTCCTCCGAAATGACTTCATCGAGAAACGTCAGATGGTCGCGGAAAAAGATAATGCTTGAGGCATCGTTGACCCTCGCATCCTTGCCGACATAGCGTTCAAAAAAAATGGCTGCCATCGGCGTAACGTATTCATGGCTGAAGCGCAGATCGGCCTGGGCAAATCCGGTATCGCCCGGCTTCACAGTGGCAACGCCAATGCCGCCTTTTTCATTCACCATGTGCCGCGCGAAGATTTTCTCTGCCACCGTCATTGGGCGCTGGTCGGTCTTTAGCGGGGGCAGGAATACTTTCTTCTGCATGCGCGCTACGTTGAAGGGGAACAACCCGCCGTACTCAATTACTTGGCGAGTAATCTCATCCTCGCCCGCCGTGAACTCGCTCAACGGGATATCTTCTCCGCCGCGAATCTTATCGATCAGCGAAAAGTTGGTCGAAGTCAGAACCCCCAAATTTTGACAGTTTTGCTTGTAGATCCGCTCGATGTTTTCCGCGATCACTACGCGAATGCCGGCACACATTTCCGCATAAGGCGACTGCTCGCGGCTCGATCCTTTACCACGCCGCTTCCCGCTTACCGCGCACACAAACCCGCCGCGCTTCACGTCGCCGCGCCCAATCGGCGTCACGCTGCCGCACTTTAGCCCCAAGTAAGGAATCTCGCCGAGATTCTCATCAAAGTAAAAACAGTAGTGAGCGGGAGTGATCTCGTCGGTCGAGATGTCGTCGCGCAGCTTGGGATTACTTGCGGGATTCTTCGTATCCCAGGGCAGATCTTCACCCGCGAGCTGCCGCTTGATCAGTTCGGGATCTTCGGTGAGGAAAAGAATGCGTCCCTGTAGCCGGACTTTGTCGGGCCGCTTTCCGATTTTGCGTTCCAGAAGAGAGTTGATCACGTTGAGCCTGCGGAAATTAAAGCACTAGAGACAGGCAGGGGCGGCTACCCGGTCCTCCATGATTGTAACGCGGGATAAGAAAACTGATTCGTTGGCCTTGGCTTTAATGGTGCCCATGCGTCGACTTGTCGAACTTTTCTCCGGCGGCGATCGCAACGCCAAGCCGGTTCTCTTTCGGTGCTAACGGACACGTCGCATACGGAGTTACCGCACAAGGAGGGTTGTGGGCCCGGTTGAAGTCGAGCACCACGCTCCCATTGACAACCGGACCAGTCTCGAGAAAGCGCCCGCCCGGATATGTATCGCTCTTCGCGGTCAGGTCGCTAAAAACAAAAAACAGCCCCTTCCCAGGATTACCGCCGAGGTCGGTCAGCCGCACTTCCTGACCCTTGATCTTGAACACTGCCGTGCCCGCCACGGGCAAAGGGGTCACGTCACCCAAAACAGTCGGCACATCGATCGTCTTGTTTCCATCGGACGGCACCCAGGTCGCGGTGACTCGGTAATTCATGTCTAACGGATAGTAAATTAGCCCCTGAAAGTTGCGCACTGCGGCGCTGTCCGTATCTTTCAGACGAATGCCGATGCGTTGGCCGCGCACGACCACGTGAAACTGCAAACTTCCCATTTCGATTGTCGACGCGTGTCCGGAAATATCGGGATCCAACTCGACAGCACTCGTCGTGAGGGGCCTACCCGCTGATATAGCGTGTGCATCCGGAAGCAATTTAAGAGTCACCTCCTTACCCGCAAGATCGAACTCTCCCGCGTGCGCTGGTCCTTTGGGAAAGACAATCGCATTCTGCGCTGCTGACCCGAAACTGTTAGCACCGGGTTTCAGCCAGTACAGGCCCGCCAACGGCAACCAGTTCTGCTTCACATCGTCGATCTCTTCGGCCTTCCATTTCTCAAACGACTGCACGTACGCCGCATCGGGCACAGAAGCAGATGACGACGCAGCCTGGCCTGCTTCCCGCGAAAGCGAGAGGAACGACGCGAAACAGAAAACCACAACGGCAATACGCTTCAGCAGATTCATGTTCTCAAGTCCCGTGTCTCCCAATGGCCTCTGTGGTAAAGAACAACCTGAACCGGAGAAGCGCTGCAAGAATCCTATCTCTTATACTCGCGCGGATCCGGCAGCGGCTCCACGCCTCGTCCGGCGAAGATTTCTCTGAACTCCGCGAGCAACTCTTGATGCAGCAGGGCATTCGAGGCCACCGTTTCGCGGCTGTTGAGTTCAAATGGAGATCCATCGAAACGAGTCACTTTGCCGCCAGCCTCTTCCACGATCAGCACGCCCGCTGCCGTGTCCCAGGGATTGAGATTAAACTCCCAGAAGCCGTCGAAGCGCCCGGAAGCTACGTTGCACAGATCGAGTGCAGCAGAGCCCGCCCGGCGCACTCCGTGCGTGTGCAGCGTGATCTGGTGATAGAAGTAAATATTCGGATTCTTGTGCCGCTTGTGACTAGGGAAACCCGTGGCCAGGAGGCTTTCCTTGAGCGTAGCGGTTTTCGAGACGTGAACGCTTTCTCCATTCAGCCGCGCGCCTCTTCCCTGCTCCGCGGTAAATAACTCGTTGCGCGTGGGATCGTAGATCACTGCTGCAATGCGGCTGGTCCTTTGACCTGAAGACCGGTGTGCCGGCGCCTGATATTCCAGTCCCATGGACACGCAGAAGACCGGATATCCGTGTGCAAAGTTCGTAGTGCCATCCAGCGGATCGACGTACCAGCGATAATCGCTGCCCTGATCGCTGAGTCCCTGCTCTTCGCCGAGAACGTCGTGGGTTGGCCACTTCTGGCGGATGCGATCACGAATCAGTGCCTCGACGGCGCGATCGGCCGCCGTCACCAGGTCGGCGTCGCCTTTGTACTCAATCTTCAGCTGCTGATGAAAGTAGTGCATCAGTAGCGCGCCCGCCTCGCGCGCGATCTCTGACATAGCGGGAATAAAGCTGTCGTGATTGGAGGGCATAATCAGGCTTCGGCTTTCGGCCTTCGGCCTTCAGACTTCGGCCTTTCGCGAAGGCCTAATCAACAGGTTTAGAACCGAGGGAAAGTTTTTGCTTGGCCAAAGCCCGAAAGCCGCAGCCCACCTCACTTCTTCGCGCCGCCATCTTCGGCAATGTACATAATCTCGTGCTTAAAGATGAACAGGTTAGGCTCGCCTTCGCGCGTCAAGCGCACCATGTGCTTATCGTAATACTCGATCCATCCGCGCACGGTCTGGCCATCGATCAACTTGACGCTGACCGGCTTCTGCTTCTCGCCCAGAGCCCTGAGGAAGCTGGCTTCTTCAAAAGTCTCTTCCGGAGGCGGCGTCCGCCCGCGCTTGACGGCATTAGGATTTCCCTGCGCACGAAAAGGCATGCTGGCATTGTACACAAAGCGCGGGAGACTTCTTCTGGGGTCCCAGTTCATTTTGCCACAGGCGCTTCGGCTGTAAGCATCCTGTCGGCTTGTCTCCACCCCTAGTAGCGTCACGCTATCGATCCATTGCCGAAATTTGCGAGCCGCCGCCCATCCGTTTTCATAGCTGCGGCGCACAAATCGGGAGTATAATGTCGGCAAATTCTCCTTCCAGTAGGAGGTCCACCGTGAAGCCCCAGGCCCTGGCCGTTTGCCTTGCTGTCATCTTCTGCATAGCTCCGATGGAGTCTCAGAGATCCCTGCCCGAAACACCGGGAAAACTCGAAATTGCCAAGTACCCCCTCGTGCTAGACCCGCCCACCGGGCCACAAGCACAAAAGCTCGACTCCGCGAAGCTTCACCAGGAAGCCGCCGAACTGGCCCAGCTGGCGCAAACCGTTCCTGCAGACATTGACCAAATCGCGCAGGGCAGACTTCCCAAAGATCTGGCAGACAAACTCAAGCACATCGAAAAACTCTCCAAGAAACTGCGCGGGGAATTGACCCCGTAAAAAAAAACGGCCACCAACCCGAAAGTCGGTGGCCGTTGAGGTCAATTGGAGAGACGTTAGAAGTTGACCTTGAGCCCGAACTCCACCTGCCTTGGCGCTCCGTTCGAGAAGACGCCAGAGCCGGTGCCGGTACGCAGGGACTCTCGGCTGTTCAAAGAGCCAGAGCCCGTCCCCGTCACCGACCCTGCCGAGCCGTAGGTCCCCGCCGCATAAGGGCCAGTGGTCTGGTCGCTCATTAGCGGCGAGGGAATTTCGAAGTTATGGAAGTTGAACACATTGAAGGCACCCATCGAGGGTTCAACGACAATGTTTTCCCTCAGCTTGATGGGCCACGAGAGCACCGTGCTAACCTCCTTGAAGAACCCAGCCTCCTCCGCACCCGGAGGCGGCGGAGCAACCCATGGTTTCACCGCCTGCAAAGCTTGCAATTGAGTTGTTGTGAAAAGTCCGGCAGCGACGAGGGCTTGGCCAGCAGGAGTGAGCGTCCCCGCCACGGTATTATTCCACTCACTGACGGCGCTATTCAGATTACCGGGAGATATCGAATGGCCCAGTTGCCCCGGCCGTCCGGGTCCGCCGTTCGGGTTGAACAAATCTTGCACCGAACCATCTCCCGTAATATCAGTGCGGAAGATTTCACCGGTACCGGGATAAGGGTTGCCACTCTGTGTCAACAATTCCATAACCGACGGATGCGGCGAACCGAAGTTGCCGATCATACTGAACTGCGGTCCTCGGTGCGCTACATTGAACGTCGCGCCGAACTTGAAGGCGTGAGTGCGATCGAGCGAAGTCGGACCGAAGAAAGCGGTCGGGTTCCTGTTGTCCCAAGCGTTGGCGCTGAAGTTCTGGTCGTTTCCGCCGGTGCCCTGGAAACGGGACAGAGTGTAGGAAATCGTCAGATCCATTGCGTTGAAGCCGCGGAACGGATTGTTGACGCGCTGCTTGTAGGAGGTCTGCAAGGCGTTGTACACCGAGCGACCGATGGGCTCCTCGATGTCACCCACTCCCATCAAAGGGTTGATTCCTGGGAAGGCGGCGCCCGTAGCCGGGGTCTGCGCTCCACCCGACGCAACTTCGACCGGAGCTCCGCCGAAATACGCGTAGCCTGAATCTAAGCCATTAGCGGCGAAGTCGTTGATGGTTGCACCGCCGCCGCTGGGGTAAAGACCGGGACAGGCGGCAATGGCTGCATTGATTGAGGCCACACCGCAAGCTGCTAACGTGTTTGTAATCGCGTTGTTCGCGGCGGCTATATTCAGGTACCGTGAGTCGCCAACATGGTTGACGTCAATGGTTAAGGGGAAATGCAGGCTGACATTGCGAATGTAATCCGCACTCCACACGCCGCCCTTGAGAAGTTGACGTTCGAAACCAACATTCATCTGGTAAGAGTGCGGCACGCGCCAGTTCGGAGTAAACGCCGCCAAGTCACTTACCTGACTGGCCAGAGTCAAAGAATTTCCAATGTAATTCGGATTGGAAACGGCCTTACCAGCCACAACCGACTGAAATTGCTGCTGCAAGTCGGCAACCAGCGGGCCTGCAACTGACAGCGCCTGGTTGCAGACACCAGTTGCCAAGTCCACGCCATTGACTGAGGTCACGGACTGGGTCGGAGTGAAGGCCACAGAGACAGTGCCGAAGGCCGGGCTGGGGGGACAGATGAGCGGCGCTTGCGCGTTGAACAATCCCGTGGGTAGCTTGGCTGGGCGGTCAAACAAGGTGTTGTTGAAGATCGAGTTCTCATAGTAGAGGCCCGCGCCCGCTCGGATGACCGTCTTGCCGTTCTTGGACGGGTCCCAGGCAAACCCCACCTGTGGCCCGTAGTTGGTGTTGGGCTGCCGAATACGGTTGCCGAGCCCGGGCGTGTTTCCAAATTGATCTAGAATCAGAGAACTGCCAGAACACGGCGCTTCGCCCGAGGCTTGGATCGCCGCGCTCAACTGAGTGCAGGGAATGGGAGAGAGATCGCTATCCGTGCGTCCGGTATCGCGGTTGTACCTGATACCGTACGTCAGAGTGAAATTCGGTTTTATCTTCCAGGAGTCGCCCACGTACCACTGGAAACGCCAGTCGGCCTGTCCGCCAGCAGGGAGGCCAAACCCCGGCTTTTCCGTGAAGTAGCCCTGTCCATTGCCCAGCAGCGCTTCGAGCAAGGGGTAAGAAGTCGGATCGCCGGGGTTGCCCGTTAACGAGCCAGCCGCAGCAACCGAAACCAACAGCGGGGCAACTCCGAAGAAGCTGGCAAATCCCCCGCCTTCAATCCGGTTGGAGCCCACACCGAAGCGGAAGATATGTGATCGCCACACCTTGCTGCCGTCGTACTTGATCTGCTTGTCGCTCTGGAAGGTTCCCTGAGGAGCGAGCAGATTGGGGCCGAAGAAAAAGTTGATGTCTGCAAACTGCACGCCATCCATGGGCAGGGGATTATAAAACGAGCTGCCTTGTGTGCCATCTACAATCTGATTGTGGAACTTGAGGTAGCCGCCGCGGAAGCTGTGAGACCAGCTCCCTTGGTTCCAATCCACGCCTACAGCGTCGGAAGGAGTGTTGTCGCGGTTGTCATAAACCGGGAAGCCGCTATAGTAAGTAGCTGCCGACTTGTTCCAGTTAAGCGTGAAACGATAAAAAACGTGGATGTTCTTGCTCGCCTGCCAATCCAGCTTGCCCGTGAGTTCAGTGTCGAAGAACGGCGAGGGAAAACCACTGCTCAGAGCGTTAAAGGGTGGGGCAACGCTGACCGCTTCTAGACCAGCCTGCTTTTGGCGCTCGGCGTCGATAAAGAAGAAGAGCTTGTCTTTCCAGATCGGTCCGCCGATGCGGCCACCGAAGTTATTTCTCTGGTAGTACGAGTCGACGCCCCCTGGAAAGTCAGCCGTGAGTGCATTTCGGTCGCGGAAGTTGTAAAAACCCTGGCCATGGAGAGCATTCGTACCAGACCGGGTAGTCACGTTGACGGCGCCCGCGGAGGTCAATTCCGTCGAAAGGTCGAGGAACGAACGGCTGATATTGAACTCCTGAATGGAACCCATCCCGATGTTCTGTGTCGTAGTGCCCACCGTTTCGTCGCTGATGTCAAGACCGTCAAGCTCGATGCGGGGGGTCCGCCCATAAACGCCGTTGACTGAAACCGAAGAATATCCCGCTTTCGTCGGATCGAAGTTCGAGCCATCTTGGATCTGAACTCCAGGTTCGAGCTGTGCAAGATCTAGGAAGTTGCGGCCGTCAATGGGCAGCTTGTCAATTTGGTCTGACGTCAGCACGCCCTGAACGGTGGCTTGTTCTGTATTGACCGCAACTGCGCTTCCCTGCACCTCAATCACAGTGCTTTCCTGGCCGACCTCCAACTTCACGTTGCCGGACGACGTGACCGTCACCTCCACAGTTACAGGAACCTCCGACGTTTTAAAGCCCTTGGATTCGACACGGACCACATACTCCCCGGGAATCAAACCGCCGGAGTTATACGTACCCGTGGACGATGTGATAGTCGTCGAGGTCTGCCCGGTAGATTTGTGTTGGATCGTAACCTTCGCTCCGGGCACAGCCGCGCCGGTGGGGTCCGTTACCGTGCCTTGAATACTCCCTTGGGCGACCGTGGTTTGCGCGAAGCCTGCCACTGAGCACAAAAGCAATGCGGATACGGATAAAATGATCAAGGCCAATACCATAAATTGTGCGCTTGGACGGGAAGAATTTAGCTTTAACATCGTAAACCTTCCTTTCGGAATCGTTCTTATCGAAATTTTCCTCACCACAATATTCCAGAATCTCGTCTTTCAGAAGTCTTGCCAGAAACTTAAGGACCTTCGATCAAGGGATCCGGCGGGATGCAGATCCGAACTTCCTGCCAAAAAAATGAAACGTGCACAATAATCCTCTGGCAAATCTAAAGATACCTCGGGCACACTTAAAGCAATTTTCCAGCCAGCCGCACGCCAAAACGGGAATGTGTCGGCATCACTATATTTGTCATATACTTACAACGATCTGAGGCATAGGGAAGGGAGGAGGTTTGACTCTTCGCGCCCCTTCAAAATACTGAAAACTGTATATTAAATCTGTAAAAGGAAATTATGTTATGTTAGCTCTTCCTGTTTGACAAGGATGGTCGCTTTGCTAGCCGAAGTTCGTCACGGATTGATCGCGAAACCGGCTAAGTCTTTCAGAATGAGTTTAGGCGGTCGCAAGGTCTGCACTACATTTTGAAAGTGATTTCAGCCGATCCGGCAGGCTGAGTTGGAGCTGGTGCAGCAGGGATTTCTGTTCGGCCGTGGGTTCGGTAATCCGACGCAAGCGGATCTCGCGTCCGTCCGTGGTGGGCAGCACGATGTCGGCGCTCTGCAACGTGGACAACAATGCCAGTGTCTTCATCGGCGAGAAGGGCTGAGCGTTGTCCGCTTCGCTGGCCGAAGATTGTGGGACGATCGCAGGCCGTCGCTGCAGCAGATGTTTCAGTGTCACCCATAAGGCATACCCCAGAAACGCCACCAGGACATGGGCCTTCACTCGCGGCTCTTTCTGATGGAATAACGGCCGAATCGATAGCTCGCTCTTGAGCGCACGAAACGAGGCCTCGGCTTCGGTCAGTTGCATGTACATGGACCACATCTGCTCGGCTGAATCCGCCTGCAGATTGGTTCGCAGCATGTAGGCGCCTTCTCGCAAGTCTCGCCAAGCCTTTCGCTCTTCTTTCATTTCCCACACCAGATGTACGCCGGCGGGTGTGTCTCGCAGAGCGACTTCGAACAGATCATTCACCTGCGGGTGTCGCGCTTGAATCCGTCCCAGTCTCCTCTCCATCTTGTAGCGGTCCTTCAGTCGGCCACTGGCAATGTTTTTCTCCAGAGCTTCCAGAGCCGCCTCCATACGCGTGGAAAAACGCTTCCGGATCGCCTTCTCTTTCTCCTTACGGGCCGCCGTGCGGCACAAGATGTACGTCTCTTCTCCGCTGGAACTTCCACATCCGCTCGCACCTGGGTCCAGTCGTCCTTCAGTAACTCGGCTTCAAAGCGCTTCATCTGCCGACGCGGCGTACCTACCAGATACTGACCACCCCGTTTGCGAATCGCCGCCAGATTCTCCTCGCTCACGATTCCCCGATCCATCACCCAGATGCGCCTCGCCTTGCCGTACTTACGTTCCACCATGCGCAGAATCGTTTCCATGGTCGACACGTCGGCACGGTTGCCATCAAAGGTCTCATAGCTGAACGGAAAGCCCTCGCGGTTGACGATCAGCGCGATCACCATCTGTTCGCAATCGGGCCGATGATCCCGCGAGTAGCCCCGGCCCATCATCGCGTTCTTCTCCGCCGCCCCTTCCACGTAGGTGCTGGTCAGGTCATACAGCAGCACATCAAACTCGGCTCCGAATAACTCCCCATAACGCTGCTTGAGATGCTGTTCCAGCTTCCTCTTGTGCGGCAGAATCCGGTCCAGACAGCGATACAGACGCGTATCGTTGATCTTGCCTTCTTCGATCTCCAACAGATCATCCAGCGCCGTCGAGGGGTACCAGCGCTCCTCGATTGCCAACTCGCTCCCCGGCGCGCACAGTCGGTTGATCGCCAGTACCGCGGCCACCCGTGACCACGGCACCTCGGCCGCTTCGCCGTCCATCGCTTGCTCAAAAAATCGATCCAGTCCGAGACGCTTCCACAACTCCCAACCCAGAAAACAAGCGCCGAACTGACGCGTTCTCTCCAGCCGAACTCGATTCAGCAACACCCGAGCGACCTGGGGGTCATCGTCCGGAACTTCAATGTGCGAGGGAAACAGCTTCAACTGCTGGGCGTCCCCCTGCTCGTTGAACACCTCCACGCTCTTCAGCCATCGGGCCTGCGCCGAACCGTTCAACTCCCCCAAGTAGCACAGCGTCCTCTGGCGAGGACCGTCGACCGTTCGCACCGTCTCCACCAACGACCAGTAGGTGTGATCCTTACCGTCCTTGTTGCGTTGATGCGGCCGTAAAAACATCTGGGCCGAGTGTGTCATCAACCCACGTTGGCTTCAAGGGGGTTGGTCTGCACTACATCGCGTTTTCTAAATTCTCGATGGCAAAGACAAGACTTGTGTCACTTTCGCCATCAAAAATCGCAGAGCTCGGCACTTCCGCGACGAACTTCGGCTAGTTGGAAGCCACCCGATGGGGCATCTGAGTACCATCGCAGAGAGAGCGTGATCAGAAGTCGGACTTAGACGTGTAATAGCCAGCTCGATGACGCACGCGGTAGATGGCGGAATCGGGAGGGCCGGAAACGCTGACCTGGATGCGCCGGAACTGCGAGTTCGACGTGCGCTCCGAGGGATAGTAAGCCAGCAGATACTGAGTGCGGAGTTCGTCGCTGATCTGGCGGAAGGCCTCGTCCAGTTGCGACATCGAGGTAGCATAGTAATACTTGCCACCTGTGTCTTCCGAGAGCTGGATCAGAGCATGCTCACCTCCGGTCTCGCGCCCGGCGCTGTTCTCGATCGGCACCACGATAATGCTGTAAACAATCCCTTCTGCCTCTTCGGCGGCGCGCACGGCCTCTTTGTAATCCACTTTGCTGACCGTGTCGCCTCCGTCGGTAATCAGCACCAGGACCTTTCGTCCTTGGCGGCGGTCGAGCGACCGTGAGGCCAGAAAGACGGCGTCGAACAGCGCCGTGGCCGCGCCCAGCCGGATGTGGTCAATGCCATCGTCGATCCGCTTCAAGTCGGACGTGTAAGACGTCGACTGCAGCACCGTTTCGCTAAATCCAAACACGGATAACGCATCCACCGGCCGCATGATCGCGCGCGCAAAGCGCTTGGCGGAGGCCTGCTCCAATGGCAGATCGTGCCGCGTGCTCAGGCTGGTGTCGATCGCCAGCGCGATCGAAAGCGGCACCGCGGATTCTTTATCGAACACCGAGATGGTCTGATCGCGGCCATCTTCCTGCAGCGTGAAGTTCTCTTTCTTAAGCCCGGCAACCGGACCTCCATGACCATCGGTCACGGTGACGTAGACGTTCACCAGTTTCACGTCGACTTTAAGCGTGGGCGGCGCTTCCGTTGGTCGGCTTCGAGCTGGCGGCTGTTGAGCCTGGGATGCAGCGCAGGCCAGCAACAGAACAATCAACGTTGCAGATTCTCTCATTCGCGATTTTTCGTTCGATGAAAGGAAGTATACTTCGCGGTGCGTCGGCTGCACGTCCCGAGGCGGTCCCGACTCAAATCGCCGCGCCACTCACTTAGATGCGCCGTCCGGTGCCGGGCTGCCCCGGTCGCGGGAATTTACGTGGCGAATTTCCGTGGGAAACGGTTCCCCATCCGCCCATACCGCGCCATCCTCAAAGTATTCCTTCTTCCAGATGGGAACCGTGCGCTTGAGCGTATCAATCAACCAGCGGCACGCCTCGAACCCGGCGGCCCGGTGAGCCGAAGCAACCACGATCAGCACACTGGTCTCCCCAATATTGAGCCGCCCAAGCCGGTGCACCAAGGCCACATCTCGGATCTGAAATTGTTTGAGCGCCTGCGCAGCCAACGCCTCCATATTCTGCAGCGCCATCTCCTCATAGGCCTCATAGTCCAGATAGAGCGTCCGCCGACCGCGCGTCTGGTTACGGACCACTCCTTCAAACACCACGGCCGCCCCGTCCTCGCAGCGCTTAATATTAGCCACTATCTGCGACGCATCAATCGGCTCGCGGATGATCGAGGCGTAGCGCGCGTGCTTTCGTTCTCCTGACCCGCCGCTGACCGGCGGCAGCAACGCGACCTCGTCATTCGATTCCAGCGCTGTCTCCGCCCCCGCATACTGCTGATTCACTGCGACGGCTAGCGAAGGCAGAGCATCTTTCAGACGGGGAATCTGCTTCGCACAATGCGCCAGCACATCGCCGACCGTCGCGCCCTCGCCCAGATCCAGCGTGTCGCTGGATTTACCCGCGAGGTCTTTCACCATGCCGAAGAAAAGAACGCGTACGCGCATAGGAACCACTTGTCAGGTTGACAGTTTAGCGCGAGCCGCTCCGTCACGCGCTAAGGATTTCAAACCTTTTGGAAGATTAGTTAGAGGAGGAACATTTGCAAAAAAATTGCCAGCCCGCTAGGACTGGCAATTGGACACCGGGAACTCTTCTGCGTCACACCCGCGCGAAAGCTTTGTCGTGAACCGCCTCGGGCTGCGTGGTCAGCAGCTTTGCAGCTGTTGACTCCGCCACTGCCGGCAGCGACACGCGTAGCGCCTCATCGATCG
>Ga0208820_1001381_pt1 | contig 13612 bp, 14 predicted proteins | sample June2015DPH_16_5_FD_184713 | JGI IMG/M metagenome (GOLD analysis project Ga0208820, IMG submission 184713) | Peatland microbial communities from SPRUCE experiment site at the Marcell Experimental Forest, Minnesota, USA - June2015DPH_16_40... | ecosystem: Environmental > Terrestrial > Soil >...
GCCAACGCGTGCAGGAGTACCGCAACAACACCGCGCCAACGCACCAACCGCTCCACCATTCGAGATACCGCCCTCACGCAGAGTAACACGTTAGGCCGTACCGCACCCAATCATCATCATGCCGCGCCACACTCCGCGGGCTCGCCAGCAGCACAAGCTCTTGAACCCGACCGGAAGGCTACACGAACTGGTCTACTGTCGACCGATGCGGTCGATCTCGCTTTGGATGACTTCTTGCTCCAGCGTTGTCAGCGGCAACGACAGAAAGAGACCAATCCTTCGATCCAGAACTGTGAACGCTTCGAAAAATGCGCGTTCAACTTGTTCTCGTGTCCCGACCACGGCTGCGGGGTCAGGGATTCCCCACCGCGCCGTCAGCGGATGTCCTGGCCAGACCGGGCACACTTCGCTCGCGGCCCTATCGCACACCGTAAACACAAAGTGCATCTTGGGCGCATCAGGCTTTGAAAACTCATCCCAACTCTTGCTCCGTAGCCCGTCTGTCGGCATGTCGGTGCTCGCTATCTGTCTGAGCGCCTCAGGGTGGACATGACCGGTGGGATGGCTGCCTGCGCTGTAGCCGGTGAAGTTCGGCCGCCCCTTCTCATTCAGAATTGCTTCTGCCATTATAGATCGCGCCGAATTGCCTGTACACAGGAACAGAGCGTTGAAATGTCGCGGTGTCATACCTTCCTCCGATGCCACACCGCGCTCTGAGTTGTGCACGCCCGGCAAAAACAAATCTGCCAAGTCGCCGCAGCCAATAACGTCGATATCGGTGAAACACGCATCTCCATCATTCCTCCTAAATTAGTATTGCCTTCCAACTGCAATAGGGTGCCAGAAACAGTCTAACCAGCCTCTCGGCTACCGTAGGCTCCTTCTCCGAGAAACACCATGACACGGGCGTGAATCCTGTCCCGCAACCTGCGAAAAGCCCACACGCGCTCTTCTCCTACTTCGGTGAAAGTCGCAGGATCCTCGAATGGCCAATAAAGCCGTTCCGGGCTCCCTGAGAACACGGGACACTCCTCCCTTGCCCTGTTACAGACAATAATGATGAAATCGAAGTGCTGACCTTCAAATTCCTGGACCGGCTTCGACCTCTGCGCAGAGATGTCCACGCCGATCTCATGCATGACAGCAACGGCTTCGGCGCGTACGGGAGCCGGGTGCGTGCCTGCCGAAAAGACCTCGTAGAGATCGCCGCCTTCCTGCCGCAGTAGTCCTTCGACCATCTGGCTCCTGGCCGAGTTGCCCGTGCAAACGACGAGGACTCGCTTCTTGGCTGCATTCGGCCGATTTTTTGCGGAGCTCAAGTTCGCGCCCTCTCATGAACAAAGGACTTCACACGTTCCCGAAGTTGATCACGGACCAACCGGAAGGCAGCGAGGCGTTCCTCTTCGGTGCCCTGAACTGACGCCGGGTCTTCGAGGTTCCAATGGATTCGCTTCGTCGCGCCCGGAAAGATGGGACAGTTGTCGCGGGCGTTGTCGCATACTGTTACTACGTAATCGAATGACTTGCCCAAGAATTCGTCGACGGACTTGGACCGGTGGCCCGAGATGTCGATACCGATCTCCTTCATGACGGAAATCGCTTCTGGTCGTATGGCGCTTGGCTTGGTGCCAGCGCTGAAGACCTCGAAACCCGCGCCGCCTTCGGCTCGAAACAAGCCCTCCCCGATCTGGCTCCGGGCGGAATTGCCAGTGCAGAGAACCAGAATCTTCTTCGTCGTCATCCGATCCCCCCTCTCCTGTTTCTCGTCCTCATTGATCCAGCCAGCCCAAGATCCCTGACCAACGCGCTCATGAACTCTGCCGTCGACATTCAGGCTTCTTGCCTGCGACAGGTATCGATGCTCTCAAACTCGCCGCCGTACCATTTCCGATTGATCCAGAGCGCGACATTCACCAAGGAGATGAGTACGGGGACTTCGACCAACGGTCCGATGACGGCCGCGAACGCGGCACCATTGTGAATACCGAATGTCGCGATCGCAACAGCAATGGCGAGTTCGAAGTTGTTGGATGAGGCCGTGAAAGATAGCGTGGTGGCTTCCGCATAATTGGCGCCAACCTTTGTGCTCATCCAGAAGGACGCGAAGAACATAACCACAAAGTAGATGGTGAGCGGGATGGCAACCCGAACCACGTCAAACGGCAACTGCACGATCATCTCGCCCTTCAGGCTGAACATCACGACGATAGTGAACAACAACGCGATCAAGGTGAGAGGACTAATCTTCGGGATGAAACTCTTCTCGTACCACTCGCGGCTCCTGGCTTTCTGCAGCGCGAACCGGGTGAGCATCCCCGCGATAAAGGGAATGCCGAGATAGATGAAGACGCTCTTTGCAATCGCTCCCATCGAAATGTCCACCTGGACGGCCCGGAGGCCCAACCAACGGGGAACGGTAGCCAGAAAGAAGTACGAGTACACGGAGAAGAACAGGACCTGGAAGATCGAGTTCAACGCGACGAGGCCGGCGGCGTATTCACGGTCGCCGCGCGCGAGGTCGTTCCACACGATGACCATGGCGATGCAGCGAGCCAGCCCGATCAGAATGAGACCCGTCATGTACTCTGGCTTGTCGCGAAGCAGCAGCACGGCAAGCGCAAACATCAGGACCGGTCCGACTACCCAGTTCTGGACGAGCGAGAGCACCAGGATACGGCGGTGCTGGAAAACACGCCCCAGTTCTTCGTACTTCACCTTCGCCAGTGGCGGATACATCATCAGGATCAGGCCGATGGCAATGGGCACGGACGTCGTGCCGACGCTGAAACGGTCAAGAAACGGCACGACACCAGGGACTAGGTACCCGAGTCCAACACCAGCCGCCATGGCCGCGAAAATCCACAGCGTAAGATAGCGGTCCAAGAATGAGAGCTTGCGACTAAGGTGATCCACGGCGACCGAGCCCCCGTTACTGCTGCACCGGTTTGTTCGCGCGCACGAACGCGCTCATGAATTTGCCGTCCACGAGCGGACCTAGGTTCGCTACATTGATGCCTTTGTCCGTGAGAAACGATAGGGCATCCTCGGCGCGGTACACCCGAGTGGGCTCAATGCCGATGCTCGCAAAGCCGGCGGCGGCGAGCTTCGCGCGGTACTCGTCCTCGTCGAGTGCCCCGGCAACACACCCTACCCACAAGAGCACGTTCTTCCGAATCTCCTCTGGGATCTCCCCACGTGTCACGACGTCCGAGACCGCGAAACGACCACCCGGCCGCAACACCCGGAAGGCCTCTCGCAACACGCTGTCCTTATCGGCGGACAGGTTGATCACACAGTTGGAAATGATGACATCGACCGAGTTATCTGGGAGCGGGATGTTCTCAATCTCGCCTTTGAGAAACTCCACATTCTGAACACCAGCCTTTTGCTGGTTGTCGCGAGCAAGCGCGAGCATCTCGTCCGTCATGTCAAGCCCGTACGCCTTCCCACCGGGGGATACACGCTTTGCGGAGAGCAGCACATCGATCCCGCCACCGCTTCCAAGGTCCAGCACTACCTCCCCCGCTCGCAGTTCCGCAAGCGCGGTAGGATTCCCGCAGCCGAGCGACGCTAGGACAGCCGCTTGCGGGAGTTCATCCTTCTGGAATTGATCGTAGAGATCCGACGTGATCGGGTCGCTGCCAGAACAGCACGACGACGGGCTACTCCCGCAGCACGCGCTTCCCACGCCTGCGACGACGCGCATGGCTGCTTGTCCGTACTTCTCTTTGACGACTTCTCTGATGCCACTCATTGTTCTCCTCCTTATTTGCAGCAAACGATTTTCTGGGGTTCAACGGCCCTGTTGCGCGTACAGCACTCCGCGTACAAGAACCCGAGCAGTTGTTCGAGTACCGGCGTGTTCGCCGAGTAGCGCAAAAACGTCCCTTCCCGATGTACTCGAACGAGGTCCTCGTTCTTGAGCTTCTCCAGATGGTGCGACAACGTGCTAGCCGTGACATCGAGTTCCGTGCCAATCTCACCGACCACCATCCCGTCGGGATGAGCGGATAACAGCAAGCGCATAATCCGGAGTCGTGGTTCACTGCCCATCGCAGCAAACATGTCCGCGTACCGAATCACCTCTTCATGTTTCACCTTCGACGCCATGAAACCACTCCTCTTGCGATCTTCTACTTCCATAATCATCGAACTATCGTATAATGTCAATACCCCGCCTGCCCCGTTCCGCCTGACGAGACCGAAAGGAGTTGCAGCGAGGAACGAACGTCAGCAACCAAAAGGAGGCGGGCACACGTCATTCCCCTTAATGAGCAGCATCTGCGGTCAGTACCCAACTCGCCAGCGCAGCGGGAATCGCGTGGAGCAAGCCTGCACTCAGGCAGGCGATCCCTTCGTGCACGAAGCGGTGAGTGTGATAGTCGCGGAAAAGGATCGCGAAGACAGGAAAAACCGGTGTAGCTGCGCGCTCAGCTGATGGATGAGAGCCGTCGCCGCCGCATAATCGCCCTGTTGATAGCGGGCCATCAGGATTTCCCGATCGCTTTCCGAGTGCATAGGGGCGCGGCTGCTCACTCAATTATCACCGGGAAAGTCCGCGCCTTTCGCCAATGCTTTGTACGAATCCTTACAGAGATCATACGACGAAAAGAGTCGGAAAGTTACGGACCGGTTATCCGATTCGCCGGCCAGGTCCGGCGTCCGATTTGTGGCGGCACCGTAACTTTTCCGCGCCCGCTGGCGAAGACACTTTCGACAACCGATGCTGTGCTGCTTTGGGAGATTGTGCGAGGCTACTGGCTCCCGGAGTCCACGTCGAACAACACTTATTAAGGAGAACGAGGGAAAACATCATGACGATTCACGAAGCAGGGATGAAGTTAGGGTTATTCAGTGTGTTGCTGCCGCTTCTTGGAGCGGCCACGGCCATGGCCGAAGGTCACGACGCTTTAGTAGTTACGGCGTCAAATGCCACCCAGAACCAGTTGCTGGTATACTCGACCGGCGGCCAGTTGGTCCAGACGGTTTCCACGCAGGGTAAGGGCGGCGTTAGCGGCAATGCGGGCGGCATCGAGACGAATGGCAGCCTGGTCGCTGTCGTGAATTTCGGCTCACAAAACGTTTCCATACTCGAACGCGAGGGCGATGGATTGAAGTTCAAGTACCTGGTGCCCTCGGTCACCAGCCCGGTTAGCGTGGCTTTCAGCGCCGGCCACCTATACATCCTCGACACAACCAAAGTGGAATCTCACCGGATCTGGGGATCCGATGTGAGTTCCACTCCCGATGGAGTGGTGACACTGCTGGTTGCGGATGGATCCGCGGCGCAGGTCGGTGTCGTCGAGAACCAGCTCATCATCACGGAGAAAAGTAACATGATTGAGACGGTGGATTTAGCTTCCGACGGGGCCGTGAGTGGCGCCGCGGCGAAAGTGCAGAACATACCGTCCAACGTTAACACGCCATTCGGGTTGGTAACTCGTGGCAACGATGCCTATGTCACTATCGCTCATGCTAACGAGATCAGCCTGGTCCGCAATGGAGCGATCCTTACCATAACCGGCTCCGGCACACAGTCGGCACCTTGCTGGCTGACACTGGTGGGGTCGTTTCTATTCTCGAGTAACTCGCCGAGCTCGAGTGTTTCCCGGTATGCCGTTTACGGGCAAAAGATCGTCCAGGACGCGGCCGTGGCGGCGATGCTTAACGGCAATCCGACCGACATCGCTTCGGGTGCGGGATTAGTGGCTGTGATTGACGGCAACGGCACGGTCTCGCATCTGTCGATCTTCAGCGTGGACGAGGACGGCAACCTGACCCTGCTGCAAGCCGCCAACACGCTGGCCACGGGAGCCAACGGCGTTGCGATTGTACGGAACGAAGACTGAGCGGGCGTCATTGTCGTCCGGTGGTCGATGGCGTGTGCTCCACGTCATCGATCATCGGTTGCGCGCATCGGAGCCGAGTTCAAAGATTGCTCCAATCGGCTGCCGGAAGAGACGCGCGATGCTGAAGGCGAGCAGAAGGCTGGGATCATACTTCCCGGTTTCAATTGCGCTCACGGTCTGGCGCGATACGGGGAGCCGCGCACCCAGATCCGCCTGCGACCGCTCACGCTCTGCTCGGAGACCTCGGAGCCTGTTCTGCATTCCCGCTAGGCCGGCTTGAATGGCTCGATCGGTTGAGCGAATCCAATGAATCCGGCTAACTCTTCGTATCGAAAACGCTCCGGCCTGCGAGATTTGCTCCTTTCCGCGAGCGCAGTTCCGCCGGAGCGGTTCCGATACAGCGCTAAGACTTCGAGGGCGCGTAGTGAATTTCGAGCTCTCGTCACTTTCATCGCCTAACCTTTCCGAATCTCGCGCTCCGCCTCAAGCCAGTCCTGATCTGCCTCGCCATCGGCGCGGCCCCGATGCTCATAGAGTTCATAGGCCCGTGTAGCGATCTGCGGTGTAAGATCCAGCGCCTTCTTGGCCAACAATGGGGCTTTAGTAGGATCGAAAACCCGATAGGCGAGCAGTTTCACGCGGTCATTCAGAAGGAACCAAGCCAGGGCGTAGCCCCAAACGAACAGCGCCCAGCCCCAGCCGAGGGGCGTCATAAACAGCCCATAGACCGCAATCAGAGTCGCCACCGTTTGCGTGCCGAGCACCGCCGCCCATAGTATGCGTGCGGGGCGTATGGACCAGAACGGGCCGCGCGTGCGCGTCAGGAAAATCGTCAGATGTCCAGCCACGGACAGCTTCAAATACATCAAAGTCTGGATGTGCGCACGATCGAGATGAAAGACGCGCTCACCAAGATAAAACAATCCGAAGGCGGAGACGACCCCGATGACACCCAGCACCGTGGAAATCCCCAGCACCAGACGCATGTTCCAGGCCTCGGGCTTATCCTTGTAATGAACGTTGTCATACGCGATGGATAGGATGGCTCCGTCGTTGAGCAAAGCCAACATCACGATCATCACCGCGGTCAATGGATAGAAATTGAACACCAGGATCGCCGACGTCATGAACAACAGAACGCGCAAGGTCTCGGCGATGCGGTAGATCGCGTAGCTGTTCATCCGCTGGAAAGTTTTCCGGCTCTCCTTAACCGCATCGATGATCACCGCCAGGCCGGACGCCAGCAGCACGATGGACGCCGCCGCGCGCGCCGCGTCCGTCGCGCCGGACACGGCGATGCCGCAGTCGGCTTTCTTCAGAGCGGGAGCGTCGTTCACCCCGTCTCCGGTCATGCCGACAATATGGCCGCGCTGCTGCAGGACGTCCACGATATGGAACTTATGCTCGGGGAACACCTGAGCGAAACCATCCGCCTTTTCGATGGCCTCCGCCGACTGCGCCGACTCGTGATGCTTCGTGTCTCCCAATCCGCTGGCATCCAGGATATTCGTACCCATCCCCAGTTGCCGGGCAGTTTCTCGAGCGATAGCCACTTGATCGCCGGTAACCATCTTGACGCTAACGCCCATCTGCCGGGCATTCGCAATGGTGGCTTTGGCCTGCTCGCGCGGCGGATCGAACAATGGCAACACGCCGATGAACTGCCACTTGCCTTCCTGGTCCGCACGGGCCACGCCCAAGGAACGGAAGCCGCGTGCGGCGAATTCGTTGACGGCCTTCTCGACGACGGGCGTTACTTCGCCGGCGTTGGTCGCCATCTGCAGAATGATTTGCGGCGCTCCCTTGGCCACGAAAAGCTGTTTCCCGTCGGCAGCTTTGACGGTGGCTTCGGTTCGCTTATGCACCGGGTCGAAGGGCTGGAAGTGGACTACCTGATAGCCTTTCAAGGCTTGATCGTCCTTTACGCCGCCGATCACGGCCAGATCGATAGTATCCTTGTCTTCCGCACGGGAAGCCAACGCAGCGCAGAGGATGACCTGGTCGGCCGGAATACCGTTGACGCTGAACGGATCGCCCAACGTCAACTTGTTCTGGGTCAGTGTGCCGGTCTTATCCGAGCAAAGCACATCCACGCCAGCTAGCTCCTCGATAGCGGCCAACCGGGTCACAATCGCTTCTTTCTTCGCCAGCAGACGCGCGCCGACCGCCATCGTTACCGACAGAACCGTGGGCATCGCCACGGGAATCGCGGCCACGGTCAGCACTAAGGCGAACTGCAACGTGGCGAGGATCGGGTCGCCGCGGAAGAGCGCGACGGTAATAATCACCGCCACCAGAGCCACCGCGAGAACGATCAGGTAATCGCCAATCTTCAGTACGGCGCGCTGGAAATGGCTGACGGTGTGCGCCTCCTCGACCAGTTGCGCGGTCTTGCCGAAGTAGGTGTTGGCGCCGGTGGCATACACCATCGCTTCGATTTCGCCCCGGCGCACGATGGATCCCGAAAACACAGGCTCACCGGGTTTGCGCTCAACGGGCAAGGATTCGCCTGTCAACGCGGACTGGTCCACCTCCAGCGGGTCGCCCGCCAGCAAGCGCGCATCCGCCGGCACAATGTCGCCGAGGCGCACGCGGATGACGTCGCCCGGCACCACCTCAAGCGCCGCCTGGTTAGTCCACTTCCCATCGCGTTTGACCTTGGCCTTGACCGCCAGCTTGGCCTTCAGGGCAGCGATGGCATTGCCCGCCTGGCGTTCTTCCCAGAATCCGACCACGGTGTTGGAAACCAACAAAAGGAGGATGATGAAGAAATCCGGCCAGTGCCCGACTACGCCCGACAGGATCACCGCTACTTCGATCATCCACGGGATGGGACCCCAGAAATAGCTGAGGAATTTCAGGAACGGATTGGTCTTCTTTTCTTCAATTTCGTTGGGCCCATATTGGGTCAGCCGTTTCTGCGCCTCGGCTTGACTGAGGCCGTCCGGCGACGATCCCAGCTTTGCCTCCATGTCCGGCATGGGAAGCGATTTCAGATCGTCCTTGGAAGCGGGCTCGGAACCCGGCTTCGTCTGGGCGTTTTCTGCAGTTGTTGTCACGATAGATGTCCTCCCGGGGCACACCGAAAAGCCGTTGAGCAGCTCGAACTTGCGGCACAGGCCCATCGTACCGCTGCCGAGCACGACAAAAAGAGGATTGTACTGTGGCAAACTGACACTCAGAGCGAGCGCTGGCTGGAATACTCGGATCACGCAGATAGTTAACAAAACGGATCAAACAGGATCACCAGACCTCGCAGGAGCACTCGAGGCAAGTTCTTGAGCACTCCATGCCGAGCAGGCGCACCGAGACTCTGTAGATGAACACGGCATCGCGATCTTTCGGTACGAGGACATCGCAGCGCTGGCTTATACGATATGGCAAGCCAGAGGCTGTCCGGAGGGATCGCCGGAAGAGAACTGGTTCGATGCCGCCCAAGAATTGCGGGCCTGCTGGCTGCAGTAGGGAGATCCGATTTATAGTGAGGCATGAGCCGCCAGAAACTCTTTATTGTGCTGCCTTGGCCTGCGCGTGGCCCACACGCGCTTTTGTATGTCTGGCTTCGGGGAGAGACCCAGGGACGCAAGACGCCGGTTGCTTATTGAAGCGCCTACGACCATGGCTGAGGCTCTATGTGCCAAAGGGTGAGGCTCTGGCTTCGGAGCGGCACCGTTTGCACTGCGCCTGGGTACTATTGGTGGGCGACGACGAGAGTGACGAGGACGCTTTTTCGCCGGAGGGCAAAACGATTGCCGTGCGTGTGGGCCGGGAGCGGCAGTCGCACGCGAATTACTTCCTCCGGCCACAAGCTGAAATCGACGAGCTCCTCGAACAGCCTGGTATCGCAGCGAACAAATATGAAGCCACCCCGTTGCGATTGCGCGTTCTCTGAGCACCACGTCAACATCGCATGCGTTAATATTGGCAGAAGCGATGAACAAAACTATTGTGCTTCTGGTGTCCGACCCGGTTATCCGAAGGGTGATATGCAAAGCACTGGAACGCGAGGGATATTGTGTTCTGGAGGCAGGCGATATAGGTAAAGCTGTCGAGCGGATCAAGGAATGTATGCCCGATCTGCTGATGGTCCGCCACTATACGGAGACCATGTCGGGCCATGAAGCCGCGAAATACCTGCGCAGTATGTGCCCCGGAGTTCCCGTGCTCATAGTGGGCGGCATTCTCGACGATGATGAGCTTACAAACCGGGAGTTTCTTCAGCGGTTCGAGGTTTTTCCAAAGCCGTTTAAGGCGGCCGAACTGCTCGATAAAGTGAAGGATGTGCTGCTTAAAGGCTAAACGCGAGATTTCGCCGGTGGCTTGATGGCGGCACAGTCGAGCGCTTCATGAGCTATTCCCGCGCTTCTGCAACATTACCTTGGAATCTCGCCTACCCTCCGGAGAAACGGCGCCATCGTCAGTCCTTGAGTCCTTGAGCGAAGACTGAAAACGCGACGACGGCGAAGCTATTGGTTACGATCTTTTCGCGTTGCGAGACTTCGGGCAGTAGTCCAAGGGCTAAGGCAAGCCCCACCGCCCCTCGCAAGCCGCCCCAGAGTAGGATGTGCTGGTTCAGTGAAGTTCCTCTCAACCCGCAGCGATTTCGGTTGTCTCGCCGGATGGCTTGATGGCGGCCCGGTCGAAACCCTTCAAGAGTAAGACTCGCCGACGCTGGTTTTACTGACCTAGTCTCGCCAGAACCAGTGCCAGCGGGCTATCGCTATCTGGTGCCGACCTGCAGTCTTTCTTGCGAGCCTGCCAGAGCTGTTCGGCAAGATCCAAATGGGACTCGGCAACTTCGCTTTGGCGGGCCACACCGACACGAGCCTTCAGCGCCTTCGCGGCTTCGTCGAGCAACTTCCGCAATTCCGGCGAGGGATTTTGGCCGATGCATTGACCGATATCGTCGATCGTAAGCTCGATAAGTTTGAGGCTCCGCTGGAAACGCTCCGGCGGACCGAGGCCACGCATGGTTGGATCAAGCGCAAGCAGTTCGTCGCAAAGGTCGAGATGTTGCCGTGTGACCTGGTCATCAGGCGCCAACCGCAGCGCAGCCTGGAAATTCCGCTGTGCCGCGCGATAGTTGCCTAGGGCGAATTCCGCCTCGCCGAAGCCGGCATGTGCTTCCGCATTCGCAGGGGCATCACGCAGAATCCCGCGAAATATGTCCGCGGCGCGGGCCGGAGATCCGGCAAGGAGGAATAGCCGGCCGATCCGTGTTCGCGTCTTCGGATCGCCGGGAGCCTGCTCCTGCAACGGAAGCAACTCGGCGAGCAGCTCTTCTTTGGACTTGTGCTGCGCCAGTAGTTCGACCAATTCGAACCTCACGCGGAGCCGGTTTCCCGCCGGATCCTGGTTCCAACGGCCATCGATGGCGCGATGAAAATAGGAGATGGCTTCCTCGAATCGGCCCTCACCCACCAGCACACGGCCCATCGTCAAACTGGACAGACCGTCGGTGGAGTCGCTCTGCAACAACTCTGTCAGGGTCGTTTCGGCGTCGGCGATTCTTCCGGCCGCGAACTGCGCCTGCGCGAGTAATCTCCGATAGTCGCGGTTGCCGCGCGCATTCGCAATCGCGTCTTTGATTCGTTCTATCGCTTCCGCGTTTTTCCCCCTTTGCATCAAAACGCGCCCTTGTTCAAATTCACGGGCCGCCTCAACCATGGTTTCCGCCCGCTCCGTCCTGGCGAGAAAAGTGTCGGCCACAAAGAGTGCTGCGATCGCGAGCAAGGTCAACCCAAACGTCTCCAGAAAAGAGCGTCCGGCGAGGGGCTTCGTCATGATTCGGCTCGCTCCATAGAGTTGCCCCGTTTCGTCACGCCGTAGGCATCCAGGATGTCGTCCAGTGCGATAATGCCGATCAACTGCCGCAAGTTCGCCCGGCTGACGACGGGAAGAACATTCAGGCCGCTGGTTCCCATCTGCTCGAGCGCCAGGCTCAGGCTGTGGTCGGGATGAACGTGGGGAATGTCTTCGGCGGTGGTGGGGCCGCTCTCGAAATCTTCGCCGAGAATCTGCGCGACCCTCTGATTCGACGCCCCATCGTCTACGGCCTGTTCGAGGTCGCTGCTCCGGACCATTGTCAACAGCCCTCCCGCGTCAGCGATGGGCCAGGCATCGATCGCGCTGTCCTTCATTTGATGGAGGACCATCGCAATCGTCAGGTCCGGCGATACGGCCGCCGGTGCCGGACGCATTGCCTGAAGCACCTGAATCCGCTCGGCATGGGAACGGGATTGCGCGTTGGGCAGGTGTACACCCTCTTGGGCGGAGAGCGCTTCATAGATCGGCTGCCTCTGGAGCTTGTGCGAAATGAAGTACGCGATCAAGTTAGAGATCATCAGCGGCACGATGATCGTATAATCGCGCGTGATCTCGAAAATCATGAACACCGACGTCAGCGGCGTGCGCACAACCCCGGCGAACGCGGTTCCCATGCCGACGAGTGCATACGCGCCAGGGCCTGCCGTGTAGCCTGGGAACAGCTTCTGGGCGACGCCTCCGACCGCCGCGCCCATCATCGCGCCGATGAACAGGCTCGGCCCGAATATACCGCCAGCGTTGCCGGACGCATAGCAAACCGCGGTCGCAACGATCTTGAGCACGGCGAGCAGCACGACCAGTTTCAGAACAATGTCACCGTTCAACACTTTCTCTACGTAGTTATAGCCGACCCCTAACACTTCGGGCACGAAGTAGCCGATCAGCCCGACCGTCAGACCGCCTACGACGGGCTGCAACCAAACCGTCCATTTTGGCAAGCGCATGAACCGCGCGCGGAGGCCCAGCAGGAGTTTGACGAAGCAAACCGATCCCAGCCCACCTACCACGCCGAGCACCGCGTAAACGCCTAACTCCCCAGGGTGCACCAACCGATAACCAGCCACGTGGAAGAGAGGATCGTCGCCCAAGACCAGGTGTAAGACCATCCAAGAGGTGGCTGAACTCAACACCACGGAGCCCAGTACCGTGGCGTGCAGATCGCCCATGATCTCTTCGAGCGTGAACAAGACCGCCGCGATCGGAGTATTAAACGCCGCCGCCAGCGCCGCCGCGCAACCGGCCGGGACGAGGGCCTTCACGCCTTTCGGATCGAGTCCCAGGTTTCGCGCGACCACCGAGGCGAGTCCCGCGCCCACCTGGACCGACGGCCCTTCCCGACCGAGCGCGATTCCACTCGCAAGCGAGGCCGAGCAGCAGAAGAATTTCCCCAGTACCGTTCGAAAGCGGATCCGGCCGTCGTTGATGAATAGCGCAAACTTCGTCTGTGGGATTCCGCTGCCTCGCGCATACGGGAAATAACGCCACAGAAGGTACCCCGTGCTGAGCGAACCGAGTGCGGGAACCAGGATGCGCCGCCAGCCCGATCCTCCCGCCGGATACATTCGGGCCGCGAGCCGTCCGGTCAGCAGGATAAATGCTACTACAACCAAGCCGACCAAGGCGCCGATCACCAGGCTGAACACGAGCGAGAGCTGGTCTTCGCTCTGTCGCAGTCCCTCCAGGCTCCGGCTTAGCCTCGCGGTCCAGGACGGTCGCCGATTACTATCCATCCGCAGCTTCCATGGAGAACCCGGACCACTTAACTCCTCGTCGCGAATCGCTCATCAATCGCATCCGTGCAACGAAAGTACCGGCAACTTTAGGCGGCCCGCGGGGCGCGTCGGCGCCCAATCTCGCCCTGCCGATCTACGATGCTATTCTACTCCGCAAAGCGAAAAACGTGTGCCTGCGGGAGAGATCGAAGCACTACTGCGCCT
>Ga0208820_1001382_pt1 | contig 13606 bp, 11 predicted proteins | sample June2015DPH_16_5_FD_184713 | JGI IMG/M metagenome (GOLD analysis project Ga0208820, IMG submission 184713) | Peatland microbial communities from SPRUCE experiment site at the Marcell Experimental Forest, Minnesota, USA - June2015DPH_16_40... | ecosystem: Environmental > Terrestrial > Soil >...
AGGGACGGCAGTTTCCCCAACACTGCTGGAAAAAGGTGTTTGACGCCGTCTTCTTGGGGGCCGCGATGCAGATTCCCAGTCTGCTGCAGATCGAGGCCGAGTGCCACCATGGGGCGCTGGCCCAGCGCATCGGACCGGTCAGCGACGACACCATCGGCTACTCGCTCGAACGACAATCTCCCGAACCCGTGTTCGCGCTCAGTTGTGAAATTGCCCGCCGCCTGAAACGCAACGGCGTCCTACGCTCCGATTGGTCCCGAGGGTTGGTGGTGGGAGCGGTCGATGGCATTGAAATCTGCAGTTCGTTTGCCCGCTGTTGCCAGGCCTGTATGGAGCGAGAGATTCAACACAAGGTGAACGGCGAGATCAAAACCGAGATTCAGTATTATCACCGCATCGTGGTCGTGGTCTTGGTGAGCACGTCGTTCCCCATTCCCTTGGGTGTCCGCTTTCAGAAGAACGGCGAAACCGAGGTCTCCTGTGCCCTGGCTTTACTGCAAGATCTGGTCGGACAGTTGGGCCGCCGCTTCCTGGATGTGCTGGTGGGGGACGCCTTGTATCTACAAGCGCCCTTCGTCAAGCAAGTGGAACGTCTGGGTCTGGTGTGGGCCTTCACCTTGAAAGAGAACCAGCCCGAGTTATTGCGCGAGGCGGAGCGTTGCACCCAGGATTGTCCCCACGGCGTTCAGGAGGAACCGGGCCGGCAGATTCAATACTGGCACTTGCCGGAGCTTGATTGGCCGGTCGCGGATCGCCTGGTGCAGGTCGTCAAAACGGTTCGTATCGAACACCAGCGCCGCGTCACCATCAGCGGAAAAGACGCTCATCGGACCAAAGGCAAGACCTCGTTCACACAGCCTAGCACCAACTTCTACGCCACCAATTTCGAACTGGGCTCGATCTCGCCCCTGTTCATTCATCAGTTCAGTCGTAGCCGTTGGCGAATCGATACGGAAGTCTTTCAGACCCTCACCACCGACTGTCACCTCAAACATCCCGCGGTCCACCAAACCACGGCCCTGGTGGTGCTGACCATGATCCGGTTTCTGGCCTATACCCTGTCCCTGGTCTTCTACCACCGCCAAGTCTGCAGCCATGCCCGCCGCAAATGCCAGACCTTTCATGAGCTCGCCAACCGCTTGGCCTACTGGTTCGTCGCTCTTTCGCCCAATACCAGTTGATGCCCCCGCGCCTGTCCTGCGACGTGTCCGGCGATCTTTCCCGGCGTCCGTCCTGACGCTCCGGTCGCCTATTCTCTCCCCACCCGAAAACTTAACCGCGCACTCCAGTTTCGCAACGGTTTCTGCCCTCCCCCGAGCATTCCAACTTGTCCCAGCTTCCTTGTCCGCCACAACTCGCGTCAAATCAGAAGCCTACCCCACGCGCACATGGCGCTTTAAGGAATCGCTGCTCAGTCACGTTCCTCCGTTGCCTTGGCCTCGGATGTAGAGGATAATCACATTACCACCCCTGTGGCCTTGGCTCAGTCATTAGCGTGAATCTTCCTAACTACATCACGCTCACCCGCGTCGCTGCGATTCCGCTTCTCATCTGGATACTCTGCACTTCGCGCTTCTCGGGCGAGCAGACCGGGGAGCGGGAAATCCTGGCTTCAGTCGTTTTTATTCTGGCTTCGATCACCGACGGCATTGACGGCTATCTCGCGCGCAGACGCGGCCAGATCACTACCATGGGCATGTTGCTCGATCCGCTGGCCGACAAGTTGCTGATCGCCGCGGCCTTCGTCACGCTGGTGCAGTTTAATCCCGCGCTGGTGCCGGCCTGGATGGCGGTGGTCATCATCGGCCGCGAGTTTCTGGTCAGCGGGCTGCGCTCCATTGCCGCGTCCGAAGGCTTTACGATTCAAGCGAGCGAACTGGGCAAGTTCAAGATGCTGGTGCAGATCATTTCGGTGGTGGCTGTGATTCTCGCCCGCCGCTGGCACGAATGGCCCCTGGGCGGCATTTACATTTTCCCGGTTTACTGGATTGCCTGGATCGCCATCTGGTTCATGGTGCTGCTGTCGCTGGTTTCCGCGCTCGATTACTTCGTTGCCTTCTGGTCGCGGATCGACCGCAAATCGGAAAAGCGGCGGCGCCGGTCCTTCGTCCTCTCGCGGCGGAGAAAACGCGATGTCCAAGCTGTCTGAAACGCCGTCTGAAAAGCCGTCTGAAAATGTGTCTGTGCGCGAGGCCGCTCGCCCCGGATTATCTCCCGAATTTTCTCTCGAGCAACGCCGGGCTCTGCTCGGCATCGCGCACCAGGCGATTCTTTCCGCTCTGGAGCGTCGGCCCTTTCCGGAAGCGCCGCCCTTGCCGTCCGGGCTGGCGGAGCCGCGCGGCGTCTTCACGACTCTTTATCTACGGGGCGATCTTCATCGCGAACTCGGCGGCGAACTTCATCGTGAAAGTCATAGCGAAAGTCATCTGGAACTCCATCGCCAACTGCGGGGATGCGTCGGGTATGCGCTGCCCATCGCGCCTCTGTATCGCGCCGTGGCAGAAACTGCCCGCGCCGCCGCTTTCGACGATTCCCGTTTCTTGCCGGTAACCCTGGAAGAAGCTTCTCAGCTGGAGGTTTCTCTGAGCGTGCTCTCCCGCCTGGTCTCGACTCTTCCCGAGGCAGTGGAAGTCGGGCGCCACGGCCTGCTCATCTCCGATGGCGTTCGCCGCGGCTTGCTGCTGCCCCAGGTTCCCGTCGAATATGGTTGGGACCGGGAAACTTTTCTCGAGCAAACCTGCCGCAAAGCCGGCCTGCCGCTGGATGCCTGGCGCAAGACCGCAACCATCGAGGCTTTTACCGCTGAGGTCTTTTCCGACGCCGATGTCGAATGAGGCAGGTGTCAGGTCTTAGGTGTCAGGTCTCAGGAGAGCTTTTTACTGCCGAGGTCTTTTCCGACGCCGATGTCGAAGTTCCCGGCTGAATCTGCTTCCAAGAATTTTCTTCGCGGACTCTGCATTCCACGCCTTCGCGCCTCCCCCACTTTAGTACCCTTGCCTTCTCGGCAAAAGGACGTAAGCTGAGCGCTGGCGTCTTGATTGTGCAGGCAGTGTTGTGGAGGGCAATATGGAACTCGCTGTTGTGATCGTTGTAGTGCTCGTCGCGGGCGCGATGATTCCCGGGAATCCGAAAATCGTTTTCTTCCGCTGAGGTGAGGTCCAAGGTTTCGGGTTATGGGTAGCAATTGACCTCAGCGCCCAAAACAGGCTGCGGAAGAAAGTCGATTTCCATGCCGAGCCCCTAAAGGGGCATTAGAATGGGACCGCCGCCACAACTTCCGTTGCCCTGCATAATCTAGAAGAACTTGCGGCATCGCTGAAGCGACGCCCTGATACGAATCCCCACGCGTTCCGGGCAAAAGAAAAAGGGGAGATTCGCTCTCCCCTGTTTGCGATCAAATTATTGTTCTCTTACTGCTGGTCGTCCAGTTCCACCGTGTCGCCCGCGTGTACATCTTCCAGCGCGAAGACGACCATACCGGACGATGCCGTCGGGGTTACGTTCAGAACTACTACTTCGCCCACGGCGCGCCGCGGCAGATCGCTCACATGAATGTTCGGCCCTTTGGGCTTGGTGAAGCGATTGGCCTCAAAAGCCGGCGGGCGCATCTGCGTGTCTTCTGAAGTCTGAGCTTTGAAGGAGAGCGAGTCCACCGGATCGTTCAAGGTGGCCGTGTAGGAACGGACGACGCGGAAATAGTCTCCCACTTTTACGCCCTGGTTCGAACCCATGTTCATATAAAGCTTCATGCCCGTGCCCAGGAAGCCGTCAAAGTCTTTGCCGAGCACGATCCGTCCGCTGAGCTTCCCATTCGGCGGCGCGAACCGGTCGAAATGCCCCGGCACGTGAAATGCAACCGGCGGTTTTTCCACGAAAGGCACGGCGATATCTCCCGGGTTGATGGGATCGCAGCTGAACTCCACCTGGGCGATGGCGCTGTGACTGCGGGTATCGACCACGCGCACCCTTCCAATTTCTCCGTAAGGGCGTCCCACGGCAGCCAGTACTTTTCTCTGGCCCGGATAGATCTCATACTCGTTGACATCGCGCACTTCGCGGACGATGGAATACAGTTGTCCTGTCTGGTAGCCGCTCCCCGCCAGGTAGACCAGTTCGCCGATCTCGAACTTGGTCGAGGTCGGTGTCTCCAGGCCGCCGTTCACGTAATTGGCGTCGGGAATCCGTTCCTTGGTAAGAAATCCTGCGCAGTAGATGTCCGCTGCGGTAGGCGTCTGGTAGCGCACGAAAGGCACGTTGACCGCCGTGTGCACTATACCCGACTCATCGGGCGTGACCGCCACCGTCGACTGCTGCTGGGCCACGACGAAGGTCGCCGTCCCCATCAACAGCAATAACAATCCTGTTTTCTTCATGTTACCTCCGACTCCAAACTGCTCCGGGGCTGCCCCCAGCTATCTCTCTCGGAAGACAAGGGTTACAGCCAAAAAGTAACAAGCGCAAGGGGATGGGTCAAGGTTACGAGGGTGTTTGGCCCCTGTGCCCCAAAGTGCTTTCCTGAGTCCTTTGGCAATCCTTATGTTGCATCTGCGCTTACACCCCTGTAATATCGCGCCGTTGTTGCAAACAAATGGCCTTGGCATTGTCTTCCACTCCCGCGACCCGTCTTGTGCCCCAGCGCCTGCCCAAGGTCTGCCTGGCGCTGAGCGGCGAAACTGCCGAAGACATGGTCGCTACCGCCGAGTCCATGGCCCGGGACAACCCTTTCCTCGAGTTCCGTTTGGACTACCTGAAGCAGCCCTTGGCCGCGCTTCCGAAAATCCGTCGTTTTCTTGAAACCCATCAGTACGTCACAGCCATCGGCACGTGCCGGCGCGCCGACAACGGAGGCAAGTTCAAGGGATCGCTGGCTTCTCAATTGGAAGTGCTCACCAAGGCCCACGCCGCAGGCTGTCCGCTTGTCGACTTGGAACTTCAGAGTGCGTCGAAAGCGAAGCCCGAAGCTATCGCGCGCCTGCGCAGCCGCGCCGCGCTTATCCTCTCGTTCCATGATTTCCGCGCCACGCGCAACCTCGATGAAACGCTCGGGAAAATGCTGAAGATTCCGGCCGACTTCTACAAGGTCGTCAGCACCGCGACCACGCTTTCCGACAACGTGGCCATGATGAAATTTCTGCAGGCGCAGAGCGGCAAGCATGCGCTGATCGGCTTGTGCATGGGAGAGCAAGGCATCATCAGCCGCGTGCTCAGCGTGCGCGCCGGCAGCGCGTTCACCTTTGCCGCCGTCAGCGCCGATCTCAAAACCGCACCCGGTCAGGTCAGTGCGCGGGACTTGCGCAGCATTTATCGCATCGATCAAGTTGACGCCGCCACTCGCATCTATGGCGTCGCCGGCGATCCCATCGAGCATTCGGTCTCGCCCGTCATCATGAACGCGGCGCTGCGCCGCGAAAACGTGAACGGCGTTTATCTTCCTCTGCACGCCAAGACGCTCAAGGAGTTGATCCATTGCGTGCGCGAGATTCCGCTGCACGGTCTCAGCATCACCATGCCCTACAAGCAAGCCATACTTCCATATCTCGACAACACCGACGCGCACACGGCCAAAATCGGCGCCTGCAACACCGTTGTCCGCGGACAGGATGGCAAGCTTTACGGTTTCAATACCGATGTCGCCGGTGTGGTTCGTCCCCTGGAGCAGCGCCTCTCCATCGAGAACGCCAAAGTTCTGGTGCTCGGCGCCGGAGGCGCGGCGCGGGCTGCGGTCTTCGGTCTCAAAGAGCGCGGCGCCGAAGTCTGGATATTGAATCGCACTTCCGCGAAGGCGCAGAAGCTCGCGCGCCAGGCGAAAGCTCGCACCATCAAACGCGCCGACCTCCGCAAGATCGCCTTCGACGTCATCATTAACGCCACTCCAGTTGGAATGGGAAACACGCGCGACTGCCCGCTCAAAGACGACGAGATTCAGGCCAACGTGGTCTTCGACATGGTGTACGACCCGGTCGAGACCCACTTCCTGCAGGTGGCGCGCGCCAAGGGAATCGCCGTCATCCCAGGAGTCGAGATGTTTGTGCAACAGGCCGCGCGGCAGTTTGAAATCTGGACCGGCAAGCCCGCTCCCGCCGGCGATATGCTGCGCGCGGTTACCATCACCCTACAGGACCGCGCCGCTGGCCAGAAGCAGCAAAAATCCTGACGCCCGGGGTCAGTTTTCCGACAGCATTCCGCCCACCCGTAGCAAATTGAGACAAATCGACGATGCAGTCTTCGCAAGAAAGGTTGCAAATAACACAGACACGAAGTATTATGATCGGTTGGACGCAGCGTTCCGCGTTCATCTTGTCCCAACAAAACCAAAACTTCCAGGTAGAAACGCAGCCCTAGCTTTTGAAAAAAATCTAAAGGGGTGTGCCCAAGCCCCGGTGCAATTCGGAGAGAATGCATGTCGTGGTACGCGTACTGCCTCACGGAACACCAGGCCCTTTTGAACGGTGTTCGCGCCCGTCGTCCCTTCGTGCTGGATGGACTTCAGGGTGTGAACTCCGCTCCCGTCATGAGCTACCCGAGCGGGGAATTCGCGGTGATCGTCAGCGAATTTGACCGCGCCACCTCCAAACTCGACGAAAAGTCGGTTCTGGAGCATGCCCGCGTTGTAAGTCAGAGCTTTCGAACCGCCACCGTCTTGCCCTTCCGCTTCGGAACGATTTTCGATACCGAGGATGCCATCCGCCAGGCCGTCCGAGCCAACCGCCGCACTTTCTGTGAGAGCGTGGCCCGACTCCGTGGCAAGTCGGAGATGCGCATCAAGTTGGTGGTCCGCGATGGTTCTCTCCGCGGCTCTATGGAAGAGATTGTCCTGCCCGATACCGTCGGCCGCGAGTACCTTGTCAAGCTCCGCGAGAAGGCGTCCCGTGAGCGGGAGCGCCAGACCAAAGCGCGCGCCCTCTCCGTCCAGGTGCACAAGCTCTTCAACCCGATCGAGGAAGAAGTCAGCTGCAAGAAAGTCAATGCCGACGGAATGCTGCTGGATATCGCTCACCTCATCGATACCAAGTCGATCGAAAAATACCAGAACCGTTACAGCACGGCGGCCAAGCAATTCAAGGATTGCCAGCTGTTCGTGACCGGTCCCTGGCCGCCCTACCACTTCCTGCCGGGAAAGGTGCGCACCGTCGCCGGCGACAGCTAAGAACCTCTGCGCTTTGTGCCAAGCCCCCTGTCGAGGGGGTTTTGCTTTTTCGGGGAAGAGGTTAGGTAGAGATGCGACTGGCCGCGTCTCCGGCAGCGGGCAGAGACTGGGCAAGCCCCGTTTATACTGCGAGCTCCCACCTTGACAACTTCTACCAAAGTGCAGCTTTATGCACCTGGCATCACATTGCTCGGTGATCCCGACGCCGGCATGCCCCTAAGGGATTCACCCTAAGATCCTGATTTTGAACGGCTTCCCAAAATGGGCCTGGCCCGCGTCCCCCTTTACCATTTTGGTTCGGCAAATGCTCATTTCCATCTAACTGAAGAGGCCGCACCGTTGGAACAACTTCACTCTCGATGTTTTCGACATCTCACTCTGTCCGTTCCCGTCCCCGGAGCGGCGCCAAACTAAGTCTCCTCTGATTCCCGCCACTTCGCCTCTTTGAAAAGGGTGGCCCCGAAAAGGGGCCGCTTTTTTTGTTTCTCGCACTCCTGTACACTCGCGGTTTTGAGCCAGGAACCGGCGCGAAAGACGAGTGTGCTGAGAATGAGCACTTCCGAATGAGAACTTCCGCAATGAGAATGAGAAAGCTCAACTTGAAAACCCTGACTCCACTCTCCGCTCTCCTGCTCTCCGCCAGCTTTGCCGCGTGGTGCCAGATGCTACCGTCCAAACCGCAGGCCGCTCCGCCCGCACCTGCTTTTTCCCAAGAACTGCGCGATCAGTTGCAAGCGGTGCGCGACGCCGCTCTCACCAGCGACTACGCCTGGCATCAGCTCGCGCACTTGACCGAGAACATCGGCCCTCGCCCGTCCGGATCGCCGCAAGCGCAGGCTGCCGCCGAGTACGTCGCCGCCGAAATGCGCAAACTCGGCCTCGAGGTTCACCTGGAGCCCGCGCAAGTCTCGCACTGGGTTCGCGGCGAGGAAAAAGCCGCGCTCGTCGAATATCCCGGCCAGGTGCCGGAGACAACGCAGCGAATTGTTCTCACCGCCATCAGCGGCGCCGCTGCGACTCCCGCCGAAGGCATCACCGCGGAGGTCGTCGTCGTCCACAACTTCGACGAACTCACCGCTCTCGGCCGCCAAAAAGTTGCCGGCAAAATTGTCCTCTTCAACGTTCCCTTCGACGAGCGCAAAGCCCTCGCCGGCATGGAATCCGAGGCTTACGGCGAGGCCGTAGTCTATCGCACAAGAGGCGCCAAAGCGGCCGCTGAACTGGGTGCCGTCGCCTCGCTTGTCCGTTCCGTCGGAGGCGCCGACTATCGCCTGCCGCACACCGGGTACAGCGTTCCCGCCGGAATTCCCGCCGCCGCTCTCGCCGCCGAGGATGCCGACCTGGTCGACCACCTCGCCGCCCAGGGCCGCCTTCGCATGCACCTCACGCTCACCCCGCAACGCCTTCCTGACGCCACCGGCTACAACGTCGTCGCCGATCTCAAGGGCAGCGAGCATCCCGAGCAGATCGTCGTTGTTTCCGGTCATCTCGATTCCTGGGACCTCGGTCGCGGCGCCATCGACGACGGCGCGGGCGTCGTCATCTCCATGGCGACCGCCGAACTTCTTCAGCGACTGCATATCCGCCCGCGCCGCACGCTGCGCGTCATCGCCTGGATGGACGAGGAAAATGGAGGCGGCGGACACGAGGCCTATGCCAAGGCGCACGCCGGGGAATTTGCCAACCACGTCGCCGCCATCGAAAGCGACTCCGGAGCCGGCCACCCCCTCGGCTTCTATATGAAGATGCCACCCGCCGCCATCGCCGCGTTGCAGCCGCTGAGCGATATTCTGCGTCCCGTCGGTTCGACGGTTTTCCGCGCCACCGAACACAGTCCCGGCTTCGACCTCGATCCACTAGTGGAAGCCGGCGTGCCCGGCATCGGCATCATCCAGGACGGCCGCAAATATTTCGACTATCACCACACGGCCGCCGATACGCTCGACAAAGTCGATCCGCAGGATCTGCGCGAAAACGCCGCTGCCATGGCGGTCATGGGATGCGCGCTCGCCAGCATGCCCGGGCCGCTGCGATAGGGATTGAAATCGGATAAGAGTGGTGAGCGCGGAAGGAATCGAACCTTCAACCTACTGATTAAGAGTCAGTTGCTCTGCCAATTGAGCTACGCGCCCACTGCGAACGGCGAGGTGAGGACAACGTGTGATTATACCATCCGCTTTTCGCCGCAAGTTCGACGTGATCGCGGTCTGGAAACTGGATCGCTTCGGTCGATCGCTCCGGCATCTGGTCAACGCGATTGCTGAGTTTGAGGCTCTCGGCGTGGCGTTCATCAGCCTGAGAGACAATCTTGATCTGGGCACACCAGCCGGACGACTGATGTTCCAAATCATCGGCGCGATGGCCGAGTTCGAAAGGTCGCTGATCCAGGAACGTCTTCAAGAAGGAGCTCGTGCTGCCGGCCGTCTCCCAAATCGTACTCGAGTTGTTGGCCAGAATCGTCGTTCGGTTAACGGTTCCATGGAAGTGTATGCCATCAAAGTGACTCTCCTTGGCACAAGCCCGCCTGTCTGGAGGCGCACATTGGTTCCTCGCGATATTACGCTCCGCAATCAAAACCAACGGCGGGGATGCAACTGACCTTCAAAACGCCTCCGAAGTGTGAGGTCGGCAGCTCCCTGACTTCGTTCGCCTTGGCCAAGAATCCAACGTAAGAAACGGATCGACTCAGCTTGTCCTCCCGCCGCCCGCGCAGTTCTTCCTCACCGAGCCGGCCTTCGTGGGAAGGCTGAGGCATCGACCATAACAATACATCTCGCCCGTCACCTGGGTGTGTGACCTGCGTCATAGTGTAGCTGGGGAATGGGGAGTAATTTTATAAGTGCAGTGCGGGCGATGGGTGCTGTTATGGTCGCCAAGGGTAGAAATTCCTCGGGTTCCTCCTCGTTTCGACCCTTCAAGGGCAGACTCTTTCGTCTCGAAAATGACTTGACGTTCAGGTCGTCCCACGTCACGACTGCGGAGCGTTTCTGGCTGTCCCACTGCTGCTCGTCAACGATGACATTGCATCTCGCCGGAGACGGCAGCGTGATTCCAGCAGTGCGAGTTCACTTACCTATAAGGAGTGACTCCACAATGAAGCCTCCGCATACAATACCCCCTCCCCTAAGGACAACTGACCAAACCGAGCCGACTTTCCAATCAAACTCTCGCTGGAGAAGGCAAACATGTCAGACAACTTGAAGATACTCATAATTGACGATGATCAGGACTACAGAGCATCGGCCAGATCTCTTCTTGAGAGCCAGGGTTATGTGGTGCTCGAGGCGGACTCCGGAAGAGAGGGCTTGCGCAAGGTGGTTGAGCAAAGGCCCGATATCATCGTCCTCGACATAATGATGGAGTGCGACACGGAAGGGTATGGAGTCAACCAGGCGATTAAGTACCAGGATGCGTACGCGGACTATCGGAATATTCCGATTGTAATGGTTTCTTCCATTGATTTGACCCCGGATGAACGATTTCCAATGGCCGGCGAGTTAGACATGATCCGCCCTGACTTCTACCTAACCAAGCCACTCGACATCCCCAAATTTCTGGAGGTTATGCAAAGGGCTGCGGCGCATTGCCCCTCGCATAAGGAAGCATAGTCACTGATCCTCGATACTGCTCTCACCCAACCCGGGTTGGAGAAAGTGGCATGAGCGAAACGGCTGGGCAGGAGACAATCGTTGTCATCGACGATGATTACGCCATGCGGCTGTCCTGCCGGAAGATCCTGTCCAAGATGGGATTTCGGGTCGAAACATTCGAGGACGGAGGCCAGGGGCTGGAAGGTGTAACGACGTTGAAGCCCAGTCTGGTCCTGGTTGATCTCAAGATGCCAGGTATCAGCGGCATGGAGGTCGTTGCCCGGATCCACGAGGTGCGCCCGGAAGTCGTCCTCGTGGTCATTACGGGGTACCCGACGATCGATACCGCCGTGAGTGCAATGCAGCGCGGCGCCTATGACTTCCTCCCCAAGCCTTTCTCTCCCGACGAGTTGCGGTTGATCGTTAACCGCGGGTTGGAACACCACCGGCTCTGGCTGGAGATGCAGCGAGGCGAAATGGAGCGTGCGCTCCTCAAGCGCCGATTTGTTACCTTTGTCTCCCACCAACTGCAGACCCCCCTGGTAGCGGTCCACCAATACTTGGATGTTCTGAAACACCTTGATAACACGGAAGGCGCCACCGCCAAGCGGCAGGAGTGGCTCGACCGCTGCCTCAAAAGGACCGATGAGCTGCAGGCGCTCATCAAGGATTGGCTTAGCTTGGCCAGGATCGAAGGGGAATCCTTTTCCCGACAGTGGGTCAAAGTCGATCTCCAGCAGATTATTGCCGACATCCTCAGGACAGACGGAGAAATGGCTGCTACCAACGGCGTTTCCCTCGAAAGCCGGATACCCGAAAACACTTACTTTGTGAAGGGCGATCGAAACTGTCTGAGCGTACTCTTCGACAACTTGATCGTAAATGCCATCAAGTACAACAAGCCGGGTGGCAAGGTCACTGTCTCCGCCAAGGACTTGGGCGGCGAAGTTGAGATTGCGGTGGCCGACACAGGGGTGGGAATTCCTGAAAAGTATCGTCCCCTCCTCTTCGAGGAGTTCTTTCGCGTAGAAGGGAACGGGAACAAGAAGACTCCCGGCACCGGTCTGGGACTCTCCATCTGCCGAAGACTTGTCTCAGAAATGGGAGGAAGTATTAGCGTTGATAGCGAGGTGAACGTCGGATCCACCTTCCGCGTGCGCTTGCTGGAATACCGCGCGCAGACGGAAGAGGACGAAAAAAAGAGGAGTTCAGGATGACCTCAGAAGCGGAAAAGATACTAATAGTGGACGATGATCGTGACTTTGTCGAGGCCCTGTCGGCGTTTTTGGAAGCACACAATTACATAGTCCTGAAAGCACACGACGGCAGAGAAGGCCTGAAGCTGGCGAAGATGCAGCGTCCGGACCTCATCATTATGGACATCATCATGAACGAAAGGACGGAGGGATTTTTTACCGTCCAGGAAATTCGCCGGACAGCCGAACTGGAGACGGTGCCCATCTTCATCCTGAGTTCTCTGTACTCGCAGGCCCCGGATTTCGGAATTCCTCCGAACAGCAGTTGGCTTGCGCATGACGAGTTCTTGTCCAAGCCGGTAAACATGCCGGATTTGCTCGAGAAAGTCCAGCGCCGCATGGCAGAGCGTCAGCGGAACGCTGAACCTCTAGTCGGGAGAAAGGCGGAAACGTGAAGATCCGGAAACTGCCCAAAGACAAGCTCGATTTTTTTGCTTCGGTGGTTCAGCAGTTCGGGGAAGTGCATGCGCCCGTTGAGCAGGATGGCAAGTACGTATTCAAGCGCCTGAGCAGGTGGTCAGAGGCTCGCCTCGACTATCCGCGGACGATCCTGCCGCCGAAAAAGTACGTTCTCCCTCAGCGGGAGACGCTTTTCCGGTATCGGGAGGGTGAGGGCTACGTTCCATGCACCGAGGGGTTGGACAAACGAGTCATTCTTTTTGGCGTGCACGCCTGCGACATCTATGCCCTCAACATCCTCGACCAGGTTTTTTCCGGAAAATACGACGACCCTTACTACCAGACGCGCAGGAAGAACGTGGCGATCATCGGGATCGACTGCTGGCCTGATGAGCATTGTTTCTGCCGGTCGATGCGCGCTGATTTCGTCGACAAGGGCTTCGATCTCTTCTTGGGCGAACTGGGGGATCATTACCTGACCTTCGTGGGGACCGCTTTGGGCGACGACATGGTTCTCGCTACTGGGCCTCTGTTCCAGGATGTAAGTCAGGAGGACATCGACGAATACAAGCGTCGTTCGAGCGGTAAGCGCCAGGGTTTCAAGCTGCACGTTGAGATTCGCGACTTACCGGAAATCTTCGAGATGGAGTACCGGAGCGAGATCTGGGATGAGTTGGGAGATAAATGCTTGTCTTGTGGAAGCTGCAGCATGGTTTGTCCGACATGTTACTGCTACGACGTGGTGGATGACACGCAACTGGGCTCCCGTGAGGGAAGTCGCAAGCGCTCTTGGGATTCCTGTCTGTTTGCCACCCACGCCTTGGTGGCCGGCGGAGAGAACTTCCGGAAAGGCCGGGCCAGCCGCATCAAGTACCGCTTTTACCACAAACAGCGAGGGTTCGTCGCCGAATACGGCCGGCCAAGCTGTGTCGGGTGCGGGCGCTGCATCAGCGCGTGCCCAGTGAAGATCGATATTGCCGAAGTCATCAATCAACTGCGGGGAGTCCAAAATGCCCCTTGTCGATAGAGTTCCTAGGTACGACGCCGTGCTCAACCGGAATCCTTATCAGCCGCACCTGGCACGCATCGTGCGTATATACAGGATGGTCGAGGACAACTATCTTTTCACCCTGCGCTTCTTCGAGGATCATCTGGCCACGACGTTCCGGCATCAGCCCGGCCAATTCGTGATGCTGAGTGTGCCCGGCACCGGC
>Ga0208820_1001384_pt1 | contig 13599 bp, 10 predicted proteins | sample June2015DPH_16_5_FD_184713 | JGI IMG/M metagenome (GOLD analysis project Ga0208820, IMG submission 184713) | Peatland microbial communities from SPRUCE experiment site at the Marcell Experimental Forest, Minnesota, USA - June2015DPH_16_40... | ecosystem: Environmental > Terrestrial > Soil >...
TCCGGTTCAAGACGCGCTCACGTTCGCTCACGATTCATTGTTCCCGAGCGTTCCCGAGCGTGATTTTCAAGACCTGTAAGGCATCGCCCATGCCCCACATTCAACAAGATAGAAACATCTGTCTGCATTCATAATGCAACGACCAAGATGTTCAAGTGCGACAGTGATGGGGCCGAGGCGATGCGAAAGTTCGAAAAATCCGTTGAATCACTTGTCAGCGGCCAGGATAATGCCACGGAAACCCGCAGGCCGCTGAAGAACTGGATCTACTGAAGTGCAAACCTGCACTCCTTGCCGGTTCTCTGGGAACCGCGGACCGGCCCATCACGCATTTGTCAAAAGCGCCGACTCGGCGAAGTGGCCCAGTCTGCCGCCCCTCGGCGTATCGCGGTGGGCCAAACTTCCCCCAAGCCGACTTCGGGACAACTTCCGGAGCCAGCTTCCGGTGTGGGTCGCTGTTCAACCGCCGATGAGTCGCATGCCGATAACTGTCGCGGTAGGGACGACCATCACTGATCGCCCACCGGGTGGCCGGGGGCGGTCGCCCGCTCCCCGGCTCCCACAGAACGTAGCGTGCAGATTTCCCGCACTACGCTCGTCAGAAGTTGCTTCACAGCGTGGCGATAGCTTGCAGCTCCGAGTAAGGGAGATACAGCTTTGGTCGCAGCAATGGAAACCGCTCCTTGATCTGCTGAAATTTCTTCCACCAGACCTGCCCTTGCCAACTCCGGCTGCTCAGCATTTTGCGCCAGTAACGTTCCACGGCCCGATGGACCCGTTGCAAGGCCCGTATGTTCCCGGCGATGCCGTAGTACGCATAGTGACCGCGGAGCATTTGATTGAGGCAGTCGGTTTGCTCCCGGATCGACAAGTGCCGCATCCGCCGCATCTGGTCTTGCAAGCGCATCAACGCGCGCCGCAGGCGTGACTTTTCCGTCCGCAGCCCAACCCGAAAGTTGCCTTTCCGATTGCGCGTGCAGTACAGCGTGAAACCCAGAAAGTAAATCGTCTCCGGGCGTTTACGGTCACGCTTGCTCGCGTGTCGCTGCGCAAAGCGACCAAATTCGACGAGCTTGGTCTTGGTCGATTCCAGACTCAGGCCAAACTTCCCCAGTCTCTGGCACAGTGCTTTCTGGACACGTAGAGCATCCGCGCGATATTGGAAACACAACACAAAGTCGTCAATGTACCGCACCAAATAGGCTTCGCCCCGTAACCGAGGCTTGACCACGCGCTCGAACCACAGATCGAGCACATAGTGCAGATACACATTACTCAGCAATACGCTGATCGAACCACCTTGTGGCGTGCCTTCCTCGTTCGCATGGAGCTTCCCATCTTCCAGAATGCTTGCTTTCAGCCAGCGCCGGATCAAGCTGATCAGACGCCGGTCTCCTACCCGATGCTCGACAAAGCGGAGCATCCATTCGTGGCTCAAGCTCCCGAAAAAGTTCTTTAAGTCCGCCTCCAGCACCCATTCCACCTTCCGGCCAGAGATCACTTCATGCAGGCTGGCCAGCGCTTGATGGGCACCCCGCCCAGGCCGTCCGCCAAACGAGCATGACAGAAAGTCCTGCTCGTAAATGGCGGAGAGTACCTGCGCGGCGCTTCTCTGGAGCGCCCGGTCCGCTACACAAGGCACGCCCAACGGGCGTTTCTCCTGCTTCCCGGGTTTCGGGATATACACTCGCCGGATGTTCGGCGCTGGATATCCCTGGCGGTGCACAGATTGAAGCATGGCTTCAATCCATACCTCGAAGCTCTCCTTCGCCTCCGGCACGGTCTGTCCGTCCACCCCAGGGGCCGAGTCGGTCGGGATCTGACACAGATTCTCCCAAACTCGTTCCTTGGTGATCTGATGGGCCAGTGTCGTAAACCGGAGCTTTGGTTCACACCGAGCTTTCGCTGCTATTCGTTCGAGTCCTGTTGTCATGGTTGGCGATTCTTCTCTTTGCATAGAAGGCCGAATCCTCCCTTTGGATGGAGCCCATGTCTCCTTCGAACTGTTCAACTTCCGCTGACCGCTTCCCCATGTAGCCGGCTCTCCCGACCGCAGAGTACTATCGGCCAGTCTGACTTCCGTCAGGTCATCAGGTCGTCCTTACCTTGTCGGTTTGTCGGACCTTACAAGCTAGTTACGCTTGAACCCGACGGATCTCCCTTGTTCCCATGAAATCCTTTGGCTGCATGCTGGCGGTACGAACCCCGGAAGCATCTCTGGATGCTTGCCGTGTCGCATCCAGAGTTTCTGCCTTCCCCGTTAGCGGGATAAGGTCGGCTACTTCCATCACGATCGATTTCGGGGCTATCTTGCCGTTCACTGCTGTTCCGGCCTGCAACCTCCCTGTCTACGCTTCGCAATGGCCGTTGCCGGACATCACGCAAGACTTGGTACGCGGCTGCGAGCTAGGCTTTGCCGCGGTCTCCATTCCAGGAAACTGAACTCCATGAGCTTTCAAGGCACAACCCGCACAGATCCGTACGAGCGCGTCTACGCATACGGCTCTTACGAAGGATGAGTGGCGTAGAAGCGTGCATCGGGATAGGGGTGCAGAACGCGGGGAGGGGGAATCCACCGGTTCAAGACTGGGGTAAAACGTTCCCAACGCATCGGTGCGCGCTGGCTGCGGCGGACCAGAACACTCTGCCATAGCCTGCACACGCGAAGTTTGAAGATGCGCAACTGCATCGTGTTCCCGGGAACTGCGTGGTATTGGTAATATCCCAGCACAACCTTCCGGAGCCATGCACCGACCTCGGCCATGCGATCATGCATCCGGCGTTGAAGCTCAACCTTGATGGCTTTGAGTTTCGCAACCATTCGCTTCTTCGCAGTGATCCGCCATACGGTGAAGGTTCCGCTCTTGTGGCGTTGCCCACAGTAGTGGGTGAAGCCCAGGAAGGTGAAGGTCTCTGGTTTTCCCTCTCCCCGCTGCTTCGGTTTCGAGCGGCGAACCGCCCGAACTCGATCAGTCGAGTCTTGTCCGGATGTAATTCCAAGCCGAACTTCGCCAGCCGTTCCCGGAACTCTTTCAGGAAACGCTCAGCTTCCGTCCGGTGCTGAAAACCCACCACAAGATCGTCGGCATAGCGGACGACAACTACATCGCCCTTTGCCACTTTCCTGCGCCAGATATCAGCCCATAGATCGAAGAGGTAATGCAGGTATACGTTGGCGAGCAGCGGTGACGCTACTGCCCCCTGCGGTGTACCCAGTTTCGTCTCCGACCACTGGCCGTCTTCCGATACTCCCGCCCTCAGCCACTTTCGGATTAGGTGAAGTATCCGGCGATCGGCCACCCGGTGCTCGACGAACTTCATCGTCCATTCGTGGCTCAGGTTATCGAAGAAGCCACGGATGTCGGCATCAAGCACCCAGTTCACTCGCTTCCGTTGGATGCCCACCGTCAGCGCATCCAGCGCCTGATGCGGGCTGCGACCGGGACGGAACCCGTAAGAAAAGCCTTTGAAGTCGACCTCGTATATCTGGTTGAGGATCGTCACCACCGCCTGTTGAACGATTTTGTCCTCCAGCGCTGCGATGCCCAACGGACGTTGCCGCCCGTCAGCCTTCGGTATAAAGACTCGTCTTGAAGGTTTTGCCCGATACCCTCCACGGTGCACCCGGCGGTGCAGATCGACAAGTCGATCCTCAACCCCGGTTTCATACTCCTGCCACGTTACGCCGTCTACTCCGGGCGAAGCCTTACGCTGAAGCGCGTAGAAGCTGTCGCGGAGTAGATCAACGTTGAGATGGTGGAGCAAAGCGGTGAACCGCTCCTGCTTTCTTTCCTTTGCTGCCTTCCGCACACCGTCCAACCCCTGGGACATGCGCTTCCCGCTCTGTGTCGGGTGCATGTGCGATTGAGCGATGTTCTCCCTCGTCTGTGCCCTTCCCTCCCCAGCCTCCGCCGAAGGTTGCCCTCCCTGGTTCGGCTGGTTCACAGGTACTACGGCACCGTCCGACTTCTCCGGCACGTACACGTCCGCCGTGCGGCTTATGGCCTTCGCGGACCGGCCTTGATCGTCAGACCAAGGCGTGCTGGAGATCTCCCGGTTCTCGTGCATGTTGTTTCTCAGCGTGCGCGGGTTCTCAGACTACGCAGGACCGAACAGCCACTCGCGATTAGCGCGGCTGCCGTATTGCCTTCCTCCTACTCGGAATGGAGTCGGCATCCTGATCTACGGGCTTTTCGCAGCTCAATCGCCCCGCCCACCGGTGCCTCTGTCTACGCTTCAAGAAACACCTCGCGCTGTCCCCAGCAAGACTCGAGGTCAGGATGGATTCGCTACTTCCTTTCCTGTAGGGCTCTTGCATCCCCTACAACATGCCGGTTTAGCCCGGCGCACTCCGGTTTGCCCGTCATTCGGGAACAATCCGAAGAATGGCTGCCTATCGGCTGCGAAGGACGTTACTTCAATTGCAGATTCTCAGACCGTGTTTGCTTCATCTGCGCCTTTAGCGTCGCCGCTTAAGGCTCACGCGCTCGCGTGAGCCTAATCACTGCCTTGCTGCATGAACATCCCTCATACTGACCGATGGCAGGGGGGGCGGAATGAACTATCCCGTTTGGCAACTTGCATTTCCTGGCGGACTGCTGATCGCGGCTGTAGCCGTGCTTCACGTTTTCATCTCCCACTTCGCGGTCGGCGGCGGCGCATACCTGGTTCTAACCGAGCGTCGTGCGTATTCACATAACGATTCGGAACTGCTCGGGTACGTACGGCATCATTCCAAGTTCTTCGCGCTGCTCACCGTAGTTCTTGGCGCGGTGACCGGCGTGGGCATCTGGTTCACGATCGGATTGGTCAGCCCGGAAGCGACTTCTTCGCTCATTCACACCTTCGTTTGGGGATGGGCGATCGAATGGGTCTTCTTCTTCGTCGAGATCGCTGCCGCTCTCATCTACGCCTACCACTGGGACACCCTGGACCGGCAAACGCATCTCATCGTCGGCTGGATCTACTTCGTCGCTGCCTGGGCGAGCCTGGTGGTGATCAACGGCATTATCACCTACATGCTCACGCCCGGACGCTGGCTCGAAACCGGCAATTTCTGGGACGGCTTCTTCAATCCCACTTACTGGCCGTCGTTGTGCATTCGTACCGCCATGGCAGTGGGTCTGGCGGGAATCTTCGGGCTAGTGACCGCGATGTGGGAACCTTCTGTTTTGCGGGAGCGGGTTGTGCGTTGGGCGGGCTGGTGGCTGGTGCTGGGAATTGCATCTCTGCTTCCTCTGAGTCGCTGGTATTTCCACGACCTTCCTTCCTACTCGCGAGCGTATTTCGGCGGGGCGTACATAGCAATCCGTCATTCCCTGCGCGGAGCGGCCGTGTGTACCGTCGTGGCCCTGCTACTAACGCTGGTGTTCGCGCTTCTCCGGCCAAAGATGATGAACCCAGTGGTCGTGGCGGTGCTGCTGGTTGCCGGGTTTGGCGTCATGGGCTCCGGCGAATATCTGCGCGAGTTCAGCCGCTATCCCTACGTCATCAACAGCTACATCTACGCCAACGACGTCAGGGTAGGGCAGATGGAGGGTATCGTCGCGAATGGTGTCGCCAAAACCTCGCCGTGGGTTGAAGCCAGCGCTGACAACCCACATGCCTATGGCCGGCAACTTTTTGTTATCGAGTGCGGCTCTTGTCATTCCGTCGCTGGCTATCGTGCGATGAGCAAATTCGGCCGCGGATGGGACGCGAAATTTGCCGGCGAGATCCTGCTGCTCCTGCCCGTGGTTCGCGAGACAATGCCGCCATTTGTCGGCGATGAACATGATCGCGGAGCCTTGCGCAGCTATCTTGCCTCGCTGGCGCCGGCAACACCCTCCGGCGCGAACGAAAAAGAACTTGGGCAGCAGGTGTTCGCGATCCATTGCGCCCTCTGTCACAGCGTCGGTGGTCAGCGGCGTCCGCTCGACCTCAAGGGAACCGATCCCGAGGGAATCGTCGGAATGCTCGGAACGCTGGGGGACATCAATCCAGACATGCCGCCTTTTACCGGCACGGACACGGAAGGTCACGCATTAGCCGTCTATCTGAGCAATCCTAAGCAGTAGTCAGCTGGAGGATTCATCGTCATGAACTTGCCCATTCCTTATCCCGATCCCATGCCGTTGCCGGCGCCAGTCTGGCTTCTGCGCACGCTGCTCCTGCTCACATTCTTTCTTCACGTCTTGTTCATGAACTGCCTGTTGGGAGGCACAGCCGTCGCCCTGGTCTGCACGATGCGGCGCAAGAGTTCGTCATTTTCTGCACGGCTTGCCGGCGATCTCGGCCGCCTCCTGCCCTCTGGTTTTGCCTTTACCATCACCCTGGGTGTGGCGCCGTTGCTGTTCCTCCAGGTGATGTATGGGCAATTCCTTTACGCCAGTTCGATCCTGATCGGGGTGCCCTGGCTTGCCATTATTGGGATGGTTGTTCTCGCGTACTACGGCATTTACTTCTTCTCCATGAAGGGGCACGAGCCAAACGGCAAGACGACGGTAGCTCTGGCCCTGGTGGTGCTCCTGCTTGCATCCATTGCCTTCGTCTACAGCAATAACTTCACCCTGATGCTGGCGCCCGAGCGATGGCTGGACCTTTATCACAGCCATGCCAGCGGCTGGAACCTGAACTGGTCAGAACCTTCCCTTCTGCCACGGTACCTTCATTTTGTGTTAGGCGCTTTGGCGGTTTTCGGACTGGGGTTAGTAGTGCTGGGTCTCCGCCAGCGGGAAGACGGCTATCGCCAGTGGCTCATCGAACAGGGATCCTTGCTGTTTACGGGCACCACGCTACTCAATTTTGGTGTGGGGTTCTGGTTCTTAGTGAAATTGCCCGGTCCGGTGCGATTGTCCTTTGTCGGTGGCAATGGATTCGCGACCGCATTGTTAGGAGCTGGACTGCTTCTGCCACTGGCCGCGGTTGCGCATCTCATCATGGCGAAAGCTAGCAAGTCTCCGAAGCGGCAACTGCTGATCGGCGTAAGCTGCGGCCTGCTGACCGTGGCAGTCATGGTCGTCATGCGCGACGTGCTGCGAAACCTTGCGCTCGCGCCATGCTTCAGCCCCAGTCAACTGCCAGTTGCGCCGCAGTGGGGCATCATTTTGCTTTTCGTGCTTTTATTCATAGCCGGACTGGGAACTTTGTATTACATGCTTCGCAAGGTCGCTATCGCAACCAGGATGCAGGTGGCAGCAGCCCAAAAGCTTCAGTAGAGCCTATGTTGCTCACGGGAAGGTTGTTTCACGTTCCCGTCGCGTGACTACGCTTACCTCAACGCGAGACGTGGCCACTCAACATTACTCCTCATCCGCAGAAGGAGCCACCCTCGGCACTTCGATTCGAGCCACGACACGATAACTCCCGTGTCGTCGGCAAACTGGAAGTGTGCGCTGAGCAGCGCGCTGTTCAGGAGGGTTGAAGTCCCTCTGGCGCCCAAATGAGGGGCGCTATATCCAAGAAGCGGGGTTCGTAGCCTCGCTGGCCGGAGAAAGCGGAAGGTATGGAGACGTCTAAACGGGCACGAAGGCGAAAGCTGGACACAGCCAAGACCGACCTGAAGCCATCGCTTGTTGTACTTCGGAGGGCAGGGTGTCCATCGCGAGGTGGAATCTGAAGGGCATGAGGAGAAGTACCGGGCCGTAATCGATGGGGTAATTCCCAAGATGAACCGGTCGGCCCAAGGTGGGGCAAGGTCGAGTCTGCACTTCTGAGACGAAGGCGCTCTCATTCACCCACCGCACCAAGGTGTTTGCGGGCGGCACGGTACGGAAGAACAGCGCGTGACCTCAGGAGAACTGGCAGAGTCCTCGGGTGGCACCGGGGTAAACGAACCTATAAGCGAAAGCGAAGCGGCGAGTGATGCTCTGTCAGTAGTCGGACGGCTGAATAGTACCTATGAAGCGTGGTGAAAGCCACGTGACCGGGCAACCGGCGACGGAACTGGGTCGGGGAAGGCAGCCGGCGAAGATGGTCAGGAAGAGAAAGAAAGCCAGATGAGTAAAGGCGAGAAGGAGGAACAGTTCCATGAGTGAAAAACCCGTACATTCTCGTCGGAGGAGACTGGTGGACTGGATCAACCTGACGGGTGCCAAGAAGGTCCATTCATTAATCGACAAGGTGTACAAGCGGAAGAACCTGGAGATGGCCTGGGAGAAGGTGAAGGCAAACCGGGGCAGTGGAGGTGTGGACGGGCAGAATCTGGAGGCGTTCGAAGCGCAGCTGAACCAGCAGTTGGATCGGCTGCAGCGAGAGCTGAAAGAGGATACCTACCAGCCTCTGCCGGTGCGACAACACCCGATCCCGAAGCGGGACAAACCCGGCGAGTATCGAATGCTCGGCATACCGGCGATCTATGACCGCGTGTGTCAACAAGCGCTGCTCAATCGGTTGGAGCCCATCTTCGAGCCGCTATTCGATGATGCCAGCTTCGGATATCGGCGAGGGCGATCGACGAAGGATGCGCTGCGCAAAGTGTGGAAAGAGATTCAAGGCGGGTCGGAGTGGATCGTGGACGCCGACCTCCGAGACTTTTTCGGGTCCGTGGATCACGAGAAGCTTCTCACGCTGGTAGCCCAGCGAGTAGCAGATGGCCGAGTGCTTCGCCTCATCAAGGCGATGCTCAAAGCGGGAAGCTACGGCAAAGGGCAGCTCTTTCCCAGTGAGCGTGGCACTCCGCAAGGGGGTGTAGTTTCGCCAACGCTCAGCAACATACTTCTGACGCCGTTCGATCGGGAGATGCGGCTGAGAGGATATCAGCTGACGCGGTTTGCCGATGACTGGGTGATCACCTGTAAATCGGCAGCAGAGGCACGCGCCGCGGTGGAGGCCGCTGGCCGAATCCTGAGACAGCTGGGCGTGGAGTTACATCCGCAGAAAACGCGGATTGTTCACGTCCGCGAGGGCTTCGAGTTCCTTGGCTACAAAATCAAGCGTGGGCAGAGGAAGCTTCATCTGCCTGCGAGTAAGATTCGTAGTCAGGCCCGACAGGGTGCGCTGTATGCGTATCCCAAGGAGAAGTCGATCGGTCGTTTCATGGATCAGGTCCGGCAACGAACCAAACGGCTGCGACCTCTGAACACCACGGAGCTGATTGCGGAACTTAATCCGCTCCTGCGGGGCTGGGGCGAGTACTACAAACGCGCCCACGTCCGAAAGCTCTTCCAACGTCTCGACGGCTGGATCCGGCGACGCATCTGGTCGCATCGGTACCGGCGTTGGCGCAATGCTGGCTGGAAACGGCTGCCTGCGACCAAGCTTTACGGCGAGTACGAGCTTGTTCGATTGATCGATTTAATTCCTTCTCTTGCATCCCGGCGTTGCTGAGTCCTCGTGAAAGCTGCCTACGCGAAATGTGTACGGGCAGTTTGGGCGGCGGACGGAGGCTAGCGCGCAAGCGCGCCTCCTCCGACCCGACAATCCGAGCCGCCAACTGGTAGGCAATCGTCTCAATTGGCGAAACATCCCCATTGCACTCACGACGCAGGGTTCTGAGTGAAATCTGTTTACATCACTTGAGAGTTGCCGTGGTTCGGGTTCTGTGTGCGCGTCACGAGCTACGGTGACGACGCTCACTGCGCGCCGTTCGCGTGGCGAATAGGGTTGATGCAGTATCCGACGCTCGTCTGATGCTGCACATTTTGGATCGCTACGATCTTTCGTAGGACCTCAGGTAGGACCTTCCGCCTGGCACGAATTCTTCGTGCGAGGAAAGGAGGCACGTTATGCTGCTGCTGTTCCTGTTGTTACTCTTCCTGGCTGGGGCTTGCCTGATCCTGCTGCTGCCAGCCCTTTGGGGCGAACAGATTTACCACACCTATCGCGAGGGGCGGACGGTGAACTGTCCGGAGACCCATGCGCCGGTGTCGGTGCGGTTCAACGCGTTACGCGCAGCCTGGAGCGGCCTGGCCGGTCCTCCGAAACTGCGGCTGGCCGATTGCACGCGCTGGCCGGAGCGCGCCGATTGCGGGCAGGAGTGCATTCCGGATGCGGTGCGGGTCAAGCCCGCGTTCTTCGTGGGCCACGTTCCGTGGCGAACGAGGAGAGTCGTGCATTTGCCCGTGCTGCTGGCCGGCGCGGCGGCGTGGGTGCTGGGCATGGCTTGGCACTCCGAATACTTGTTCCGGCCCCGATGGATGATGGCGCTCGGATTGAGCAATCCACAAACGCGAGTTTTGGCGCGAATGTTGGCGCCGCATCTGCTAAGCGTGGGTGCGTGCGTACTGTTCGCCTACGGCGTCGCGGGACTGCTGCGCTGGCTGGGTTCGCGTACGTTGACGCACGGCGTTGAAGTGGCGGCTGCCCTTTGGTTGGCGATAGGCGCAGCGCTGCTGGCGGTCACGGTGTCGCGGGTCGCACCCGGGCTGCTCTGGATTGAGGGAGGATATACTTTTCTGGCGGCACTGCTAATCGGTGCGATCGTGGGCGGCGTGCCCCGGTGGGTGATTGTGGGTGACCCGGAAGAGCGTGGCTGTAGAACTGCGGGATGATGGCGCAGACGGGGTGGATGTGGGTCCCTGCGACTGCGCGAGAACTTCACTTCGTGAAACTCTTGCGCCGCTCAGGAAGACAGGGAAAAACAATTCAGGCTTAAAGGGTCGTTGACGTAACATCAATTTCACCAGCAACCGGCTTGGTGTGACCGCGGTGTAACCGCGTTGACATTTGCCGTTCAAGCCCGCATATTCAACTCTGGGCCCCGGCTCTCAGATCCCCCCGGGAGGATATATGATGCAGTTTTGCCGTCACATTTGGTCAGACGAAAAAGGGCAAGACATCGCGGAATACGCAGTGATGTTGGCCGTCATTCTGGTCCTGGTCATCGGGACCGTTCGTTTGATCGGAGGCAACGCCAACAACGTATTTTCCGGGGTTGCAAGCTCGATGAGTCAGTAGCAATTCACCAAAGATCCATTCCCACTGGAAATTGTTGGCGCAAAATCGCCATGTCACTCATTGACCCGGGGGTGAGTGCAATTGCCCGGTTGCGGCGGTAATCCGGCTGGCCGCTCAGTTTCCTTTGCTAGCTCATGGCGGAAATCCTGTCGCGGGGCGAACGGCTGCCTGTTGCTGGGTGCAACGACGATCGCGCCCCGCCTTTCATATTCGCGAGAGCCGAAACGGAGCACTGAGCAACCGCGCAGGCAGCATCACCACGGCCCAGACCAGGGCGAGGGCTCCGTGGACCGCGATCCCAACGATGCGGAAGGGCAGCAACAGCAGCCACACGATCGGATAGAGTATCAGCGCCAGCAGTGCCACCGGCCAGCACAGGATGAAGAGCAAGCACCAGAGCAGGAAGGCGATCATAGGGACACCTCCTCCTAAATATGATACGCAAGCACAGGGGAAAAAGTTCGAAGCGGCCAAACAGAACTGAGAGCTGAAAACTGCTTCACTCACATCGTCTTCAGTTCAGAACTGATCCGCAACTTCGCCTCAGTCGCTCTCTGGACGTCGTCGACCGTCAGGCCGGGAGCAATCTCTTCTAGCAGTAAGCCTTCCGGCGTGACTCGGATGTAGGCCATCTCGGTGACGATTGTGTCCACGACCTTCACGCCCGTCAGGGGCAGCGTGCATTTTTTCAGGATCTTCGGCTGACCATCTTTGTTGGTATGTTCCATGGCGACGACCACGCGGCGCGCTCCGGCGACCAAGTCCATGGCGCCGCCCATGCCTTTGACCATTTTGCCGGGGATCATCCAGTTGGCGAGGCTGCCGGATTCGTCGACTTCCATCGCGCCCAGCACGCTAAGGTCAACATGGCCGCCGCGAATCATCGCGAAAGAATCGGCGCTCGAAAAGTACGCGGTGCCCGCCAATTCGCTGACGGTTTCCTTTCCCGCGTTGATCAGGTCCGCGTCTTCCGAGCCTTCGAGTGGGTACGGCCCGATGCCGAGCATTCCGTTTTCGGATTGAAGAATCACGTCCATGCCCGGCGGAACATGATTGGCAATCAACGTAGGCAACCCGATGCCGAGGTTGACGTAGAATCCGTCGCGCAATTCGCGGGCAACGCGCTTCACGATGCGTTCGCGCTTGTCGGTATCTTTTGGGGGCTTCGGCAAAGTTGACATATTCCCTTCGACTCCGGTTCGGTGATGAGAAGAAACGCTGTTCGCTATTCGTCGTTCGCTATCCGCTTTTTGCCGTCAGCGCGATTTTGGCGAACAGCGAATAGCGAACGACGCGCCCTCAATTATCCCGCTGCGGCTTTCCTCACTGTCCTTCTCTCGATTCGCTTTTCAAACAGTTGACCCTGGAAAATTCTTTTCACGTACACGCTCGGCGTATGAACCAGGTCAGGATCGAGTTCGCCCGGTTCGACCAGATGTTCGACTTCGGCGATGGTGATCTTGGCCGCGGTTGCCATCATGGGATTGAAATTACGCGCGGTCTTGCGATAGACGAGGTTGCCCCACCGGTCGCCTTTCCACGCCTTGACGAAGGCGAAGTCGGCTTTGAGCGCGCGCTCCATGATGTAAGTGCGGCCGTCGAACTCGCGTGCTTCTTTGCCGTCGGCGACCGCCGTTCCGACGCCGGTGGGCGTAAAGAACGCGGGAATTCCAGCGCCCCCGGCGCGAATCCGTTCGGCAAACGTTCCTTGCGGAACGAGGTCGATTTGCAAGGTGCCGTTCAGCACCATTTGCTCGAGCAGCTTGTTCTCGCCGACGTAGCTTCCGATGTGCCGCCGGATTTGACCATTGGCGAGCAGCAGCCCCATGCCCACCCCATCGATGCCGACGTTGTTGCTGATGGTAGTCAGGTTCTTGACGCCTTGGCGGGCGAGCGCGCGGATCAGGTTCTCGGGCATCCCGCACAATCCGAATCCGCCAACCATGATGGTGGCTCCGTCGAATACGTCCTGGATCGCCTCTTCAGCGCTCGCCACGACTTTGTGCATAGGAGGAGCATTCTATCGGAAATTTCACCACGGAGGCACGGAGAGAATTTGTAATTTTGTAATCGGGTAATTTGGTAATCGAAAATCCAAAACGCCGACAGAGCGGCCTGATTTTAAGTTACCAAGTTACAAAATTACCAAATTACAAATTCTCTCCGTGCCTCCGTGGTAGGTTCTTCCTCAACTGGTGCGCGCGCTCGAATTCCGCGGCCAGTTCCCGCGAATCCAGATTCTCGCGGATGTGCGCGAGGCGTTGCTCCAGCTCTTGCAGCGCGGCGGCAAGATTCTTCTGATTGGTGATGGCAATGTCGCGCCACATCGAATACGGACTGCCGGAGATCCGGGTCATCTCGCGCAGGGCTCGTCCGCCGATGTCGAGCACGGGCGCGTCGGGGCCGAATTCGTCGACCAGCGCTGCCGCCAGCGCGGTTGAGATCATCTGCGGCAGATGGCTGATCCAGGCGCAGAAGCGATCGTGATCGGAGGGATCGAGCACCGCGATTCTGGCGCCCATCTTTTCCACGCAGTGGATAAATTCTCCGCATTGTCCGGCGTGAACGTTCTGGCCGGGAAGTGGCGTGAAGAGCCAGGCCGCGCCTTCGAAAAGATCGGCATCGGCAAACTCCACTCCGGCGTGTTCTTTGCCCGCCATGGGATGCCCGGCGAGGAATCTTCGACTCGCGTTTCGCCCGAACGATTTCGCGGCGCGCTCGACA
>Ga0208820_1001386_pt1 | contig 13583 bp, 10 predicted proteins | sample June2015DPH_16_5_FD_184713 | JGI IMG/M metagenome (GOLD analysis project Ga0208820, IMG submission 184713) | Peatland microbial communities from SPRUCE experiment site at the Marcell Experimental Forest, Minnesota, USA - June2015DPH_16_40... | ecosystem: Environmental > Terrestrial > Soil >...
TCTACAGCATTCTGAGGAGCCACCGAAGGGCAAATTGTAGCCATAATTGCGCAAAGCATCCTCAGATTCAAGAGCGGCATGGCTGGTGAGATCGCACTCGTGCGTCCTGCTGGCTTTACTATCAGCCGGTACGGAGTGCTAGAGATTAAGGATAGGGAATGGCGAACATGTCAACGCCAAACCATCACCGGTGGCTACGCCAGAGAAGAAATCCGTGGAGGCCTCGAGCCCGGAATGCTCGTCGTTGCAAACCCTCCCAGCACGGGCGTCGTACTCGGCAACAACGCCGCCGTCCCGGTGTTTGTGCCTTACGGACAGAGGTGACGACGTTAAGCTTGGCCGCTCGGCTGGAGTACTAGCCATCACGGTGTCTAGAATCCGGTCTGAACGAACTTTATACGGGTGCCTCGAGGCCGTGAACGAGTTTCCAGGAAAACGAGTCTCTGCCCCACCACAACCGAGGCTTGGGCCGAGAAGCGGCGAAGCCGGAGGACTATCACGGGCGGAGACCGACGGCCCGCGAACTGCGTGAGATTTTTCGCGTGGAGGCTGAGTGCGCAATCAGTAAAGACTGAGTGCTCTGGCATGACAATCATTCTATGGAACCGCAGCCAGTGGCGCCATGGACTCCCCCTTAAGGCTCTGGTCTTCGAATGAGAGGACTGGGCGATGGAGGTGTACTACCACGGTCAGCGGATACGGTTTACCTGTTTACCGAGCTGAGGGAGCCGATAAGAAAAAACCGCCCAGCCACTTCTGCGTGCTACCTGGCCCGTTGTGGTCAGGAAAGCCAACCAAACCATCGGTGGCAGCAAGGTTGTCAAAACATGAAGCCGCCGCTTCCGCACTCGGTTTTCGTGGCGCCGCTCGTTGGAAGGTCCACTTCCGCTTCGCCCTAAAGTACAAGGCTTGACGCTTAGATCCTCTAATCCTGGCCAGAAGTCTTGCGCGAAAGGGGAAATAAAATATAATGTCCAGCGTCCCGAGCTTGGATGTGTCGCGTCTGGAACCGCATTTGGCATACCCGCAAGAATCATTTCTGTATTGACACGCCCCGACCGCAGCCAGATGAAGGGGCCGGTCAGTCGCAAATCGACACGCGCGCGACCCCCAAGTCGGAGAGACTGTCAGAATGAATATTCTCAGGAACCGGGTTCTCAAGACGAACATGACTTTCGTTGTCTTGAGTGCGATCCTTGTCACGACCGGTTGTTCGACGTCGCCGTCGCTTCCCAAAGGAGCAGTTGGCAACGTTGGGAATTATAACTATTCGCCCTCAGTAATTGAGACGGGAGGTGCACGCCAGTTTTGGTGGTGCAGTTCAGGCGCCAATCCGAGTGACAAGTCCCAGGTTTCGGATGCGATCTATTTCGAAGCGATCAACATGTCGACACATGCAACTTTCGGGCCGATATTAGTATTGGCCGAAACTCCCGGAGCGTGGGATTCTGCTTTCACTTGCAATCCGAAGGTAATTGGCGGCGTTTTCGAGAACCCTCTCGGCGACGGCGAAAACTATAGCTATGCGATGTACTACGTGGCCACATCATCCCCCGGCGGGGTCAGCAATAGTATAGGGGTAGCCTTTTCTAAGGATGGCTTGACCTGGAAGAAGTACCCGCAGCCGGTCATCTCGTCGACCTCCCAGGCTGGATACGGCGTGGGCCAGCCAGCTGTTTACAATGCCGATGGTAAAGCCGCAATTAAAATGTTTTATGAGGATAGCAATCCAACTTTGCATCACACCGCTGCGGTGTCAACCGACGGACTGCATTTCACGGTGCTAGGGACGCTGACATCCAACGGATTGGATCTGGATGATCCACAAGCGAGTTGGGGGGACATGTCCTATGATTCGAGGGCGGATGAATGGTACGCTGTTTTCAATCGACCCCTCCGCGCGGCCTCTACCACTGGGGGCGTACTCGAGCGCGGACAATACGGCATTGAACTCTACAAGATCCCGCAAAACGCCCTCTTAACGGGAGTCTCGCCGTGGCAACAGCTGGTCACGATGGACACAAATCTAACTGGCTTCGAATCAAACTTCATCGCCGGCTTCGTGCGCGACCTTTACGGCAACATCGATGTGGGGTCCTATCCCACAATCCAGATGTACACCTCCATATCTTACCCACAGCCGAACTGGGAAGCCACTCCGGCTGAGGCAGGGACCTCGGCCGGCGTTGGAAACTGGATCCTCATGCCTATGGAGTGGGCCCCCGTTCCCGCTGCAAAGATCCCTTTCAATCGATATTTCAATGGGAGTGTGCATGAAGTTACTACGGGTTGGATTGACCCGACTGCACCGTTCCAGTTGGAGAAGGTCCTTGGACACCTCTACGCAAATTTGTCGGATGGAGCGACGGTGCCGTTCTATGGTTGCAAGAGTGGGCAAGAAGACTACTTTGTGTCGCTCGATATGGGTTGCGAAGGTCAGCGGATTCTGGGCAAGGACGGCTATGGATACTCCAAACCGGTTTCCGGACTCAAATTGGTGGCCCTGTTCCGCTGCAGCACGGGGCACGATCATTTCGTTAGCCAGGACCCGAAATGCGAAGGCAAGACCACGGACGAGCTCCTGGGTTATGTCGTTCCCTAGAACTGCAGTTTTAAGCCGCCGTTCACCTCGACCACAGGACTGGGTCTTCTGAACCGTTGCGTTCTTCAGACACTCATCCCGACCAATGCTTCACAACCCTTCCCGTTTTCCCATTCTGCCAGACAGGCCATCCCAAGTCCCCAGCAGGAAGTTGCGGAGCTTGCGGGCGCGGTTCTCCTCCGCCAGCAGGCACACGATCGTCTCATGCAAGTGCCGATAGAGAACGTTCAAAATCCATCCGGGAAATGAGAATAGATATTTCCTGCTGAGGACAATCGAATTTCGGGAAATGTAATAGCGTCGGATGGCGCTGTGGTGACTGAGATGGAAAGTCCGGCCAAGGATCATGGCTCTCGCGGGACTGCCTGGAGAGTGTAGCAGTCTGGCTTGCCTTGAGTCGGCGATAAGATAGCCCGCGGCCCTGATGCGAAAACAGTACTCCCAGTCCACAGCATCAATGAAGTATTCGGATGCGAACCATCCGATCTTGTCAAAGATCCATGCCGGCATTAGCGAACCCGAAGTCATGGGCAGGACTGGGCTGCCGTCGCTGGCGCGCGGAACTGCTGCCTCGATGCCCGTGGCCGGATCGACATACCTAGGGTGTATCGAACCCACCCGTTCGCGATCGGGATGGGACTCCCAGGTCGCGAACATATGGTTCACGAAGCCATCGGTGATTCCGCTGTCCTGATCAAAGAGAATCACCCAGGAATAGCCCTGGCTGTGAGCCCACCGTGCGCCTTGATTCAAGGCCTCGGCGATGCCGAGGTTCTCCGAATTTTCGATCAGATGAAAACCGAGAGACTGCTTTTTCTCACGCAGTGGGCCCAATTCTTCCACGCTGGAGCCGTTGTCTATGACAACCAGTCCCTGAACCTGGGCGAGAACCTGGGGGAGGTTCTCAAGCATCCCGGCGTTCGGGTGATAGGTAACGATCACGGCGCAGACAGATCGTGCTGTCATTTCGACTGCTCCTCGTATGCCAAACCGCGATTCTCATTCTTGGGCATCCATTCCTGAACTAACTCTGTTCCACAACCAGCACAGATTCCAACTCGCTTCTGTCAAAATCTCCCCCAAGCAACCTTCTCGGCCTTGCCTCCCTGATCACGGTGACGCAACGCAAAGGAGGCTCACCTCTCCGGCCCTAAATATCTCACTGTTAAAAGAACGGAGATGAAACTGACTAGGGTCGCCACCCCTCGTCCAGCGAATCCCGAAAAAATGCCTTGCACAATTCGTACGTCGCGCCCTTGGATTTGGCCTTTGACTTGGCCGCCCCTCAAAGCCAGTTGCACATGACGAACTGCAGAAAGGAAGAACGCCCTCATCCAAGGATCCGGCGACTTCGTTCAGACACGCTTGAGAATATCCTGGTAGGACGCCGCGCGCTCTTCCTCATCGGAAGCGCAATCGATAGAGGTTTGGAAAGGGCATTATTGACGGAGAGCATGCCTAAGCTCATGGAAGAGATCGATCGGTCAATCCTTGTATTCGACGCTCATCTACCAACTATCGTAAGAAGAATACACCAAGCACGCACTTCGGACAGGCGGTTAGAGAGACAGCCAGCACGAAATGTGATCCGGCGCTTGCACTCCGCTGGTTCGAAGCAAAGGTTTTTCCGACCCGGGTTGTAACCGACTCCAGCATATTCAAGACTCAAAAGCCCGTTGCGCACCAACCCGAGCAATGGGGCTATCGAGTCGTCGAACTGGAATTCGATTGGACGACGGACGGCCACCCGAGCAGGACGCGCCACGATGGGCTGCATCAGTTCAGATGCGAGGAGCTTCACTACTGGTTGCGAAATCTTCCCGACGCATTTGTGGTCACCGATACAAAAGATCTGTCCTGCAATATCTTCGGGAAAATAATGGCGAGATTCTCCCGCAAGGTACAACCAGCCTCAACTAATGGCAAGTTCACCCTTACGTCCATCCGTCCCCACAGATTCGGTCGACCATGCTCTTCAACATCTCCCTGGCGTATACGGCCTTTACGTACTCTGATCGTGTTAACGAAAAGAAACAGGAGACCGAGTAGAACGCTGCGCCGATTCGCAATCCGGAGACATTTAATGTCAAAAGAGATGTTTACGAAGGCAACAGTGCGAGCGAACCGCTTCACCCCGCCGACTTGGTCGGGACCTGGGCAGACTTGCGGCGGGCATAGAACAGTCCAGCCGCGACTCCCAGCAACTGCGCCCAAGCTCGTGCGGCGAGCAGCGCCGGGGAAAGGAATCCAACGATTGCATCTTTCTTGAGCGCTCGCACTGTGAACGGAAGTGTGCTGACTAAAAAGGAAGTCAACACGAGAAACGAGGCCGGAAACGTCGGCCGCAGCGCCAGATCAAAGGCGAAGGCAAGCAGCAGCGCGGGCACGAACAAGAGCTGGAGTTTCATAAGCTGCGGCGTGTGGCTGTCCCTCACGGCCTTGCCGGGGTTCTTGCGGACGGCGAGCACGCGCCAGAAAGCGAATTTGTACTTCTTCTTGAGATATCGCCAGATCGTGTCAGGATGCGTGTGGTAGACGATCGCCGCAGGAGCAAACTTCATCTTCCAGCCGCGCGCCGACATCCGGTAAGAGAGTTCGATGTCCTCGGCACATGCCACGGGAAACGAGATATCGTAACCGTTCATCGCCAGGAATCGGTCGCGGCGAAACGCCGCCGAGTAGGTATCGATGAAGTCGATCGAGGATTGACTCCTCATCAGGCGATAACGATCCTCGTATTCGATCTGCACGAAACGAGCCACCAGGCTCGTTTGGCGTGTGCGGTAGACTCCCTTCGCTCCCACGACCTCTGGATCCTGAAAGGGTTCAAGCATGGCCTCCAGCCAGTCTGGTATCGGCACGCAATCATCGTCGGTGAACAGGATAATCGTACCCCGAGCTTCCAGAGCACCGCGATTGCGGGCCGCCGCCGGGCCGGCATTTGTCTGGCTGATGAGGCGGACGCCGGAAAAGCGTTCGACCGCGCCTGCCGTGTTGTCGGTTGAACCGTCGTTGACAACCAGAATTTCAATATTTTTCGGCGGGGTCTGCTTGAGAAGCGCTTCGAGGCAAGTGCCAATGCGACAAGCTCCATTAAAGGTCGGAACGATGATCGAAGCTTCGATGGGAATCCCGCTCGCCACCTTCAACATGGGAGGGCGACTCCTGAAGGATACAATCGTGCGACTTCAAGGTTAAGGCACGCCGTAAGAGGACACCCCGGGCTTCTTTCAGAACCTGCAACGGTAGACAAACGAGGAGATCTAGTCACCACCTTGCGGGCTAGCGATGGGCGTTACGCTACCGCGCCCCGGCTCCGGTCGGACAGCCTCGGCGTTCCCATGCCGGCTGCCCCGCAACAGATACTTCGACAGCGTGATAAAACCCTTGAGGTTGCGCTGCAACTCGCGGCGATCTTTCAGTGACTGTTTCAGTTTGTAGAGAAGATAGGAAGGACTGAGATAAAAGCTGCGCCGCGCTCGGTCGCAGAAGCTGACCAACTGCTCGTGGGTGATGTTTGGCAGCGTGACGACACTGTTGTGAAGGCCGTCCTTCGTTAACCACGCTCCCCAGTCTTCGATCTGAATGTAGTCCCGCTTCTTGGCTTCCTCATATGCAGTGGTGCCCGGATAGACCATGATGGGGAAGAATTGGGCGGTGTCAGGCTGCAGTTTCTTGGCAAAGACCAGCGTCTTTTCCATGCTGGCCGGCGTCTCGTTCAGGTTTCCGACCATGAAACAGCCGTGCACCATGATGCCCGACTCGCGGCAGCGGCGAACAAAGCGATGAGCCTCTTCGTGATACTTCGCGTCACGGCGGTCATCGTTGTTCTTCTTCATGCCATTGATGACCTCGACGTCGCCGCTCTCGAAGCCGACGCAGAACAGGCGGGCACCGGCCTTGTGCAGCGTGGAAAGTAGCTCGCCCTCGGCACCGATGTCGGCGCGGCAGTTAGCGTCGAATGGCAGCTTATTCCCGCGGCGAATCAGTTCCTGCGCCAACTCGAGCGTGCGCGGCTTGCTGATGATGAAGGTATCGTCCTCCAGCATGACGGTCTTGATTTCCGGCATTTCGCGAGCTACGAAGTCGAACTCGTCCGCTACGTTCATTACCGAGCGGTAGCGCATTTTGTGGCCGCTGAAGGTTTGCGGATAAACACAGAACGAACAGTGATAGGGGCATCCGCGGCTGGTATCGAAGACCACCAAGGGCCACAGCGAGTGGCCATAGAAGTAGTCTGGGGTATGCAAAAAGCGCTTATAGACCTCGGAAACAAAAGGCAGCTCATCGAGATTCTGGATGGCTTCGCGCGGGTTGTTGTTGATGATCTCTCCAGTTGCTGCACGGTAAACCAGGCCGTCGACGGAAGAAAGATCGGCGCCGCAGGCTTTCGCTTCCAACCAGTCGCGCACCGTGTATTCGTACTCGCGCACCGCGACGGCTTCCAGGGCAGCTGACATCGCGAGCGTCTCTTTCGGCAGTGACGACACGTGCCTTCCGACCATCAACACGTGCAATGAGGGCTTCGCGGCGGCCAGAGCTTCGAGCACGCTCACATCATTGAGAATGCTGGGAGTGGAAGTATCGCAGACCACTGCCTGAATATTCTTGCCTCTAATGCGATCGATGACCGCCTGGACCGTAGACCTGGCGGCAGGAGCATCCACCAAATCCACATCATGTCCGTTCTTGATGGCCACTCCGGCGGCTGTAGCAAGCCACTTGGGGTAATACAACGTTCCACTCTTGGTAACTGCGGGACTGCGCTGCTCGCGCGAAAAGCGAGGGTGAAATGGAGGGTTCAGGAATAAGACACGCATGGTTTCGTCGAGTATATCAGACCCTGATGCAAATGATACGACGAAGGACCAAGCTCGCCATGGCTAAAATCTTTGCCTCCAAGAGCTTGAAGCTCGCACCGGGAAAGCTTTCAGCATACGCTCGGAATGAAAGACACGATTACGGTACATCTTGTTTCCCCTTCCACCCTCGCTTCATCGCTTCCAGGCGCTCCCGGTTCTCCGGGATATCGAAAGCACGAGCGGATCTATCTCGCAGAAACACCCAGAATACAGCTACAAAGAAAGCAAGAATCGTAGCTCCAAGGACAATCAGCGTCCGGTGCGGCGAGGACTTCCTGTCTGCCGGTACGGCATCGTCCACCACCTGAACAATTGAGCCCTCACGCGCCTCGTCGAGTTTGGCGATTTCGAGCTCCTTCGCCAGCAACTCGAAGACGGTTTCTTGATATTTGAGATCACGATACCGGCGGAGGTATTCCATGCCGGATTGAGTCACTCTTCCCTTCGAGAGATTGATGTCCGACCCAGCGTCATTCTGCGATCCTGCCACGCGCTGCAACTGCGATTCGAGCGCAGCCAGCTCCTGTTTAGCGAGGACAACGTTAGGGTTGTCATCGGTGGCGAAGGATCGCATGCCCTCAATCTCTACTTGCTTGGCCACCACCTGCGCGCGCAAGACGGCCGCCGATTCGACCAGCGCCCGTGCCTGGCTGTCAATCTCCAGGACACCGGTGGATTGCTGGGTCTTTGTCATTGCATCTTCGGCCGCGGTCAAATTATCCCTCGCCTGGCGCATTTGCTGCTCGAAGAACAAACGGCGACGCGCCGCCTCGGTGATCGCCAGCGTCTCCGACAGTTTTCGAAATTCCTCTACGTAGCCATTAGCCAGTTCGGCAGCCCGCTTCGGATCGCCATCTTCCAGCGTAATGCGAATCAGGCCATCTTTGCTGCCCGCAACCACCTTCGTTCGGTTCTCGAATTCCTTTCGTGCGACCGACATTCGCTTTGCGTGGTACTCCTGCATCAATCCAAAACGCTTGATCAACCCGTCCTCGACCGTCCGGCTCATCAGCAAGGAGACGTACATGTCGGCCGGGTTCTTAAGACCAAGACTGCCACTGGCCAGCGCGCCCAGCGCGCCCAGCGCGCCTCCCAATTGTCCGGTTAACGACGAACCGACGGAGGAATTTTGCTGAGGAGGCAGTAATACAATCTTCGCTTCGTATCGGACCGGCAGCAGGAGAGAAACCACTATTGCTAGCACGAATGCGGCCAGCACAAAATGCAGGATAAAGCGCTTGCGCTCCACAAGCAGAACCAAAATATCGAGCAACGAAATGTCGGTTTGGTCGGCGAATGGATCCGCGTTTCGTTCTATTCTTTCATTGATAATCGGTTCGGTTTGGATCTCGGTTTGAATCATCGTGTTCGCGAAAGTCGCAACCTTACTACTTATGATAACGCCGCAGAGAGTGATTCTATCAGTTTTAGAGCGGCGTAGCCGTACCAGACTCATTCCGGTAATTATGTTTGCTCCATATATAGACTCCGCTTTGTGCTAGTTTGAACACTTCGACTTTGGTTAGGAATTTCGGAAGTCGCGGACGGACAATTGCAGCCAAGAGTTCATCTACCCCAAGCTATGCAGACGGCCTGGTGCACACTGGTTTCCGTAAAGATCGTCAATGATGTCTATTGCCGAGTCATCCGCGCGCGGAAGAGCAGATGCCGGTCCGCACGGTTCCGAGCGACTTCATGGCTTCTTATGACATTGGTCGTTGGCTTCGGTCTGCTCGCCTTCGCGCAGACGCCGGCCGAGGATAGGCACACTCCTGATCCATCTTCGAAACCTCAGGAGCACTCTCCCGATTTTGTTCCGGTACCGGTTGACTTGAAGTCGCTGCCGCGAAATCTTTTTCAGGATCAGAAGAATTTCTGGACCACACCGTTCCACATGAACGACGCCGATTTGCACTTGATAGTCCCGTTGGCTTTTGCCGGAGCAGCGTTGATAGCCAGCGACACTGCTATAGAGAAGCATGTGCCCACGAACCCTTCGACAGTCTCACACGCGGTGACCGCCTCCAATGCCGGTCTTGCCGCCATGGCCGGCATCGGCGGCGGAATGTTCCTGTTGGGCCATTATTCGAATAACGAGCAGCAACGCGAAACGGGAATTCTCAGCGGAGAAGCCGGCATCGACGCATTGCTCGATGCGGAAGTCTTCAAATATGCCTTCGGACGGGAGCGGCCCTTTACCGGCTCGGGGCGCGGCCATTTTTTTCAGGGTGGCTCTTCTTTTCCTTCTGAACACGCGGCCATCAGTTGGGCAATTGCCAGTGTGATTGCCCACGAATATCCCGGCCCCCTGACGGAAGTATTGGCCTACGGCCTGGCGGGCGGGGTCGGCGCTGCTCGGATCATAGGGCATCAGCACTTCGCATCGGACGTGATATTGGGCAGCGCGCTCGGGTGGTATCTCGGTCGGCAAGTCTTCCGCTCCCACTCTCAATACAGTGACGCGGAAATCGCCAGGTGGGGCACCTTCAGCAAAGGTGACACGGATACCAGCCGCGAAGCCCGGAATATGGGCTCGCCCTACGTGCCCCTAGATAGTTGGGTCTACCCCGCCATGGATCGTCTGACCGCTGTCGGGTACGTTCATACCGGGTTTGCCGACATGCGTCCCTGGACGCGCATGGAATGCGCGCGACAGGTCAAGGAGGCGTCCGCCCTCATCGCGGACGACGAATCGCAACAAAGCGAAGCGGCGCGGTTGTACGAGGCGTTGCAGAAGGAATTTGCTCGCGAAGTTACTTTACTCGGCGGCGGAGAGAATGCTGAACTCCGCCTGGAATCAGCCTATACGCGGAGCACCGAGATCGTCGGGAAACCGCTGACTGACGGCGATCACTTTGGACAGACCATTGTCAATGATTACGGCCGCCCCGAGGAACAGGGCTTCAACAACGTTTCGGGGCTGTCGGGATGGGCATCGTATGGTCCGTTTACCGTTTATGGCCGCGGCGAATATCAGCATTCCCCCTCGGCGCCCGCTTTGCCATTGACTGCTCGCGATGCCATATCCCAGGCTGATTTCAGCCGCAGTGGCGTACCCTCGCCCTTCCCGGTGCCGCCCGATACGCCAACCCCTGCTTTCAACCAAGGCCGATTCCTGGATACGTATGTGGCCCTGAATCTCTCCGACTGGCAGCTCTCTTACGGAAACCAGAGCCTGTGGTGGGGGCCGTCTCAGGGCGGGCCCATGATGTTCAGCGATAATGCGCAGCCAATCCGAATGTTCCGCGTCAACCGGGTCACGCCTTTTACGCTTCCGAGTTTCTTAGGAGTGCTTGGACCCATGCGTCTGGAGGCCTTCATCGGGCAATATTCAGGATACGAATTCGTGAATGGTCCCTCCGGGCTCATCGGCCAGTACGGCCAGTCACTGAATCCGCAGCCGATTGTTCACGGCGAGAGAATCAGCTTTAAGCCAACCTCCAACCTCGAAATCGGCCTGTCGCGCACCACTGATTACGGAGGACCCGGCTATCCCTTGACCCTGCATTCATTCTTGAGGAGCGTGTTCTCGACCGGTAACACGCTCGCTGGCAATCCCAACAAACCCGGAGCGCGCCGATCCGGAATGGATTTCAGTTACCGGATTCCCGGATTGCGGGACGGAATGACTTTCTACGCTGAAGGTCTCGCCGAACATGACGAAATCACTCCGCTTCTTGGCCCCGACGTCGCGGCTTGGCTCGCAGGAATATACATTCCCCGGCTACCCAGGGTTCCGAAACTCGATCTCCGCGTCGAGGGAGGCTATACAGACCCTCCCAGTAGCGGAGGCGACGTCGCATTCGGCGCTTTTTACTGGGACGGAGGCTGGATCACCGGTTTTCAGAATGCCGGTCACTTAATGGGGAGTTGGATGGGACGCCAGGGGCAGGGCGCTCAGGCCTGGACCACATATTGGTTCAGCCCGCGCAACAAACTCCAATTTGGATTCCGGCATCAGAAAGTCAGCCATGAATTTATTCCCAACGGCGGCACGCTGGCCGACGCGAACGTCCGCGCGGAGTTTTGGCCGCGATCGAGTTTCAGCCTCTCCGCGTCCGTGCAATACGAGATGTGGAATTTTCCGGTCATTGCATCGACAAAACAGTCAAATGTGACCTCCGCGGTGCAGTTCTCGTTCTGGCCCAAGGGATTTTCGCGGAAGCCTTCAAACTAATGAGTGGACGTGCCAACGACTCCGAAAAACTAGCATTTTGGCCTTATTGCAACCAGCGATTCCTTAAGGTGGGGTTGGCGTTAGCGTCAGTCCATTTGTTGGCAGGGTTTTCCATTCCAGTTTCAGTTTGATGGCATTCTTGCAAATTTTCGCAGGTACTTGACTTTGTACAGTTCTGACACTATTATGAGTGGAAGATGAGACCGCCCCGAGAACCCGACCTGGAACTACGCGGCAAGCTCATCCGCAGCCTCGGTGCTCTCCGCGAAATGCTGCCCGGCTCTTTTGTCGAACGCAAACGTGCCTGCGGCCGGCCCAACTGTCATTGCGCCGACGGCAAAGAGCTACACTCGCAATATCAGATCTCTGTACTGATTAACGGCAAGCCGAAAGCTCTCAACATTCCGGCAGAATTCGTGGAGAAGGTGCGCGAAAAAATCGAGATGCGCCGACGCTTTGAGGCCGCCGCTGCGACCATCTGCGGCGTCAACCTCAAGCGGTTTCTCAAAGAGAAGCTCAAAGAAAAGGAAGATCGCCAAGTTTGAGCCGGCACCGGCACCGGTTCGAGGCCTATCTCGACAAGGTGTTTGGCTTCTCGGATTTGGTGAGCGCTCTGCCCGAGGGACGGCAGTTTCCCCAGCACTCTTGGAAAAAGGTGTTTGACGCCGTCTTCTTGAGTGCCGCGATGCAGATTCCCAGCCTGCTTCAGATCGAGGCCGAGTGTCACCATGGGGCGCTGGCCCAGCGCATCGGACCGGTCAGCGACGACACCATCGGCTATTCGCTGGAAAGACAATCTCCCGAACCCGTGTTCGCGCTCAGTTGTGAAATTGCCCGCCGCCTGAAACGCAACGGCGTTCTACGCTCCGATTGGTCCCGCGGGTTGGTGGTGGCAGCGGTCGATGGCATTGAAATCTGCAGTTCGTTTGCCCGGTGTTGCGATGCCTGTATGGAGCGAGAAATTCAACACAAGGTGAACGGCGAGATGAAAACCGAGATTCAGTATTATCACCGCATCGTCGTCGTGGTCTTGGTCAGCACCTCGTTCCCTATCCCCTTGGGGGTTCGCTTTCAGAAGAACGGGGAAGGCGAGGTCGCCTGTGCCCTGGCTCTCGTGCAAGATCTGGTCGGACAGTTGGGCCGCCGCTTCCTAGATGTGTTGGTGGGGGACGCTTTGTATCTGCAGGCCCCTTTCGTCAAGGAAGTGGAGCGTCTCGGTCTGGTTTGGGCTTTCACCTTGAAAGAGAACCAGCCCGAGTTATTGCGCGAGGCGGAGCGTTGCACGCAGAACTCTCCCACCGGCGTTCAGGCGGAGCCGGGCCGGGAGATTCAATACTGGCACTTGCCGGACCTCGATTGGCCGGTCGCCGATCGCCGGGTGCGGGTCCTCAAAACGGTTCGTATCGAACACCAGCGCCGCGTCACAGTCCGCGAAAAAGACGCTCCTCGGACCAAAGGCAAGATCTCGATAGCACAACCCAGCACCAACTTCTACGCCACCAATTTCGAGCTAGGCTCGATCTCGCCGCTGTTCATTCATCAGTTCAGTCGAAGCCGTTGGCGAATCGATACCGAAGTCTTTCAGACCATCACCACCGACTGTCACCTCAAACACCCCGCGGTCCACCAAACCACAGCCCTGGTGGTGCTGACCATGATCCGGTTTCTGGCCTATACCCTGTCCCTGGTCTTCTACCACCGCCAAGTCTGCAGCCACGCCCGCCGAAAATGCCAGACCTTTCAGGAGCTCGCCAAGCGCCTAGCCTACTGGTTCGTCGCTCTTTCGCCCAATACCAGTTGATCCTGCCGCGCGGTGTCGCTCGACCTGTCCGGCAATCTCTTCCGGTGTCCGCCCTGACGCCCTGTCCCCGTTATTCCTTACCTTCCGAAAAATCAAACGCGCCCTCCAGTTTCCCAATGATTTCTCCCGTCCCGCGAGCAT
>Ga0208820_1001390_pt1 | contig 13556 bp, 14 predicted proteins | sample June2015DPH_16_5_FD_184713 | JGI IMG/M metagenome (GOLD analysis project Ga0208820, IMG submission 184713) | Peatland microbial communities from SPRUCE experiment site at the Marcell Experimental Forest, Minnesota, USA - June2015DPH_16_40... | ecosystem: Environmental > Terrestrial > Soil >...
TGGGCGAGATATACGCGCTGCTCACAGATACGAATCCCGCGGAGCGAGCCAGAAGTCCTCTTCTGGGAAGTCAGCTGCGGTCAGTCGACGGGTTCCTCCCGAATGCCAAGCCAATCCGGTAGTAATCCAAAGCGCACTTCAAAATCTGGGTCCAATTAGGGTCCAATAACAGTTCCTGAGAGTTCCTTACAACGCCAAAGCTGGCTGCCAGTGCCGTTGAATGTCAATCAGTTACCGTTGAACAGGACCTTGACACGGTAGAGGTCTGGGGTTCGAGTCCCCACGTGCCTACCATTTCTTTCAATGGTTTAGCCCCCCTGATCCCAACTGCCTGAGTCAAATCCAAAAACTTTTGTACTGTTTTTGTACTGCCGAACCCTTTGAGTCGGGGGTCTCGGGAGTTTTCTCAGTATTGAAGGTCATAGGGGAAAATGTATGACGGTTACGGTTTATGCAAGGCATTCAAGCAAGTGTTCAAAATCAGGAGAGAAGGGAGCCGGGCAGTACAAGCGTTGCAAATGCCCGCTTTGGCTAAGGTGGGGTAGGTATGGCAAGAAGTCGGCGAAGACCCGGTCATGGAACATCGCCACAAAGGCGGCACGCAAACTCGAAGAAGAACTCGAACTAGCAGCCCATGGCATCGAGCCTCCAAAGAAGGTAGACCACATCACCATTGAAACGGCTGTCGATCTGTACCTAAGCGACATGACCCAGCGTGCCCTTGCCAAGCCAACAATCGATAAGGCTCGGCGGATGCTCACTCGCCTGCGGGACTACGCTAACGCACGGGGGGCCATCCTGCTCAAGGATGTCACTGCTCGGTTGCTGACCGAGTGGCGCAGCACATGGACGTTCAAGGCGAAGAGTTCCAGTCCTGCCGTGCACTGGGCGGTGTCCAAAACGTTCTCGAAATGGGCATTCCGCACCGACCTCATCGAGGCTGACCCAAGTGCGAAGCTGAAGTCGCTACCTTCAGAGCACAACCAAGTCCAGCCGCTCACGCAGGGAGAGATGCAGCGGCTCTTGGCGGCGACTGATAACTGCGGGTTCTCGCCAGAAATCGCCTATCGTGTCAAGACCGTCATCTTGCTCATGCGGTGGAGCGGTCTGGCGTGCATGGACGCTGTCACACTCAGGCGTGATGCCCTCGGCGACGACAACAACTTGACACGAAGACGCAACAAGACGAACGTGGAAGTTTTCGTCCCGTTACCCCCCGCTGTGGCGGAGATGCTGCGCGTCCTGACCAACGATCACCCCGACTACTTTTTCTGGAATCCCGAGCGAATCAAAAAGACCTCCATTGTCTGTGAATTTGCGGTCCTGCTCCGCAAGGTATTCAACAAGGCGGGCGTTTCGCACAGCAAGGAAGAAATGCTTTCCCATCGCTTCCGCCACGCCTTTGCCGTCGAGATGCTTCTCGCTGGAGTGCCCATCGAACGGGTCAGCAAGTTGTTGGGGCACAAAACGACCCGCACGACTGAGAAGTTCTACTCAGCGTGGGTCAAGGAACGGCAGAGGAAGCTCGAAGCTGAGGTCAAAGATGCGTGGAAGAAGATGGCGCTGCCGGAGCCCTTCTTCCCCGTTCAAGGGCGTGTTCAATGAAACGTCCGAATCGCCCCGTGCAGCGATCACTGCACGCGCATCTTATGAATCACCCGGTTGAAAACTGCATGGGGAATCCGCAGGACACGATACCTGCGTTTGTGGGACTGTTCCGGTGAAGTTCGACTCTGTAACGTGAGCCCCGAAAGCGTCGAGTTGTATCCAACTAACCACGCAGAACCGCAAAATTCCGCAGAAAACGAAAAATACAGTAGAACCGGAAGTTGTCCGGACGAATTCTGCGCATACAGGTCTATGTAAGAAAGCGGAGCCCGTAGTAAATTGCAAAGAAGCACTCTCCGCTCATCACGTGGATGATGTTCGTCGATCCACTGGGCTGCATCGGCGATTGCGGCACTGACGGCTCGTAGAAGAGGAGCGATCTCGTCTGGTGGTGTTCCAAACGTAACCATATCTCGGAGGCGCTTTTCGCTCATGGTGCTCTATTCTAATCAGAGTCGCACCGTGGCGTTGCAATTCTAAGTGACCCGCCTCCGGTTTGATTTTGTGCTCATGAAAAATGTACTGCTTTTGTACTGCCGACCTGCGATTTGAGCGGCTTTCAGCGTTTCTTGCGGAAGTCGGCAACCGGGGTCAAAACCCGCATAGCCATTGATTTTCCTTGTATCGTTGGGAAAATTGAGTACGATGATTTCGGCGGTTGTAGTTAGGGGGTATGGTTAGAGCGCTACCTTGACACTTCTTCCCTATCCAATACCTTCAACAACTTAACTAGGCTACTGGGGACTGCCAAGTACCTAATAGTACGTGTAGCCGAAAGCATCAACGGGTGCCAATGCGGGTCCTGCGAGAGAGTGCGAAGTCGCACTCTGGGGCGTCCTAAAGATGGTGCCGCGCACCGACACCAGGGGCTTTCTAGGCAGCGCTGGAAACGTACGGATGTTTTCGATGAAGTTGGCACAACCACCGCAGACGGGAGGCTTCGATGGACCTTGTACGAGAACCCAGTGATGGGATGCAGAACCTCCAGGCCGAAGAAAAACCTTGGGATCGCCAACCTGGCGAGAGTGCAAAAGCGTACCGAGCTTTCGGGCTCTATCGGGACAAGCAGGCCGATCGTACGTTCGAATCTGTTGCGGGCGTGTTGCAGTGTTCGGGCACGAATATTCGAAGGTGGACGAAACGATGGGATTGGACCGGCCACGTCACAGCGTATGACACTCATTTAGACAGGATTGAGCTAGACGCACTGAGCCGTGAGCGCCTTGCCATGAAAAAAAGAATGGACCGGCAAGGCATCGATATGCAGGCGGCGGCTGCCGATGGTCTCTCCGAATTGCTGCGGCTTATCAAGAGGAAGAAAAGGCCGCTGCGCTTAAGTGCCAGTGATATTGCCAAGCTAGCGGAGGTCGGAGGCAAACTCGAGAGATACGCTCGCGGGGAGGACGACGAATCGTACGGAACGTTTGAAATCCGCGTCCATATCGACGATCCGCCTCCAGATAACGCCGAAGATCTGGCGGCTGCTAAAGATGCGGTACACGCCGCCTTGAGAGAACGATAAATGACGGTTGCGACACCCAATACTTCAACGGGCAAGTCAATTGGTGATCTTGGACTGAGACGAGCGCAGTTCAAAGTCCTTGCCAGTCGTGCGCGTTTTCGCGTTGTGGTAGCTGGCCGGCGCTTCGGTAAGACGCGGCTCGCGCTGGTCATGCTGATTGTGGTGGCCTTGCGCTATGCGCATACTCGCAATTGGTACGTGGCGCCCACCCGACCATGGGCCAAAGACGTTGCTTGGGAAGACCTCAAGAACCTGCTCGGCGTCAACACGGTTCTGCCGCTTCCTCCGAAGCGACCGAGCCAGCAGCAAGCGTCCAGATGACGGAGGACGAGCAGCGTTCTATCGGACTGCAGACGGCGTTGGTCCAGCATCGCATGATCCGCCGCGGGAAGACTGGAAGCGTCAATCTGGGCGAACTGGCTGACCGTGCCGCCCGGGGATATCTGCATAATCGCCTTCATGCAGGCCGGACGATACCGGGTAGTAGTCGTCAGCCACGGGCCCTAGTTGCACCTCGTGAGCTTCAAACGTAGATCTCCGGCTTGGCAAACGCCGCATCGGCCCGAAACACTACTTCCTTACCCATACCCTGCTGGCGCTCGATTTCGGGCAGAAGCACTTCCTCCCAGTCCTCAGCGCTATGCACGTTGCCCGGTCGCAGCTTGCCCGCCAAGCAGTCTCCTTCCCCGTTGAACAGCAACAGCGGGTGATAGCAGGTTGACTCAAAATGCCCATTGTAGGCACTCTGCTCCTGTTCTCCGTAGACCGGGATTTCTGTGCTGTCCATATCCAGCACGACCCGCTGGGGTGAATCCATGGCGTCCGCCCTCGCCAGCAGTTCCCGATTGATTCGGCTCAGACCGTCCAGGTTCTCGTCTTGGGTTAACACCTCGGTCTCGAACCAATGCAGCCGCGAAGGCAACGCTGCCCCACGATCCCAGATCTTCTCCGAACCGATCAGGCGGAACGTCGGATCTTGCGAAAGTCGCTCCGCATCGTTCACATCTTCGTATCCTGCCAAGCGACTGTAGATGGACTGTCGCAGCAGATCGGGGAGCGGCAACTGAGTGTTCTTGCCGCGCCGGTCGTCCACGATGTTTTCGGTGATGAGCGCACTCAATCCCAAACGTTCATCCAACTCGCGCACCAAAAGCAGACCACTGTCGGAGGTGACGCGGGAACCTTGGAAATCAACTTTCAAAGACGAGTTAAACGAGAGCTGAAAGGGCTGATCTTGTTTCTCACCCACTGGGTCAAGCCTCCGTAGAGTTCGTGTTGCTCTCAAGTCCGCATGAATACTGGCGTTGGCGCGATCATACAACCACTTACTCAGAGTTCAAAAAGGAAATGTGGATCAAATACGCCATTGCCCTTGGCCACGTCAAGCCTCAGGAATGGCGACGCTGGATGATTAGGGGTTTCAGGCGCCTCCGCTCCGTCGCTTGAGTCCAAAGCGCCAGGCATGCATCTACGTAGGCATGGCAAGCTTGACGGAATTCAGCCTGGCCGAGGCCATCGCAGTTCTCACCCGCACTCCCGCAACCTTAAATGCGCTGTTGCGCGGGCTGCCCAACATCTGGTTGCGCTGCAACGAAGGAAAAGATACCTGGAGCGCGTTCGACATCGTGGGCCATCTGATCTTCGGGGAGCGCACCGACTGGATGCCGCGGGTGTGGATCATGCTGGAGAACGGCGAAGCGCGGTCATTTGATCCCTTTGACCGCTTTGCGCAGTTGAAAGAGAGTCAAGACGAATCGCTGGAGCAGCTCTTGGACGATTTCGCCCGCCTGCGAAGGGAGAATCTAGCTGCGCTGCAGGCAACTGAATTTACAGCAGGAAGACTTGACCAGGCGAGGAAGGCATCCAGCGCTGGGAGTGGTGACGCTATTGGGTATTCCGGTGAAGGTGAACATCGGTTCCAGAAGGAAGCCGAACGGCGTTCCGGAGCGAAGTTGAACAGCAGTCGGAGCGAAGCGACGCTGGCATGGTGATTGTGGAGTAAGTGTTCGGAATCGTCAAGCGAAATTGTCCGGAGCGAAGCGGCGGCAGGTTCGGCGGGGGTTGGGGTGCAGGGGAAAGCGGCGGCAGCCCCTTTGCCCCTGCTTCTTCGCTGTAGAAGAAGGGATTCATGGGGGGCGCTTCCAACATAGGCGCTAACTTAAGCTGTTTGGGCTTGAAGTGGCATGCCAACTTCCGAGAACCCCGCTTCCGCCAACTTCCTGTTTGCCGACCAACCACGAACTGACCCGGTTTGCGGACACACATCTTCACTGGGGATACCAGTATCCGGTGGGGCCGCGACGCAAGGCAGTGATAACAGTCACTAGGCGCATTTGCATCTGAGTCACGCTCACTTTGTGCGCACTGGTCAGTGTGCTGCGAATCACAGCATTGGCAAACTGAAAAATGTGAACATTTACTATCGACGTAGGCGATGAACGGCGCGTGTTCGCCCGTCGCCACATCTGTCGCAAACTCTTATTCGGTGTCGTGGCTGGAGCGCTCTCGTATGTATTGTGTATTGCTGCTGGGTTTAAAATGGTCCGTGGGAGGAGCTCGTTGCTGCCATCTTGATCGGTTCCGTGGTGGGCATTGCTAACGTATCAGCCATGGTTAACATCTACGTATGAGAATCGGCGAACTTGCAAAGCGTGGTGGTGTGAGCGTGCAGGCGATACGCTTCTACGAACGGCGACGCCTCATGCGAACCCCCCGCCGGACGCCCGCGGGATATCGCATTTACACCGAGAAGGACCTTGAGACCGTCACCGTGATCAAGAAGATGCAGCGATTTGGTTTCAAGCTGGCGGAAATCCGGCGCGTGTTGCAGTTATGGATTTTGCCGGGCGACACAGGTGCGCCATCTCCTTATCACGAAGGCTCACAGGAATGCCGTCGCGAGGCCTTGAGACTTGGGGAGAAGAAGCTGCAAGCCATGAACGAGCAAATCCGCTCGTCAATTCAGCTCCGCGATGAATTGCAAGAGGCATTAAGTCAAATCCGTGCTGGACTCAACGTTCCGCTGCCACAGAAAATTAGGTCAGATCGGCCTAAGTCCTCTAGATCCGCCGCAATCGCCGCCTCCTAAATTTTTCCTTGACTCTATACCTAGGTATAGACCGGACACTAACTCTGTCGGCAATAAGAGGCAGATCCAAGACACTTGTGCAAGGAGGTTTATATGCAGAAAAAGTGTGCTTTTGTCTTATCTCTACTAGTCGTTGCCATGACTCTTCCCTGTCAAGCTCAACCAGCAAGCGATCAGGATAAAAACAAGACCGTGGCGCGGACGTTCTTTGAGGAAGTGCTCGGCCAGGGAAAGCTCGAAAGGTATTCCGACTTCCATGCCGCCGACTTTGTGGCCCATAGCGCTGGGCGCGATATCACTCTGGCGGAAGATCTGGCGGCGGCGCGGGAAGAACGCAAAGCGTTGCCCGACATGCAGTTTGCGGTCAACCACATGGTGGCCGAGGGAGATCTGGTCGTGGTGCATTGGACGGCGTGGGGCACGAACACTCAGCCGGGAATGGGGCTTCCTGCGACCGGCAAACCGATCAAGTTTTCAGGAATGACCCTGTTCCGCTTCAAGGCGGGAAAGATCTCGGAAGAATGGAACGCCTATAACATGCTCTCGGTGCTCAAGCAGGCAGGCCTGTTCCCTCCCAAAGGACTTACGGGCCAAGAGCCGAAATTTCCAACCCACGATCCAACCAACCCATAAACTTGTCGAGCTACGGCCATCGGTGATCGCATCCCGCGCGGCCCGGTAGGTAGAACGCTAATCTTCAGCCCAAAATCCGAAGCACAGGGGTGTCCATTGGTAGTTGTGTTCTGACTGACAGCGGTGGTCAACAACAAGACCGCCACGGCTGCGAGGAGGATCACAGCCACGACCGGATTGCTTTTCTTGCTGATGTTCGTCAGCGGCACTTTGCTTAGCCTCGGCAAGGCAGCAAACGAAGTAGTGCAGGTCGTCCATGAGGTAGTCGCGGTTCTGGCCGCCATTTCCACGTCTGGGGCCGTTCACCTTCTGACAGGTGGCAGGCGGTGATAGAGCAGGCAGGTTGTTCGCAACCTGGTCCTGGTGGTGCCCGATCTACTTCGGTGAGTGCATCATGGCCAAGTCACTTAATGAGGTCCCGATTAGTACCGATGCGTCGGCTTGTGGAACTTTGGGCCGTGTCGACTGCCCCTAAGGTTTCTGGATCACGGGCTACACGGAAGTAATCCCTTTAGAGAAAGACGCCTTCACCTGAATGTGAATCTTTCCACTGGCCAGAAGTCGGCTTCTGGGAAGTCTGCCGCTGACAATCGCTGAGATTCCTCCCGAGCGACGGGCAAACCGGAAGTAACTGTTGTAACCAGGCGTTAGCGCTCAGAACACCATGCGTCGAGTCCACTTTGAACCTGAGAAGATAGGACATGGGTGAGATTCGTCAGATCACAATCCGCAATTTCAAAGCCATCCAAATGATCAAACCGCGATTTGTAAGCTCCTCACTGCGGCTCTGATATAAATCAGAGAGCCGGAAATAAAGCTCCACAAGATAATTGGGCCCACGCCAGGGACTGTTACATCTGGGCCAACGTGAGACTCCGCATCCTTGAGTGCGCTCTCGACACGATCCGCACGTCCGGCGCCATCCAAGATCTCTGCGATGACAAGGTCCACCATGAATTGCAGCTGCACATTCTTGGAAGCCCTCGCCAACGATAAGAGCTCCTCCTCAATCTTCAGCACCTTCTCCTTTTCACCTTGCTGAAACAGCAGAGCTGATTCTGACGTAAGCGCCTCAATCTTACTCTGCTCATTTCCTGCACTCGCAGACGCATAGGCCGCAAGAGCGTAATAATCAATAGACTTAGCAAACTCCTTCTTTGTTTTGTAGAGGTCGGCGAGGTGACGCGCACTTTCCGCTCTTGCCAGAGTGGAACTCGAAGTCGTAGCCGCGTCGTACATGTCCTGCCAACTTTTCAAAGCGTCGTCGGGACGATTGGCAGCTTCATACGCGAAACCCAGGGCTTCCAGGAACGTGATCTTCAGATACGGGCGTGAAGCCGCCCGGGAATATCCATCGGGAGACTGAAAAAGCGGTTTGCTTTGCTCCGACACTCCCTTCCGGGCAAGTTGCAACGTGCGGATACCCTCATCCTTCCGGCCTGTGTGCACATACATTTGCCCCAGAGATTCCGAGGCTTGTACAAAGGTCAAGTAGTCCTCGTTTTTGACTGCCAGATCCCGCGCCGACGTAACAAACTCTATCGCTTTGTCAACTTTCGATTCGGCCGCGTTGACCCATGCCATGTAAAGGAGGTGGCCGGCTTCCCAACTGTAACCGTTGACGCGGTCTATCTGGAGTGCCTCTTCGATTGACGCAAGCGCATCTGCCTGTTTACCTGCCAAAAGTTGCAGACGACTCAATTCACCCAAAACCCTTGACTCGAGGTAAAGACTCTTACTCTTTCGGGAAAGGTCCAGGGCCTGGTTCACAGTCTTCATTGCTTGATCGAGATGACCGCTGGTCTGTTGGAGAGTGGCCAAAGCCACCAACACATCCGCTTGCAGAACCATGAGGAGGAATGCGATTTCGCTAATTAAGACAAAGGTTGACGAGTTGCCGAATGTCAGATTGCCGTCAGAGGCCCCGGTTGAATGGTTGAATTTAAGACGTCCCAAGTCCAGCTTGTCGTGGTTGTCAGCACGTCCCTGTGTGACCCCCGTACCATACACTGAACCCTCTCAGCGGGGATAATTTGCGCGAACTTCGTGCCCCGCCCGGACACTTCGAAGGCAAGGACAATCATGAAGCGCAAATTCAAGAGCAACGGGGCAAGCCGTAATGTGAGACCTGCCGGGGCGAAAAGAATCCTATTGCGACCCATCAAGAGTGCCCCACAATTGAGCGGATTACTGAAGGGCCTGTTATCCTACGCAGTTATTGGAGACGCAAAGGAGTCCCGGTGAAATGGAAAACGTTGATACTGATTCTGGGGAGCGCACTATCGGTCCCCGCCACTGCCCAGAACCCGGCAACGTTACTGATTACCCAGGCAATTGATGAAACGAAGCTGGTTACGCTTCACGGCAGCGTGCATCCGCTGGCGCAGGCCCGCTATGACCGTGGTGCGGTTCCCGATTCTTTTCCCGCCGACCGCGTGTTGCTGTTATTAAGTCGCCCGGCAGAGCGCGAAACGGCGCTTCGGGAATTCATGAGTGACGTTCATCGGCGCGGCTCCGCCAGCTATCATCAATGGCTGACGCCGCTGGAATATGGGCAGCGGTTCGGCCCCGCCGACTCCGATATTCAGACGGCGGAAAGTTGGCTGAGGTCGCAGGGTTTCAACGTTGCAAGGGTGACGAAGAGCAAGCAATTCATCGAATTTTCCGGGACCGCCGGCCAGTTGCGCAACGGCTTCCACACGGAGATTCATCAATACGACGTTGAGGGTGAAACGCACTACGCGAACGCCAGCGAGATCAGCATCCCGGCGGCTCTAGCCTCGCTGGTGCGCGGGGTTTCGCCGCTGAACGATTTTCGCGCCAAGCCTTACGTCAAGGTGGCCGGACCGGCCCTTTATTCGCGGTCCACCAAGAAAACCACTCCGCAGTGGACCATTCCGAATCCATTCGGTACCCCGAATCCTTATGCATATCCGGTTGCGCCGGAGGACTTTGCCACGCAGTACGATTTGGCTCCGCTTTATCAGGCGGGCGTAAATGGCACAGGGCAGACCATCGGCATTATCAACGAGTCGAACATCGATCTGAGTTTGGTCGGTGCTTACCAACAACTATTCGGCCTTCTGAGCAACCCCACGCAGGTGGTCGTTGATGGCGATGATCCCGGCACGCTCACGGTGAATGGAGTTGACGTCGAAGCGTATCTCGATGTGGAAGTGAGCGGAGCGGTCGCGCCGAATGCCACGGTAAATCTATACATTTCAAATGGCAGCGATTTTCAGGATCCACTGGCTCTGGCGGCGCTACGGGCCATTGAAGACAATCAGGCCTCGGTGTTGAGCGTGAGCTTCGGTGCGTGCGAAGTTCAACTCGGAAACGCCGGCAACCAATTCTGGGCCGGGTTGTGGGAGCAAGCAGCGGCGCAAGGACAAACCGTGTTTGTCGCTGCCGGGGACACCGGACCATGGTGTAATGGTGCCCTGTTCATGTCTGTGAGCGGCCTCGCTTCAACTCCGTGGAACATTGCGGTGGGAGGTACAGACTTCTACTACTCCGATTATGCGACCGGCGGTGCCAGTGCGACCACGCTGTGGAACCAGACGAACGATTCCAACCTGGGATCTCTAAAAGCTCCGTTGCCCGAACAAGTCTGGAACGACCCCTTCGGTCTGGATATTATTTCCGACGGCATTCAGCGCGGCGAAATCTACGCTGGAGGCGGGGGCGCGAGCAATTGCAGTACGCAATCCTCTTCCACCGGCGACTGTACCAGCGGCTATGCAAAACCAAGCTGGCAGACCGGTCCCGACGTGCCCGCCGATGGCGAGCGGGACCTACCGGATGTTTCGCTCTTTGCGTCCAATGGCGCCAATCTAAGTACGTATCCTATCTGCGCCTATGAAGGAGAATGCGCCGCAGGATCGGGCAGCGAGGCGGAGATTTTGCTCGTCGGAGGCACCTCCGGCTCGTCTCCGGCGATGGCCGGGATCATGGCGCTAGTGAACCAGAAGTACGGACGGCAAGGCCAAGCCAACTTCACACTCTACCCATTGGCGCAACAACAGCCGACAGCTTTTCACGACATCACTCTGGGCAGCAACGATTCACCCTGTTCGGCCGGCATGCCCGACTGCACGCTGAACGCGAACGGATACTATGCTACGACCATTTACCCTGCAGGCCTCGGTTACGATCAGGCCAGCGGCCTCGGATCGGTCGATGCCAATGCGCTGGTGAACAACTGGAATTCCATCAGCTTTCTTCCCACGACCACCACGCTTGGTCTCTCCTCCACGAAGATCACGCATGGGACGCCGATCACCGTAACGACGTCTGTCGCTCCCGCTTCCGGCTCCGGAACTCCCACCGGTGATGTGGCGATTCTGACGACCTCGACATTGCCGTCAAGCCAGGCACAAACGTTTCTTACTTTGAGCGGCGGCACGGCCAGCAGCAGCATTGATTTCTTTCCGGGCGGCTACTACGACGTTTCCGCCAACTATCACGGAGACAGTGTCTTTGGGAGCAGCACCTCGTCCCCGGTAGCGCTGACGGTGACCCCAGAGAATTCGAATATCAACTTTCAGGTCCTAAATGGTTATCCACCTAGACCCGCCTCAGTCGGTAATGGGGGCACTGTTCAGTACAACACGCCGTTGTACTTTGTTATCCAGCCGGTCGGGATCAGCGCTCCTGCCGGGAAGACAAACGGCAACGCCACCGGCACGGCCACATTCAAGGTAGATTCGATCATCGCAACCGTCCCGCTGAATGCCGTCGGCGTCGCCAGTTGGACGCCTCCAGCACTGTCGATCGGGAGCCACACGGCAAGCGCGACCTACTCCGGAGACGCGAGTTTCAATGCTTCTTCAGGCAGCGTCGTCACCTTCAGCGTTACGCAGGGACAGGTATTTCTCAACGACAACGAGATTGGGCCCTACTCGGAAAATGGGATACAACCAGGTCTTTTCATGAACGTCGGCAGCACTCTGACCGTAGGCGTGATTGCGGAGGGATGGAATACGTTTGCCGCTCAGCCGGCTCAAATCCCGCCGGGCACGACCGCTCCAACGGGCACCGTCCAGGTTTGCCTGGGAACATACCCTGGACTTTACAATGATTGTCAGAATCCCGTCTATTCACAGACAGTGACGCTTGCCCCGGTGAGCGGGGCCGACGCCCAAGACTCGTTGGGTTCGGCTACATTCCCGAATCTCGCGGCCAATCAATATTACGTGTCCCTTGTTTACAGCGGGGATTCCATCTGGGAATCCGCTGGGCTGTTGGACACTCGACCGATTTATGTCCAGTCCATGCCGGCGACTGCCACCACTGCAACGACTGTGAGTATTACGCCATCGAACTTTTCCGACGCGCAGCCGGCGGTTGTAACCGGCACGGTGACAGGATCGGGTGACCCAGGAACCGCTCCGGTCGGACTTATCGACTTCTTCGCCGATGGGACGTTTCTGACCTACTATGAGTTTCCGCCGGGAGTAGCAGGCACGACAAGTTCCGTTTCCTTTGAAGTGAATCCGTCGTGGTTCTTGAACAGTGGAGCGAATCAGCTTGTAGCGGTGTACGAAGGCGGCGGGGGGAACGGTCCGTCGGTCAGCAGTGTGGTGAACTTTACGGCGGTGCAAACGGGTGGGGATTTCACGTTGGCCCCGCAACTCCCGCAGATCACCGTGCAGTCCGGAAGTTCCGGAACCGTCGGCCTGAACCTGATCTCGCTGAGCAATTTCAACGGGGTTGTAACTCTGACGTGTACGCCGTCTTCGAACAATATCACCTGCGGTGTGAACCCGTCCGCGCCCACGCTGAACGGAACCGCGACGGCGACTCTGACCATTAGGGCTCCCGCGCAGACTGCCGGGCTGCTTGCTCATCATTCGGGCGCCCGGTTTAGTTGGCTGGCTGGGGGAGGTTTCATGCTTGCGTCTGTCCTTGTGGGCGGATTCGGGAATCGCAAGCGCCGGCTGGCCATGCTGATCAGTCTCGGCCTTTTCGCGGCGCTGATCGCTGTTGCCGGCTGTGGCAGCGGAGGCAGCCAGAGTGTTCAGCCGCCGCCGCCGAACGCAGCCACTTACAGCGTGGTTGTCAGCGCGACGGCGAACGGGATCATTCATAATGCGAAAATCACAGTGATCGTTCCTTGAGCTTTCGGTTGTGCACGTGAACTTCTGGCATCGGGTTGTTCCGTTCCATCGCTGGATCTGTCAATCAGAAGCCCGACATTTATTGGCCGCTGCGGGCGACCCGAGTCCGCTCTGGTGCTGGCTGTCCACAGGTGTTAGGCGAAGATGCGGTCATTGTGGAGGATGCGCAGGACACAGGCGGAGCAATCGTGGACTGTTTACTTCGACCTGGAGGACTCGGGAAAATCGGCGGCCCGCTCATGAGACGACATCTACCGACGTCAACGGTTGCCTTGATCTCCCGATCAGGGTGGTCTTTTGTTTGACAGTACGCAAAAAGGCTCGCTAGAACAAAGGCTGCGGTGAGAAAACGCTTCATACGGCTCCGCTGAGTAGCTCGATTGTAGCGCAGGTTCGCATAGCTGTTGTAACCAGGCGATGTCACAAGCTTGCGCCCTCTGTTCGCCCCCGAGTGGGGATTTTGAGTGAAATCGCGTCTCTGACAATGTCGGACTGTGTCAAGTCTTTTTTGAGCGTACTCCACCGTGCCCTCCGAAGAGCGCGCCATTTCGCTCTAGTTGAACAAGTACCGTGCCCACCAAGGCCC
>Ga0208820_1001393_pt1 | contig 13531 bp, 13 predicted proteins | sample June2015DPH_16_5_FD_184713 | JGI IMG/M metagenome (GOLD analysis project Ga0208820, IMG submission 184713) | Peatland microbial communities from SPRUCE experiment site at the Marcell Experimental Forest, Minnesota, USA - June2015DPH_16_40... | ecosystem: Environmental > Terrestrial > Soil >...
TGAGGTCCCGCCTTGATAATGACGCGGTACTACTAACTGCAGTGCCGTGGGAGAGTTTTGCTTGATAGGTCCGAATTCTTTCTACCTAGCTTCGTAAGCTCGGCGCAAAAGCCGGCGATCGCGTCGACGACAGCCAATTGAGCCATTCGGCGCAGCGCGCTTCTTCGCGCGGGTCCCATGGCCAAAGCCCGGCGGCTGGATGGCGGGCCGCGATATAGCGCAGGATCGCCGGTGCTTCGCTGAGGGTCCAATCGCCGTCGGTCAGCGCCGGCACGCGCGCCTTAGGGTTGACGCGAAGGTAATCCGCGCTGTTTTGCTGATTAGCGCCGAGATCGACCCGCGACAGTTCAAAACGGTCGCCGACTTCCTCAAGCACAATGTGAGGCGCCAGCGAGCATGCCCCCGGCGCATAATAAAGTTTCATCACGCTCATTCGAGTCGTCACCTCCCGAACCGCGTCTGTGCGAGTGACGGTTCGTTCCCCTTTCTGCCGTTCAATAGGTCGCCCGGCCCCCGGACAGATCGAAGGCCGCGCCGGTGGTGAACGAATTCTCCGCGGTCACGAGCCAACAGATCATCGACGCGGCTTCTTCGAGCTCAAGCATCCGGCCACGCGGAATCTTGGCGACGATCATCGCCAAAAAGTCCGGCGCCTGGCTCAGCGCCAACGTCGTCTTGGCAACGGCCGGCGTCACGCAATTGACGCCGATATTGTAGCCGGCGAGCTCCTTACCGAGCGATTTGGTGAGCGCGATCACCGCCGCCTTGGTCGCGCTATAGGCCGGCGCTTTCGGATTGCCTTCCTTGCCGGCGACCGAACTCAAATTGACGATACGTCCATAATTCGCCGCGATCATGTGCGGAACGACAGCGCGGCAGCAATAAAAGGTGCCGAGCAGCCCGACATTGACGACATCCCGGAAGGCCTCGGGAGGATATTCCCAGGTCGGCGCGTTCGGCCCGACGATAGCGGCATTGTTGACCAGGATATCGATCCTGCTGAACTCACCGATCGTCGCTTTGGTGGCATTTTCAACGGAGGCAAGGTCGGCGATATCGACCGCCAGTCCCAGCACGCGGTCGCCCTTGGCGATACACTTTACTGTCTCGTCAAGGAGCGCCCGGTCGCGATCCCATATGGCGACGCGGCCGCCGGAGGCGAGGATACGATTGACCACCGCAAGACCGATGCCTTGAGCCCCGCCGGTGACCACCGCAACCCGCTCGTTCAAATCATAGACATTCACAGGACAGGCCTCCTGAGATCAAGGAAGGTACGGACCGCGTGGCAGATCCTGCCGCTGCGGAACATCGGCAAAAGCATACAGCAAAGACGCCGCGAGCTGGCAACCGATACTCGAACATGCCCCTTTTTCTGCGCCGTCAAAAGCCACGCGCCGGCATGTAGTGGGACGCAGGTCAGGCTAGCGAGCCTTGAAACGGAGCAGCATGACGTCGTTTGGCTACTGTGAAGCTGCCGCAAGGGCAATCGGCATATCAACATAGATCTTGTATTGTTGCGATTTCGGTTTCGCCTTATCTTCCTCGTTGAGATACTGGACTGAGCTTTTTCCCAGATATGCGAGGGGCAGGATCATGACACGAATGAACCGGCTTGGCCGGTCGGCGGCTTGGGCAAAGACCGCATCCAGCCCGCTCTCGTACCAAGCGCCGCCCGGACCGTATGACGTCGAGCGGCCGTGCGTATCGATGCGGATTCCACCTTCGATCAGGCAACGGATGCCGGGTCCTTGATGGCGGTGCAGATAGGCGCAGCCGCCCGCCGGGAAGGCGACGCTGTCGCCGCGCAAAAGCAACGCGCCCTTCGGAAGCGTCTCAAGCTGCGCGGACAACTTTTCGCGGGAAACGATGCCCGGGCCGGTGGTGATGCGGCCGTCGGCATCGCCCGGCGCAAGCTCCCATCGCCACGCCGTTGCTCCATCGCGGCCGGCTCTCAGGGTTACGGCGCCTTCCCCACTCCAGGCTTCCTCGGCCCGCAATACTCGATCGTCGACCGTGGCGGAGCCATACACCGGGAAGATCATGCGCGGCAATGCCGGAAACGACACCGCAGTGTCGTTAGACAACACGTCTTCGTGGAGCCGAAGCACTGGTTGCATCGGGGTCAGTTCAGACACTGAGCAATTGCTCGATGCAAGCACGCCGGGAGCTGTGGAGCAAGCTCAGACAATTGCCGGCGCAAAAATTCGTTGTGTCGTTGTCGATCACGCCGGACTGTCACCACTCGCGGCTGGCCCCCCTCGGCGACTCTCGGGATCGTGCTCTTTATCCATTCAACAGCGCGACCCGCATCTGTTGCCGGCCATCGCCACCGCCAACGACCTGCGCGCCCGTCTCGGCGAGGAAGTATTGCGCCGGAACATGTCATGGGATGGGGACAGGTCTGATCTTAGCCGGGACTTCACGACGCGCCGAGCAAACCGCGCATGGCCAAATTGCGCATGAGCGCGCCTACGCCAAATGTCCAGGGCGGGGCCAACTCTGCGTACGCGACGACGTTAGCGAGCGAACCGAGCCGGTCGCAGGCTATCGTCACCACGTCCCCCACGTGATGGGTGAAACCCTTGCCGAGCGCATCGCGATCCTGCACCGGCGCAAACATCGTTCCCAAGAACAGCGCGGCTCCATCGGGATAAGGGTGATGAGGACCGAGCATTTGAGCGACTAGGTCGGCCGGGTCGCGGCTGATCCGGTCCATGGCGCTGCGGTCATTGAGAACAAAACCGTCGCGGCCCTTCACCGTCAGCGTCACCTCGGCCTTCCGCACGTCGTCGAGCGAAAATGTCCGATCGAAGAGACGCACGAACGGCCCGATCGCGGTCGAGGCGTTGTTGTCCTTGGCCTTGCTGAGAAGCAAGGCGGAGCGGCCTTCAATATCTCGCAAATTGACATCGTTGCCCAGTGTCGCGCCGACGATTTCGCCGCGTGAGTTGACTACAAGGACGACCTCCGGCTCGGGATTATTCCATACGGAGGACCGAAGAATTCCGACCGCCGCGCCTGAACCGACGCAAGACATTGGCTGCGATTTCGTGAAGATCTCCGCATCGGGGCCAATGCCGACTTCGAGATATTGGGACCACATGCCCTTGGCGATGAGGAGTTGCTTCAGTGCGGCGGCTTCGGACGAGCCCGGCCTGAGGCTTTCCACGGCGCCGGCGATCGCCGTCTCCACTTCCACTCGCACCGCGGCCGCACGTTGCGGCTCGCCACGCGCCTGTTCTTCTATGACGCGCTCAAGGAGCGATGTTGCGAAGGTGACACCTGCGGCTTTGACCGCCTGCAGGTCGATTGGGGCCAGTAGATATGCTTTTGACGGATCACGAGAATGCTCCGGGGTATTCGCTAGGATCGGCCCGATATCGCCGATTCGTTCTCCCTTGCCGCCCGCGATAGCCGCGGCGGGACTCCGCGCTTCGCACAGATCGCGCACGGTCGGGAAAGCGCACGACACGTCGTAACAGCCGTCTGCGCGAAGGGCGACTACCGAAGGTCCCTCGAGGTCGGGGCGCCAAAGGCGGCCAACAAGCGTTCCGTCAGTGCCATCGGCCGGCAGCGTTGCGGTGGGGTCGAGCTGAAAAGTCATTGTGCAACGTCTTACGCGACAAATGCCTCCGGTACCACGGCCGATCGTGAGCGCGGAAGCCCGCCACCCAGGGCCATGCCAAGGACAACTGCTTTGCCTCTGGTCCGGGGGAAGACTTGGCGGCAATGCAAATCAATGCAATGGAAACGGCCGCTTCCGGCCCTTTGCGCAATGACCTTCTCGCCGGCCACCTTAATCTCGTAGCGGCACTGGTCGTAGGCGTTGCCCGCTTAGCCAGCTAGACTAATAGGGAGGAAACGCGGGGCATCCCCGTTCCCCCTCGCTTAAGCTATTCGCCTGCTACCGGATGCTCGCAGATTCCCTTGCCAACTGCATCGACGGCGAGCCGGGCCAGCAGGATGACGAGTGTTGCGTCGCGCCCGCAGAATGACCGTCCCGTCTCGATGCGGTTCCTGCAGGCGGTTGGCGTCGCGCGAATGGCTTTGTACGGTGGTTTGCGGATTGGGAGAAAACATGGATACCCGGCTCAAGGACAAGGTTGCGATCGTGACGGGGGGCGCTCGCGGGATAGGCGCGGCATTCTGCGAGGGGTTGGCTGCCGTCGGAGCTACGGTAGTCGTTGCGGACGTACTTGACGGCAGCGCGGTTGCCGAACGTATCGCGGAGAGGCAGGCGCGATCCATCTATGTTTATGCGGACGTCACCTTGAAGGATTCGGTAGAGAATCTCGTCGCCAATGCCGTGCGGGAATTCGGCACAGTGGACATTCTCGTCAACAATGCGGGCCTGTTCGCCGATCTCCGCACCAAGCCGTTCCAACACATCAGCGAGGAGGAGTGGGACCGGGTGATGGCGGTGAACGTACGCGGCTCGTTTCAATGTGCGAAGGCCGTCGCCCCGGTCATGATCGAGAAGAAAAAGGGCCGCATCGTCAATCTCGCTTCCGGCACTGCGTTCAAAGGCACCCCGAACCTGCTGCACTACGTCGCCTCCAAGGGCGCCGTGGTGTCGATGACGCGCTCGCTCGCACGCGAACTCGGGCAGTACAATATCTGCGTCAATGCCATCGCCCCGGGTTTGACCATGAGCGAAGCGGTCGCCGTCAATCCGGACTGGACCGGCAAAGCCAGCGCCGCCGGCATTGCAGCCCGCGCCATTCAGCGCGACCAAGTGCCGGCCGATTTAATCTCCACTCTGATCTACCTCTGCTCCGACGACAGCAACTTCGTGACCGGACAGACCATCAGCGTCGACGGCGGCGCACTCATGCGTTAGCCGTCTGCCTTTGCGGCGACGGTGTTCCGGCGGCACCCAACCCGTTCAGATCCAGTCCTTCTTGAACCAAGCCAGCGCCAGCAGCGCGGAAGCGAGGTGGCACGTTGTTCATGCGCGAGCATCTTATTAATCGTTTTCCGGCTAATCCCAGTCTCTCGGGGAGACCGCTTTTTCGGTGTTCCCTGCGCTAAAATGTGTCATCGGATGCCCCGCCACTGCCGTAGATCGCGATACATAAAACCAATTCTCTGAGGTCTGTGGATTGAGCATTAGACGTCAGGATAGCCTGCACGGCCCCGTGCTGCTTTTTGCACCGAAATTTCGCGCCAAAGCGACGTCATGGGTCATTAGCGACCGAATGAGGCCATCGATTTCGAGTCCGCTTTGACCTCAACTCCGGACATTACGCTGCATCGCACTAAGTGACGCGAAGGGCCATGAAGAGACTCATGCACTGCAACATAATTGGCCAAATGTATTTGTCTCCGAGCGCAAAAAGAAAGAGTCGGGCCGTGGGGCGAAGTCCAGGGCACTGCCTGCTGTTCGGCGTACCGATCGAGCCACCGGACCCTCACCTCTTGACCTAGATCAATGCGTCCGCGGCTGGGCTCGAGAAGCTGTGCGCTACAATGGCGCCCACCATTGAACTAGGTTCGTGGGGTGTGGTTTCGCCTACCGCGTTCGATGAAAGGGTGTCCGCGCATATGGAGGATGCCCATGACAGTCAAAGCCATCTTGTCCCGCAAAGGCAATGCCGTCATCACGATCGAGCCGACGGTGCCGCTTTGCGACGCCGTCAAAATCCTCGACGAGCATCGGATCGGCGCCGCAGTGATCACCGATGCTGATCAGCACATAGTCGGGATTTTGTCCGAACGCGATATCGTGCGCACGCTCGCCCGAAACATCCGAGTTGCAGGCGCCTGTCAACTTTGCGACGAGCCCGTTGGACAGGTGATGACGCGGGAGGTCGAGACGTGCACGCAATCCGACACAATCCACGAGATCATGGAGCGCATGACTGCGGGCAAATTTCGCCATCTTCCTGGGGTCGAGTGCGGCAGACTCGTCGGAATCATCTCGATTGGTGACGTGGTCAATTATCGGCTCCGAGAAATGGAGCTCGAGTCGAATGCCATGCATGAGTACATCTTGACGGCTTGATCGGCCTCGCCGCTCTTCCGTCCGGCGACGTGGATTGTCGGTCAGTGGGGAGAGGAGTTGATTGCTCCAAAGTCATCTGAATGCGTCAGGGTGTGACAAGTGGGCGGCGAGCGAAAAGCTCGGTCGTGGTCAGCATTGTAATCGAGGAGCAACAGCGATGAGAAAGCTTCTTTACAAATCGGGCACCGCCATCGGTCTCGCACTGCTTTCCCCCGCAGCACTTGCCGCTACGCGGGACGAGGTACAGACGCTCCTTTTTGGCCAAGTGCAGATATATGTGTTCATTGCATTCGTGATCATCGCCGCCATCGCCGTGTACTTCAAGAAATTACCAGAGGACAAGCACCAGACTCCATTGAACAGAATATTCGGGGAGGGCAAAGCCATACACTCAGTTGGACCCGATACCCCCGTATCCGAGTGTGTGCGCTTGATGACGGCCAGCAAAATCGGCGCCCTGATCGTTTTGGATGGCGAACGGCTGATAGGCATCTTCACGGAGCGGGATGCGCTGAACAAAGTGCTGGCCGGCGACCTTGATCCGGGCAACACGAAGGTGTCCGAGGTGATGACGAAGGACCCATTCTGCATCCGTTCGACGACGACGGTCGCCGACGCGATGAAATTGATCACCAAGCGGCGATTCCGACACCTGCCGATTGTGGACAACGGCAAGGTGCTCGCCGTCGTATCGAGCGGCGATCTAACACACTGGCTGGTGCAGGACCAGACGGGAGAGGTTCAAGAGCTTGTCGATCTTGCCGCCCGGTGAGCCTTGCAGCAGGGACATCGCGGCAGGCCGCCTTTGCGCCGATGACCTGATAAAAACAACACTTCACCCCGCCGGACATTGTTGGACGACTATGCAACTCCAACGCTAACGCGCATCGTGGCGCGGAACGGCGAAGGTACAATCGGGCATTAGCTTCCTGAGTTCAGTTTGCAGCGTTATTTGATAAAACTCAGATATGAGGCGACGGCCTCAATTTGGTTCGGGGACAATTTGCTCGCAATATGAGGCATGGGAGGCCCTGCGGCCGCATGGTATACTTCGCCCCTCGACACATTCACGATGTCCGCGCAACGTCCGCTTTACCCCCAACACCGGTCGAATTACTGCACCGCGGCGAACGGTAGAAGTGGACCATCAGCGACATCTGGCGCAGCCGCCGCACATGGGCAGCAAGCTCAAGGGCGGCAACGAGAATGCGGAGCCCGACAAATCGCGGGCTTGGAAGATTTTGGTAAAAAATCGTTAACTCTGCGGAAACGCAATAATGGAATACTGGGCCCACTCCTCGCAAACGACCTAAAAATCCAGTGCTCCATGCTTTCCTTCCTCGTGTCCGCGCAAGATTGGCTCTCCGGCAACGTAGCCGGTGCGATTGTCGCTCTCATTACCGTGGTTGTTTGCACCATCATTGCCTACCGCTGCCGCCGGCACCGCCAACAGCTCGCGACCGCGTTGAACAACATGACGCAGGGGCTGTGTATGTTCGACGGCTCGGCACGGATTGTGGTGCTCAATCAGCGCTATCGCGACATGTACAAACTGTCGCCAGAGATCGTGAAGCCCGGCTGCACGCTGCGCCGGCTCATTCAACACCGCAAGGAAACGGGGTTGTTTACGGGCGACGTCGAAAAATATTGCCGTGAAATCTTAGACGGCGTCGCGGAAGGGAAAACGACGACCTTTTATGTTCCGACGAACGATCGCGTCATTCGGGCGGTGAACCATCCCAAGCCGAGTGGCGGCTGGGTGGTCACCCATGAGGACGTCACCGAGCACCAGCGTCTCCAAAAGGAACACAACGACATGGCGGCGCGCGAAAGTCGCCGCGTGGCGGTTGAGGCGGCGATCTTATCATTCCGCGGCCGGATCGATGCATTGTTGAAAACGGTCGGCGACAACGCGCAGGCAATGAAGTCGACCGCGATGGTCTTGTCGACGTCCTCCGACGAGACCTCGCAGCACGCTGAGAGCGCGGTTGCGGCATCGGGTGATGCCTCGACCAACGTCAAGACCGCGATGATGGCGGCCGACGAGTTGGTAAGCTCGATCGCAGAGATCAACCGCCAGGTTGATCAAACCAACGAGGTGGTGCGCGTGGCGGTGAGCGAGGCACAGTCGACCAATGATGAGATCGCGGCGCTGACGCAGACGGCGCAGAAGATCGGCGACGTAGTCAAGCTCATTCAGGACATCGCCGGCCAGACCAACCTGCTCGCCCTCAATGCCACCATCGAGGCGGCACGCGCAGGCGAATCCGGCCGCGGCTTTGCGGTGGTCGCTTCGGAGGTCAAGTCGCTAGCGGTGCAGACGGCCAAGGCGACGGAGGGAATCGCCAGCCAGATCGAGGCAGTGCAGGCCTCGACTAGGGGCTCGGTCGACGCCATCCACCGCATCACCGCGCGCATGCAAGAGATCAACCGTAACACGTCCGCAGTGGCCGCCTCGGTCGAGCAACAGAGCGCCGCCACCGGCCAGATCTCCCTGAATGTCACGACCGCCGCGCAAGGAAGCGATGTCGTAGCCACGGCGCTCGGCAAGGTGGCCGGCGCAGCGACCCAGACGCGGGCCTCGGCGCAGACCGTGCTGGAGGCCTCGCAGGCGGTCATGTCAACGGTCGCGCGCCTGCACGCGGAGGTCGGTGATTTTCTCTGCAAGGTGGCGGTTTAAAGCCAACTATGCCGTGCTGGCGGCATCCTTGTCGAGCGCGGCCTGGGCGATCAGACAGAAGCCTGCGTCTTGGCGTTCGATGTTGAAGGGGCACAATGTCTGTTGAGGTCATTATTGACGTTTAGAGCGCGGTCCCGCCACTTCCGCTATGCCTCTGATCGCTACCGAATTAGTGCGGCCTTGAATGTCGAAAAGGGTCATGAACTGCCCCGGGGTTTCGTCGCAGGCGCGGCAGAAGTACCCTCAAGAGGAGACGCGGGGTGCCCGCAGAGCCAGGCGCGGCGGAAGTACCCCCGAAACCTGCCGCCCCCACAATCGACCGGCGCGGCGGAGATAGGCCATAAGCGACATTACGCCGTGCTGAGACATGCAGCGAAAGGCGTCATCCCGCGTCAATCGCCGCCCAGTTAATAGCAGAGCCCACCTTCGCGGTCGCGGGTGTCGCCGTTGGCGTAGCTCGCATACGTGATCCAGCAACGCTCCATCACTGCGCCTTTCTGGAGGGTAACCACTGTTCCCACTGGGATGGACTTTGAGGCATCGTTGAAAATCAAAATAACACTTTTCACTGCGAAACCGTCGCGCAGTAGGGACAGGTATGTGGTGGTCGATGGCGGCGATTGTGCTTTTGCGGTTGTCACTTGACTTGCTGCAAGAAAAGCCAAGCTCGCGATTAGGCCAGCGACATAGCGTTTCATCATCGTGTCCCATAAACCAAGGATGAATGATGCCGAACAACCGCATAGGTTACCAGCACATCAACATTGTCAACATTGTCCCGTCTGCTGCGATGCACACTCCGCTGTCGATTTGGGTCCAGCCACGTCGTTTTGAGGGGAAGCCAGGCACTTCCGGTTTACCTCCGTTTCCAGAGTTATTGCTGCTCGCGACGAAAGTCGCACAGGGCCAATGGACAATAGGCCGTTCATTCTATCAGTGGCCGGTAGTGCAGAGCCCAAAGCCAAAGCGCGCTAGACGTCCGGTGAATCGACGATGCTTCGAATTCTCTCGAACGTTTCGTCGGGATTACGGACATCGCAAACGCCGACGCCGCTCGCAGATATGTTTCCAAATCCGAGTGCGTTAAAAACATTAGTACGGGGAGCGGAACCGGTGGCCTCGGTAGCCAGATAGATGGTTCCGAGGTCGTACATGCGCTGGAAGAACCCTTTACGGAGGGTTACTTCCCTGATGTCCTTGAATCTGATGACCTTCTCATTGATGTTGAAAAATCCTTCTTCAAATTCGAGTCGATCGTTTAGGAACTTGTACTCCGTGCGAGAATAATTGAGTTTTTTGCCGAAGTAGGTCACCAACGGCACGCCAAAAAACGCAAGCCCGCCAAAAAACGCAAAGGGGCCCCAGGAATCTCTGGGAAAAATGTGTAGTGAGCTGATCAACCCGCCAAAGAAAGCCCCGCTCCAAACAGTAAAAAACAGCTGCAACGGTAGTTGGTAGAGCAAGGCTATCCAGCCGATGAAGACGGGTCTGACCGAAAACATGACTTCTACCACGCGGACGTTTGCGCCTTTGCCTGTGCCGTGAAGCTAGGAACAAAATGAAAAGAAACCATAAACAATGGCGGAAATGTCACGAGACAAAAGATTTTCCAGGTCCTGCGTGGAAAACAAATTGGTGTCAGGAGAGGCGCGTCAGGAGGGTGATAAGCCCGGCAAGGCGCGATGCAGGTCTCTTATGGGTCAATCTCGACCGAATCAAGCCATCGTGCTCGAGTCTGCTTTGACCTCAACTCCGGACATATCGCTGCATCGCACCAAATGACGTGAAGGGCCAGGAACGGAAATGCGACGCGTCGGTTACTGGGAAACTTAGATAGAGACAGTTACGTCAATTGCGGAGCCCGCGGAAATGTAGACGCGTCGGGAGTGAGCTATATTGCTCAGAGTCCGGACAGACAAAAGCGTATGTGAATTATAGTCGATACGCGATCCCAAAGCGTTCGGCCTTTAATTTAAGCTGAATCGGAACCCATCCGGGTGTCCGTGGCCTCGCTCCGAAACATGTCGGGCGAAAGGAAATATCATGCAAGTGCCTTCAATGCTGCAGGGCGAGTCGCTGACTCGTCTCCTACAAGGAATAGCTATCGGCGCTGTCGCGTCTATGGTTATCGGGTTTTCTTGGGGCGGCTGGATGACTGGCGGCACCGCTCACAGACTTGCGGCTGAGCGGGCTGATACCGCCGTCGTGGCAGCCCTCACGCCGATCTGCGTGGCGAAATTCCTGCAGAACAGCGATGCGAAAGCGAACCTGGCAGCCCTGCAAAAGATCTCTTCGAACTGGGAACAAGGTGATTACTTGCAGAAGGGCGGCTGGGCGACACAGCCGGGGTCTACCTCCTCCGACTACCACTTGGCCAGGGCGTGTGCAGAGAAGTTGATCCAAGCCAAAACTGCAGCCCAATGAACTGAATCCTAGGACCTCGACTGCCGCGTCTGGGCGCCACAATGGCTGTTTCTTCGCAGCAGCCGCATTTGGCCTGCTGTGTGCGGCGCATTGGCTAAAGCGAAAACCGTTCTACAGCCTTTTCGTCCCAGGCCACGCGCCGGTACCCGTCGCACCGCCCACAAGTGCCAACCCGCTCTTGATTTGCAGGGGTTCGCTCATGATGGGATTCCACCAGTCCGCATACTCGAGCCAGTGAGCGGTTGGCGTCACGCACAACAGTTGTGCACTGATTTCCGGCCAGAGGTGATTGGACAAACGGATGCCCTTTGTCTGCGCGAGTGCGGCCGCGCGAAGCCAACCCGTCACGCCACCAATTTTCATCACGTCCGGCATCATGAAGTCCGACGCCTGTGCGTCAATGGCATGCTGCATGTCCAAAGGCCCCCACCAGTTTTCCCCGCACTGGATGGGGGTTTTTGCCGCGCGCGCTATCAGCGCATGGCCGGCGTAATCATGGGCAAGCGTCGGCTCTTCGACCCAAGTGAGGCCTTCATCGTCAAGCACGCGCAGGCGCTGAACAGCCTCGCTCGGTGTCAGGCTCTGGTTGTAGTCAACCATGATCGCAACGGCGTCACCTACCGCTTCACGCATGGCACGGACGACCGCGACATCTTCTTGCACCGTGGGATAACCGATCTTGGCTTTTACGCCAGAGAAGCCGCGCTCGGCCCAATCTCCCGCGACTTTCGCAGAGCCTTCGACGCCATCGTATCCCACCGCACCGTAGGCAGGAATCGGTTTCTCGATACCACCAAGCAACCGCACGAGCGAAGTCCCGTGGCTGCGCGCAAGGGCATCCCACAGCGCCATGTCGATCGTGGAAAGCGCGATGCCTACGAGGCCCTGGGTGCCGAGCAGGCGAAAGCGTTTGGCGAGCTTTTGCTCGATCTCGATCGGAGCGAGCGACTCGCCTTTCACCAGCGTCTCCAAGTTCTGGATGAGTTCGGCGGTGGGCTTTAGTGCCGCAGGGGTGTAGGCGAACACTACGCTGTGACCTACGATCCCATTGTCAGTGATCACGTCCGTGAGCACCAGCGGCGATTCGGAGACTACGCCGCCGGCGGTCTGATGGGGATGTTGCATCGGCACGCGGACGGCGCGCACTCGTAGACTGTCAATGGTGGGGGATGCCGCTTGTGCCATTATTTGAGACGATCGAAGTAGTGCGCGACGTTTTAGGCCCCGATGAACTTTTCCATGGAAGGGGGTTTGGGCATTTACAATAGGTGCGCCTTTAAAACGATAAAGTCGAATCCTCTCGTTAAGACAGAAAGCCCGAAATTAAGATAGCACTCATCCACCTTCTAGGAAATTCTGCACCGCGAGGTCAGCTAAGGGTCAACAGCGACCTGGGATGGACCGGCCGCGCTCCCGCCCCCGATGGCACTCAAAGTGCGCGGGGGGCTTGTCAGGAGAAGGAGCGCCGCCATGCCTCGCACAACCACCGTTCACGCAGTGACCGCCATCGGAATAGATATGGGCAAGAACACACTACACATGATTGGCCTCGATGCGCGCGGCGCCATCGTGTTGCGAGAGAAGGTCTCACGCGGACGCATTACATCGAGGCTTGCGAACTTGTCACCCTGTCTCATCGGCATCGAAGCGGGGATGGCGACACACTACGTCGCTCGCGAGCTTACCGCGCTGGGCCACGATGTGAAGCAAGTTCCGCCCGCGTATGCGAAGCCGTTTCGGCAGAGGCACAAAAATGATTTCCGAGATGCCCATGCGGTGGCCGAGGCCGTGCAGCGCCCGACGACACGCTTTGTTCCAGCCAAGACCAATGAGCAACTGGATCTGCAAGCGCTGCACCGTGTACGGTCTCGCCTGGTCAGCGAGCGGACCGCAGTGATCAATCAAATTCGCGGCTTTCTTCTCGAACGCGGCATCATCGTCCGACAAGGACTGCGCTTCCTTCGGCAGGCGCTGCCCGACATCCTGGCCAAGCGGACGGACGTTTTGTCACCACGTATGGTGCGCATCGTTGCTGATCTTACCAGTGACTGGCGGCAACTCGATGAACGAATTGAAGTCGTGACCGACGAGATCGAGACTTTGGCAAAGAGTGATGGCAGTTGTCGAAGGGTAATGACCGTGCCGGGCATCGGCCCGATCATTTCGAGTGCAATGGTTGCAGCGATCGGCAGTGGCACCGCATTCGCAAGGGGCCGGGATTTTTCGGCTTGGATTGGGCTCGTCCCTAAGCAGATGTCGACCGGAGACCGAACTATCCTCGGGCGAATTACCAAGCGGATAGTCCCGATGCTTGTTGAAATTGGTGCAGCAGGCGCCGTCGGTTGAATCCTATGCTGCCAGATTTTTGCTGGCAATGGGCTGGTCACCGAGCAACGCTTGCTGATGGCGCAGCAACGCGG
>Ga0208820_1001398_pt1 | contig 13509 bp, 16 predicted proteins | sample June2015DPH_16_5_FD_184713 | JGI IMG/M metagenome (GOLD analysis project Ga0208820, IMG submission 184713) | Peatland microbial communities from SPRUCE experiment site at the Marcell Experimental Forest, Minnesota, USA - June2015DPH_16_40... | ecosystem: Environmental > Terrestrial > Soil >...
GTCCTTGCGCAGCGGATGGCCTTCCCAGTCATCGGGCATCATGATGCGTTTCAGATTGGGATGTCCGGTGAAGCGCACGCCAAACAAATCGAACACTTCGCGCTCAAAGAAATTGGCCGAGGGCCAGACCGAAGTAACCGATTCGATCGCCGCGCTGGAACCGTCAAGGCGCGCTTTCAAACGCACCCGTTCTTTATGGGGAATCGAAAGCAGATGGTAAACCACCTCAAAGCGCGGCTCTGAGGGATACCAATCCACGCAGGTGAGATCGCATAAATAATTGAAGGGGCAATCCGCGGAGTCGCGCAAGAGGGCGCAAGCCTCGCGGATTGCGTCCTTTTCGACCCAGATCGTAAGCTCCTCGCGATCGAATTTCGCCGCCTCCACCACGGAGGCATTCCATGCCACCAGGCGGCCCAAGGCGGGATGCGACTTCAACTCCTCGATATTGGTGATGGGCGGAGCCAGCGGCATCAGACATCTCCCCGCTTGGCGGCCGCGGGCCCCCAATCGATGACGCCTTTTTCCCATACATAGAAAAGCCCGACCAGCACGATGGCGATGTACACCATCATCTCCCAGAAACCAAACATCTTCAGTTCGCGCAGGATGACCGCCCAGGGGTAAAGGAAGACGGCCTCCACGTCGAACAATATAAAGAGCATGGCAACCAGGTAAAACTTGACGGAGAATCTTCTCCGAGCATCGCCGATGGGCTCGACCCCGCACTCATAGGGGGACATCTTGGCCAGACCAGGCTTATGCCGGCCAACCAACTGGGAAAGGATCACAATCGCGCCCGCAAGGGCTGTGGCGATGCCGAAATGCATCAGGAGGGGAAGGTAGCGGGCGAAATAATTGTCCGGCATAGGAGGGAGCTATATATAATTTCGGTCAGCACAACAGTAGACGTTCTAGATTAGTTTTGACGGGCGGAAGTGTCAAGCTAAGTACGCATTTTAACAGTAGTTTTATCCGGTGGAACCTGTCTCTTGGACACGAAAACGACAGCACCGGGGAGACCCTGTATCGCATGATCTTTGGGTTTAATACCGACATTCGGCACGAAGACACGATCTACCACGTGCAGAGCGAAGCGCGCGAAGGCGAGCAGTTGCTGCAGACGCAAGTCTTCGTTCGGGGCCGCTGCATCGGGAAGCGCGCCGTTCCCTATGGCTCCGACGCGGCGGAGGGCGCAATCAGATCTCAGGACGACTCTCCGAACATATTCCCGAACCTATCCCCGAAAAACGATCAGGATAAAGAGAAAATGCTGCGCGAGCTGCATCGCGAGGTGCTCGACGCTATCCGCGGTGGCAAGCTCGATTCCATTTTCGACAAGCGGGAGACACCGGAAACGCTGGCGGCGGTGAAAGAGCTTGACCTCGAGTGGATCAATGCCAGGTCCGTGCATTCGAGCGGCGCTTTAACGATACAGATCCGAGTTACCGACGGCGGCGCCACGGTCGAAGGCGCTCGGCTCACACTCCGCCTCGCCCGGCCAGACTCCGCGCCCTACTACGCGCAGGTTCTCACCGACGCCCAGGGCAACGCCGAGATGAACGTTCAGGTGGATGAACAGTCACTGGCTGATTCCTCCGTGCTTGTGCAAGCGAATTTCGACGGACGAACTGCCACCCGTAAGTTCCAGCTGCGCGCCGCGATCTAGATTGACGGGCGTTTGATAAACACGACGTGAGCCACGCCGCAGAAACCGACTAAAACGGCGTCGGAGGGCCCCCCATTCTATGCCGAACCAATCGCTTAGGCTGTTCAGCGGAAGGCACTTCTCCGAAGTCGAGCAAATACAGACCGCACAACTCGAAAGCAAGGTAAAAACGGAGGATGAGGACTTCGTGCTGAACGTCAACGAAGATGAATATATAGCGCACCTTGTTTCAGAATTTGCAATTGACCCACTCGAGTTTAATTTCGAGGCAGCCCACGCGACCGACGAGGAGAAGCTGATACCCGCTGAGCGCTTCCCCCCAACGTCGATCGTCTCGCGCGGCCGAAGCTATCCCAAACAGGTCTTTACTTTTCACATTCCGTTCTTCGGAACAGTAGGCCTCCTAAATGTCGCGCCAAACCCGTCGCTGGCTGCAAATCCGCTTGTCACCGTGAACACCGACACGAAAATCGTGAGCTTTGATGCGGTGAGATTCACGGACAGCGTGGACCAAGTCAACGGTACCTACGACGCCTTTGTTCGGGATGTAAAAATCCAATTGCAAAATCTAAAATCGAATGTCGATCGATTCAACAACGATCTTCGCACGCGGGCTAGGCAGGTTTTTGATAAGCGCAAAGCCGAGCTGAAAAAGAAGGCCGAACTCCGCGCTGCGCTCAGAGTTCCGATCCGCCGGAGCGCTGCACCGTCAACTTTCGCAGTGCCGGTGAAGTCACCGAAGCGAATTGTCCCGCGGCCGACGGCCGCCGGCGAAGCCTATAGGATCGATCCTACCCTTGACGCGACGTTGTACCAGGAAATACTGCAACTACTTCATGATTTTGGAAAACAACTCGAGAGGCTTCCGGACACGTATAAGAATAAAGACGAGGAAACGCTCCGCGACCATTTTCTACTGGTTCTGCAGCCACACTTTGGGCTGGACGGGAGCGCTACCGGCGAAACGTTCAACGCGGCAGGCAAAACCGACATACTTATCAGATACCAGAACCAGAATCTGTTCGTCGCGGAATTCAAGTTCTGGCGCGGACAAAAACAGCATTTTGACACAATTGACCAGCTACTCTCGTACCTTACTTGGCGCGACTCCAAAACCGCAATCGTGTATTTCGTCGACGGCAAAGAGATCGTCCCGCCACTAAAGGCAATTGAGGTTCATACGCCAGAACATCCCTGCTACGTCGCTCTCCAGCAGAGGAAAGAGCAATCTTGGTTCATGTACGATTTTCATCTCACGGGCGACCTTGAGAAAAAGTTCCAGTTGGCAATCTTGTGTTTCCACTTGCCACAGAAGGGTAGCGGCCCCTCCCCATGCGACAATTGAAGCGATGAACTTGACCATCAATGGCGAGAAGCAGCCCTGTCCAGACAAGACCCTTGCCGCGCTCGTCGAGCGGCTCGGCATGAAGCCGGACCGGCTGGCGATCGAACTGAACCGCGAGATCGTGCCCCGCGACCAATGGCCGCAGACTCCACTGCACGATGGAGACCAGCTGGAGATCGTCCACTTCGTCGGGGGCGGATCGGAATACGCTCGGCTTAGCCCTCACGCACACTCTTCAGCGCTGCGATAGGTGGCTTGTTTCACTCTACTTGACATCTCCGCAGGCCGGGCCCAGGTATTTGGAGCTGAAGGTGAAGTTCATGTTCATAGTATGACCGTTGGCGTTGGTGGCCGACTGCATCTGCATCGTGCCCTTGACGTGATCGGAACCGACAGTCTCCAGCACCAGCGTTCCATCGGTCGAAGCCTGCTTTTCTTCACAGTGAATTTTCACTTCCAGCTTGCTGCCCGTGGAATTCACGACGGTGCGGGTACAGTCCCCGCGGTTGTTGCTGAAAGCAGAGTGCTTTTCAAGCTTCTCTTTCGTGATGCATTCTTTGCGCACATCGGTGCTCGGCCCACCCTTCATCGCAGCTTCTACGCGGGCGCGCTGCTCCGGCGGCATCTTGGCGAGAACGTCGGGAGGGATGTTCGGAGTGGCTGGCATTCCGCTCATGGAATGAGTTACGGTCATTTCCCAGAGACCCTCCTTGACGTTGAGCGGTGTGATATTGTCGGCGGCCCAGAGGGTCAGCGAGGGGAACACGATCATTGCAAGAAAAAAACTGGCAAGAAAAAACTTCGTTCGCATCAGGACTCTCCAGTTCTGTCTGATCTGATTGCGTTGAACAGGATTACACACTGCGAATTCTAGTATACAAATGAATGGGGCGAGAGCAATCGTGCGTTGAGTTTTGTCAGACGCGGAAAGAATGTGTTGCAGGCTTCGGCAGTCGGAGAGTGGAATGCGATCTCGCGACTTTATCTTCTGGGAAGTGGACGTGCAGGCGGATTTCATGCTGCCCGGCGGCAAGCTGTATGTACCGGGCGCAGAGAAGTTGCTCCCGAATATCCGCAAACTGACGGATGCGGCTCGGCGCGATGAAGTGTTTCTGGTTTCGCATGGAGACTTTCATCCGGCCAATGATCCTGAATTCAAGCAGTTTCCTCCGCATTGCCTGAAAGGAACGCGTGGGGCGGAGTTTGTTCCAGAAGCGCTGGCGGAGAATTTTGTCCATGTGGAAAACGATGTCAACGCCAGGTTGCCGGAAGATCTTTTTAAGTATCAGCAGATCATCCTGGAGAAACAGACGCTGGATATTTTTGCGACTCACCATGCGGATGAGTTGGTGGAACGTTTGGGCAACACTGCGGAATTTGTGGTGTTTGGAGTGGTGACGGAATACTGCGTCAGTTGCGCGGTTAAGGGGTTGCTGGAGCGCAAGCGGCGGGTCGCGGTGGTCCGCGATGCGATTGAGACCTTGGCGCCTGAAAGTGGGAACAGAACACTCACTGAATTGCAGGGTCTGGGAGCAACGCTCGTCACGACCGACGAAATCCTCGAAAAAGTAGCTCAAGCACGCGCCTGATCGCCATCCCTCACAGAAGCATGCCAGCAATCGAAGCCGACATCAAGTTGGCCATGGTTCCGGCCAGCATGGCGCGAATTCCCAGACGCGCCAGTTCGCCTCGCTTGTTGGGAGCAAGCGCTCCGATGCCGCCCAACTGAATTCCGATCGAGCTCAGATTGGCGAAACCGCAGAGCGCGAAGGTCGCGATCGTAAACGAGCGTGGGTCGAGCACCGCCTTCTGCGGTCCGAGCATCGAGAATGCCACGAGTTCGTTTAACACCATGCGCGTGCCCAGAAGATTGCCGATGGCGGAACAGTCGCGCCAAGGGATTCCGATGACCCAGGCGACGGGGGCAAACAATGTGCCGAAGATCTGCTGCAGGCTGGCGGGAAACCACACCACTCCGAGCCGGTTGTGAATGCCGCCGAGAAGGCCGTTGGCCAGGGCGATCAGCGCGAGGAATGCAATCAGCATGGCGGCGATATTAAGTGCGAGGCCTAACCCGTCGGTGGTGCCGCGCGCAATCGCGCCCAGCAGGTTTTCACTTTTCTCGGCGCTCACTTCTTCCTCGCTCATGACCACACGACCGGCCGTCTTCGGAACTTCCGTCTCCGGCACCAGCATCTTTGAAATCAGGATGGCGCCCGGGGCGGTCATGATGACCGCGCTCAGAAGATGTTTAGGTTCGATGCCGAAGAAGATGTAGGCAGCCATGATGCCCCCGGAGACGTGGGCCATGCCGCTGGTCATTACGGTCATCAGTTCGGAGCGAGTGAGGTCGGGAAGAAACGGCCGGATGGTGAGTGGAGCTTCGGTCTGGCCCATGAAGATGCTGGCTGCCACGTTCAGAGACTCAGCGCCGCTCGCGCCCATGAAGCGGGTCATCACCTTGGCGGCGAGTTTGATGATGAATTGCATGATCCCGTAGTGATAGAGCACGGCAAAAAAGGCGGCGATAAAAATCACCGTCGGCAGCACCTGGAAGGCGAAGAAAAATCCCATTGGCTTTTCTCGCGCACCGAGCTCACCGAAAACGAACTTCGATCCCTCGAATGAATAGCTAAGCAAGCGATTGACGGCGCCCCCTGCCTTTTCGAAGAGCCGGCGTCCGAACTCGATCTTCAGGACGAAGATGGCGAACACAACTTGCAGGCCCAGGCCCCAGGCAACGGTTTTCTTGCTGATGGCGCGGCGGTTGGTGGAGAAGGCGTAGGCGAGGCCCAACATGGTGAGCAGACCGAGGATGCCAGTAAAACGTCCCATCTAGTGTTCCCCTTTGTAAATCACACGATGAACCAAGGATGTTTTGTGCGCCGGCGCAGTGGCCGCAATCTGGCAGAAACCATTTCGCTAAAGATCAAAGATCGAAGATCGAGGGTGGGCCATTGTAACGCCTGACCAGCTTCGGCAATAGAGATTTTCGCGGCCTGGGACGCTGGCAGCAAGCGATCACACCCATGCGGGTTTGTGAGAGCCTGGAACCTCCCAGTAACTCCCAGGCTCGGGACAGCAACCGAGCCCCCTTGCCAACCGGCGGCAGCGCGTTGACTTTTGCCCGCTCTACAGGCAAACTCTCAATTCGCCCGCGCACCGTGGTCGGGCCAGCACTTTGAGCCTGGCGTCATCGTGGCGAGCGAGGCAAACGCCGGCTCAGGAACCGTTATGCCCTCAGACCGCGTCTCCTATACGCTCGATTCGACGCTGGAGACGGTGAACAATGCCGAAGAGACGGCGACCCGCATGGCCGCCGAAGCGGGTTTTGACGACGAGGAGGTCATGAAGATCTCCATGGCGGTGCGAGAAGCCGCCGTGAACGCAGTTTTGCATGGCAATGCCTACGACCCGAGCAAGAAAGTTACATTCGCGTTTGAGCGTACGACTCGGGACCTTGTCATCGTCATTCGCGATCAAGGCAAAGGGCTCGATGTCAGCAGAATTCCGGATCCATTGGCGCCGGAGAACCTGCTGAAGACATCGGGGCGGGGCATTTTCCTGATACGCTCGTTCATGGATGTGGTGGAAATTAACCCCTCCCAAACGGGCACCGAACTTATAATGATCAAGCACGTCCACGGCAACCCCGCGGACTCCAAGGAGGCTCCCCAGTGAGCATGAAGTCCAGTACGCGTCAGGTGGATGGCGTCACGATTGTCGACCTCAGCGGCCGGATCACCCTCGGCGAAGGCAGTGTGGTTCTGCGCGAGACGGTGCGCGACCTGCTTTCCAAGGGGCAGAAAAAAATCCTGCTGAACCTCGCCGACGTGAACTATATCGATAGCTCAGGCATCGGCGAACTCGTCAGCGCCTTCACCACGGCCAAGAACCAGGGTGGCGAACTCAAGCTGCTCAACCTCACCAAGAAAGTGCACGACCTGCTGCAGATCACGAAGCTCTACACCGTCTTCGATGTGAAGGAAGACGAAGCAGCGGGCGTAAAATCTTTCAACAAGTAGCGCGCTCGCACTGCTTGTGGCCGCGAGAACTGTGGCAGGCCGGGGCCGAGCCCCCAGCGCTCCACCCCATCACGCCAAAACCGGGCGTGCTGGGGACCCCGGCGACTTCCCTTTTCGGGAAGTGTCTGTGAAAATTTTCTTCCGCTTTGGCGTAGGGCTTCTCCTCCACGCATAGAATTAAAACTGAAGGCGCGCTTCCCAGCGCCTCAGTTATTATGCGTGTTCTTACTCTGACTTTCTTTTTCGGAACCGTTCTTACTATGAGCGGAGTTTGCTCCGCGCGCAATATCTCACCGAGTAACTGCGTCTCATTCGCCGAGGCGAGCAAGCATGTGGGCACGAGCGCTTGCGTTAGTGGAACCGTGCTGCACGTGCAAGATGGCCGCAACGGCGCTAAGATCCTGAATTTCTGTAAAGACAAGGCGTGTCCTTTCACCGTGGTCGTGTTCCCGTCCGATCTTAAAAAGATGGGCGACGTTCGCCAGCTCGAAGGCCGGCAGGTTGAAATTAAGGGAACGGTCCAGGACTACGACGGACGCGCAGAGATTATTTTGCGCCGCGCCCAGCAACTCGGCGAAGGCGCTTTTCTCCTGTTTCCGACGGTACCCACGGACTACGACGTCGAGCGCCCGGGCCACTACAGTGCCGGAAAGTTCAAACACCCGAAAGAGCCCAAGAAGAAGGATACAAAGCAGCGCGACCCGATGTCGATCGAAGATCCCGACGAGCCATAAGAGCACCGCTGATTTTGCGTGGTGTTGAGCTTGGGCGATGTCGACTTTGGGTGATGTTGATTTTGGGTGGCGCAGCGGTTTACCGCTGCGATTAGCGTCGCCGTTAAAGCGGCTTTAGCCGCGGAGGTCGCCAATGGCTGCTCCCTACAGAGGCAATACTGGCTCCGGCACTTACTTCATCACCGCTTGCGCGTTTCAGAAGCAACAGTTACTTCAATCCGACAGGATGGCCCAACTGTTTCTGGATGTTGTACTCAACTACAGGTCTCAAGAAAAATATCTGCTGCACGAATTTGTGTTGATGCCCGATCACTTTCACCTATTGATCACGCCACTGTCCACTCTGGAGCGAGCCCTTCAACTCATCAAAGGCGACTTTTCTTTCCGAGCAAAGAAGGAACTCGGCTTTCAAGGCGAGATCTGGGAGAAAAGTTTCTATGATCGGCGAGTCCGCGACTGGGAGGAATATTCCGCATTTCGCCGGTACATTCATCGGAATCCAGTGCAAAGGTGTTTGGTCTCGATCCCGGAAGAATATTCGTATAGTTCGGTAAGGCCAGGATTGGCGCTGGATGCAGTCCCGCAGCGGCTAAAGCCGTCGGAATTGAGCGCCTGAATCGCAGCGGTAAACCGCTGCGCCACCCAAAAGCAGATCCCGACGAGCCATAAAAAAAGGCTGCTTCAAACCTGGCGGCTTCAAGCAGCCCTCTGTCAGTTGCTTCAAAACTAGAAGCGGAACACGACACCGGTTGCAATTCTCACGTTGTTGCTTCCACTGAACCCGGGCACTGGATTTCCGGCGACGGTGGTACTCGACAAATTGTAGTAAAGCCAGTCGACCTGCATGAGGCGAACCGCGATGGCCTTGTTAACCTTGACGTCCACGCCGCCGCCAGCCGCCACCGTGTAGCCGTTCTCAGAAACGGAAACCCCAGACATCGAGGCGCCAAGGTGGATTCCTCCGATCAGCACGTGGGCGAATGGCTTTATCTTGCCGACATGCGTAAAGAGCACAGGCCCGCCGCCATAAGTGTAAACCTTAAAGGAAACGCCGTGGATCGTTGCATACGCGCCCCCAAAATCCCCCTCTATTCCGAGGTGTCGGGTGGCATTGACAGTAGCGTTGGCGTCCCATCCATTGAAGCCCTGAGCATTGCCCAAGCCGCTCGAATTGCTGCCGATGTGCAAATACTGATAGCCGCCGAACACATCCACTCTATCTTGCGCCATCAACGGAAGCGCGAGGAGCCCCAGAAAAACAATTAAGACAACAAACTTCTGCATGTTTTCTCCTTTGCGAAATTTAACTCAGCCTACCTCCCGCTAGTTCCGGGGACAGGCATTCCCTCCAAACAAAGTGTGCCAGTCTCAGATATCTGGAATACTCCTGAAGTATACGCTATGGAGAGTCCAGTGTTAGAAAAATGCAAACTTCATGGTACACACAGATACAATGCCATGGGCCACACCTAAGTAATGTGGCCTGGGCCGGAGCCAGACAACTAATCCTCGGTATTTGGTTGTAAAACAGGACTGTAACTCCAAAACCGCAGACTTTCTCGAAACGTTGACATTCGGGAAATGTTATGTGTCTCGGAGACACGTGCAAGTCCCACAGTTACTCGTAACTTATCTCACACCATCCCCTTGCGTAACTCTTCCAGCGGGTACTTCGTCCCCCGCCACACGATGCCGTCGTTCCAGACGGCGTGAACCATGGAGCGCAGCAGTATATAGATGAACAGGCTGGTACCGGCCGGATGCAGAAAAAAATAATATGGCGGGACTGCCGACCTGAGCGAGATTCCGCAATAAATCGCAAACAGCGAACCGAGCGCGATGACATAAGGAACTCGCGCCCATCCCTGTGCCAGCCAGACGCCGAGAAAGGGCCCGAGGTTAAGACAACCCAAACCCACTACGGTGACCACCGTTCGCCACCACTGAAAAGAAAGCACGGCAAAAAAATTCTTGGTCAGACTGTCGACGATGCCGAAAGCGCCCTTTGCCCAGTGGAGGGAAATCAGATCCTCCCCGGAAACATTGCGCTGTGCGAAGCCCGCGTTCTTGATTACCTTACCCAGCTTCATGTCGTCGATCACTTCCATGCGCAACGCGCGATACGTGCCGACCGTGTCATAGACAGGGCGCCGGACAAGGTTGAAAGCGCCCACCCCCATGTGGTCGCGCGCTTTGGGATCGGCAACTTTCCACGGTCGATGTCCGAAAACGAAGAGCACCTGGAAGAAGGCGATCATCATTCTCTCGCCCTGTCCCTTCATGATCATGCGCGGGAAAAGAACGACGTGGTCGGCGCGCTCAGCTTGGGCATAGGCGACGGCGCGCCGCAGAGAATCGGGCTTGAAGAGTACATCGGCGTCGGTGAAGAGCAACCAGTCTCCACTCGCTTGCTGGCCGGCCATCCACATGGCGTGCGTCTTACCCAGCCAGCCCGCTGGCAGTTCCGAAATGTGGATCACCTTCAGCCGTGTGGAGCGGACACTCCTGTCCATCTCCGGATGCAGCTTCACGTCCGTGTCTTCGAGTAGGTCAGTCTCTGGGTTGGAGCGAGCTTTTGGGTGGCGCAGCGGTTCACCGCTGCGATTCAGGCGCACAATTCCGACGGCTTTAGCCGCTGAGGCAACAGAACCCTCCGCAACCTCCTCCATGATCTGTCCGGTGCGGTCCGTCGAGCGATCGTTGACAGCAATAATTTCGTAGTTGGAATAGTCGAGGGCGAGCAACTGCACGAGCGTCTCGCGAATGCTTTCTTCCTCATTGCGCGCAGGAACAATAATGCTGACTCTAGGCTCGCCATTTGGGGCCGCTGGCCTGCGATCCCATTCGGGCCGCGCAATATTGGCGACATGCGGCATGCCGAGGGCCGCTTCCACGATGCGCGAAAACCAGGCTAGCGCGAGGATGCCGCCTGCAATCCAGTAAACTGTTTGCCAATGCATTCTGCTTAGGAAGATACTCCCGAGGAAACTTGCGCTGCCGCCGATTCATCCTGCAAGCGTAAGGGCGGGGCAAAGCGCATGCCGTAGAACAGTATGGCAGAAGACAGCGCGATCGCGATGACCGGTCCCAGAAAAGCAAGTTGCAGCGAATACTTGTCCGACATATAGCCGATGAGAGCAGGGGATGGCACATCGCCGAGCAGGTGATAAACAAAAATGCTTGCTGCCAAGGCAGCGGCGCGCACATGGGGTCCGACCGAATCGATAATGGCGGCGTTCAGCGGGCCGGTGTTCAACAGCAGCAGGAACTCGGCGACAAAAATGCCCACGACCATGGTCCTGCCGCTCGCAAACAAGGCGACGCACATGGCCGGGATCCCCAACCCCAGGCTGACTGCGGATACGAGGTAGTGGGCAGATCGGGTTCGACGCAGCAACCAATCGGAGATCCAGCCGCCCGCGAGGGACGCAACCAGGCCGTTAACGATGGTGCTCAAACCAAAAATAATGTTCGCATCCAGCAGGCTGTAACCGTGGGCACGGTGCAGAAACGTCGGCATCCAGACCTGGAGTCCTCCGAGCGCGAAGACCATCATCGCCATGCCGAAGGTCGCCGTGAGGAATGCGGGATTGTGGATTAGGCTTCTCAGCGTGTCCCGGTCTTTAGTTTTGCTTTCGGGCGCATCGAATTGACCGAGCGGCGGCTCCGGAAGCAGCAGAAGCAGCAATGCCAGCAGCACTCCGGGCGCAGCTCCAGCATAGAATGGAGCCCGCCAGCCGTACTTTGGACCCATGACTCCGCCGAGCAGGTACCCCAGCGCGGTTCCGACCGGAAGCGCCAGATAAAACACCCCCATGACCCGCCCACGTTTCTCCACCGGAAACAAGTCTGCGACAAAGGTTGGAGAAAGAATGACAAAGCTGGCTTCGCCGATGCCCACCAGGGTGTGACGAATGAGCAGTTGGTTAAAGTTTGTCGTGACGGCGGTGAGCAGAGTGGCCCCACTCCACACCAAAGCCCCGGCAACGATGACGCGCTTGCGCGAGAAGCGCAGTGAAAGCGGCCCCATGAAGGGCGCCGCGCACATATAAAAAATGAAGAAGACGCTGGTAAGCAGGCCGAACGCCGCGTCGCTGCGATGGAACTCCGCTTTAACCAGATCCTGTACCGCGAACAACACGGAGCGATCGATGTAATTGAGCAGGTTCAGCGCCGTAAGGAGCGCCAGTGCCGTGCGAGGATAGAGTTTCGCCGGGGTCACAGGTCGAGCGAATATAGCATGACGAAGAAGAGGAGAAACGCGGAATCTACGAGGTTCCAAAAGACCCGATCACTTCTGACTTTTCTTCCCCCGCGGCCACCTCGCGATCACGACCGTCGAAATCCCGCCGCGCGGACGGAACTCACCTTTCACCTCTGCCCACACCGGCTTGGCCCAGCGCACAACATCCGCGAGCACCTGATTCACGATGTTCTCCTGGAAGATGCCGAGGTTTCGATATGCCTGGAGATATTGCTTTAACGATTTCAACTCCAGGCACCGGCGATCCGGCACGTAGCGGATCACGATGTTACCGAAATCCGGCAAGCCAGTCTTCGGGCAGACGGACGTGAATTCAGGATCATCCACGACAATCTCGTATCCTGGAAATTGATTCGGCCAGGTTTCAATTTCCGGAAAATCGTGATCGAGCCCGGCGCGCGCGTGCTCCGCGGTGTAACCGGGAGAAGCGTAACGGGGAGATGGGGAACGGGGAGATTTCGGCATTTGCCTATTGTACCCAGCCCCTTGTCACAAGCGCCTTGAACCCAGTTTTGCCAGTTGCTAGGAACTCCAACTAATGGAATGCGGAGGGAGCTGGGTTCCGGAGTTTAGATCCGGGGCCTCGTGGTCGGGTTGTGATTTGCTCGTTAGCTTGTAGTAACTACCGGAGATGTACTGTATCGGAGGTGGGCTAGGTTTTGATAAAATCTCCGAAGTTCTGGGTCTGGGTTGCGATTATCGAAACAGAGAGGAGAAACTTTTGAATCGACGATTTGGAAAAACAGCAGTGGCAGTTGCAGTGGCGTTCGCGCTTTTGCTATTTGTTGCAGCACCGCTCGTGCACGCCGATGCCAAAGAGAAGTGCCAACATGCCATCGAAAAGGCGGAAGCAAGGCTGGACAAAGCGATCCGCGACAAGGGCGAACATAGCCGCGAAGCGGATGAACGTCGGCGAGATTTGAATGCCGAACGGGAACGTTGTTGGAATGAGAATCATCAATGGTGGAATGGGAAAGACCATCGATGGGAGACTGAGCACAATTGGGAGCATGATCATGATAACGATCATCACTGAGTGAGGTTGGCAACCGATAGCCCTAAGGGCGGTTCGAACGAGCGTCCCGTGACTCGCTGAGTCTGGGGCGCTTTGTTTTGCGCCCTTCCTGCCCATTCATGGCCGGCCTCTAGGTAGTCGTTGATCGTCAGTCGTTAGTCGTTGGTCGTTAGTCGTTCGGAGGGTTTGCCAACGACTGACGACTGACGACCAACGACTCCCCGCTGACGCAAAGCGTCGGGCCGGAGCATCTAAACAGGTAAGTCCTAAGCGTCCATTTGCCTGCTCTCGCAGCGCCTGGATGATATACATTGAAGCTGGCGCGTTTCTTTGCATGACATTGAATGGAAACAGTTCGGGACGCCGGCCGCGGCGTTGGTGGATAACGGCGCTGGCGATTTTGGCGGCGGTGATTGTGCTCGGCGCTTTCGTCTCCCGCCGCGATAACCCGGTGCCG
>Ga0208820_1001400_pt1 | contig 13506 bp, 13 predicted proteins | sample June2015DPH_16_5_FD_184713 | JGI IMG/M metagenome (GOLD analysis project Ga0208820, IMG submission 184713) | Peatland microbial communities from SPRUCE experiment site at the Marcell Experimental Forest, Minnesota, USA - June2015DPH_16_40... | ecosystem: Environmental > Terrestrial > Soil >...
CACAGGTCTGCTGGCCGCGTAGCTCCTGCCGGCTGCCCCACAGGTCTGCTGGCCGCGTAGCTCCTGCCGGCTGCCCCACAGGTCTGCTGGCCGCGTAGCTCCTGCCGGCTGCCCCCACGGGTCAGGCCGAGTTAGGCCCTTTGGGGCGAGAGGCGGCCGCACCGATTCGCGGCGCGGCTCTGTCTTGACGTGAAGCGCTATACGGGGTTAAGCTAAACGTAATGCCAAAGAAACTTCCACCCGAAATCCTGGAGTACTTCCGCAAAGAAGGTGCAAAGGGCGGCAAGATCGGCGGCAAGCGCAGCATGGAAACTATGACCAAAGCGGAGCGCACGGCCCGCGCGAAGAAGGCCGCCGCGGCCAGCGCGGCAGTGCGAGCGAAGAAAGCGGCGGAGCGGAAAGGGTAGCATGTCAGTCTACAAGCCGAAGTACCGAGACCCAAAGACCGGGAAACTGGTCGAATCGGATGTCTGGTGGTATGAGTTCAGCTTCGCGGGCCGGCGGGTCCGCGAGTCGAGCAAGACGCACTTGCTCACCCTAGCGCGCGAAGCCGAACACAATCGGCGGCGCGAATTGGAGCGGGCCTTCGTTGGAGCCCCAATGCAGAAACGCGAGACGCGCATAGACTCGGTTGCTCGGATTCTCAAGTCCTACATCGCGGCCTATGAACTCGATCATCGCGACCGCGAGCAGTCCATCCTGTTCGCAAAGGGCCGACTTGCACACGTCAAGCGCCTGCTCGGGGCGTCCCTACTGCCGGATCTGACTGAGGATGCCATTCGGGGCTACATCAAGACGCGTATCGAAGAGAAGGCCAGCGGGCGCACGGTCAACATGGAAGTGGGCGAGCTTTCGCGCGCCATCGGGAAACCCTGGTCTTTGCTTTGGCCGAAGGTGCGCAAGCAAGAGGAACGCAAAGACGTGGGCCAGGCGCTCTCACCCGCAGAGGAAAGGCGCCTGCTCGACGCGGCCGGTAAAAAAAAGCGATGGGAGCACGCGGCTGTCATCATTCGCGCCCTGCTGCTAACCGGAATGCGCAGCGGGGAACTGACTGGCGCCACGTGGGGCCAAGTGGATCTTGGCCGGCGCGTGCTTACGGTGGGCCGTGCGAAGACATCCTCGGGAACTGGGCGGCAAATCCCGATGAATAACGACCTGTTCCTGCTACTGACCGCACACGCCGAATGGTTTACGAAGCGATTCGGCGAGACGCGCCCGGAGTATTACGTGTTCCCCTTCGGTAAGCCGCAGCCGACAGACCCCACGCGCCCCACTACGACGCTAAAGACCGTCTGGGGAAGCATTCGGAATGAAGCCAAGGTTACATGCCGTCTGCATGACCTAAGGCACACAGCGGCCACCAAGCTTGCCGAGTCGGGCACGCCTGAGAGCACTATGCTTGCGTTGATGGGCCACATGAGCCGGGCCATGCTGGAACGCTACAGCCACATTCGGATGGCGGCCAAACGTGAGGCGGTGGAGTCGCTCGGGATCACGAAGGAACCCCCAAAGCCGGAAATGGTCCCCAAAGAAACCCCCAAAGTAGGGAAAATTCACCGCATCCAGTAATGTGTAAGTGCTTTGTTTTGTGGTGAGCGCGGTAGGAATCGAACCTACAACCTAGTGATTAAGAGTCACTTGCTCTGCCAATTGAGCTACGCGCCCGCGATCAAGAAATGGCTTTTCGGGAGGCTCGAGACGAACTCAAGCGGAATCCCGAACCCGATTATAGCACTGGATCTGGCTCGTCTTGCTATTCCGGCGTCGTCAACCCTCACGGCGTTTCCGGGCTGGCCGGCATGTTTCCCAAACAAGCCACCGACAAGCTCGGCGAGTTGTTCGGCGCCATGTTTCAGACCGCTGCCGCTGCCCGCCGCAACGACAAGCGCTCCGCACCCCAGACTGACATTTCCGCGGCAAGGCGGGAACCGGAGTCCGCTGTCTGGATTCTAAATTGCCATAGGATGGCAACATGACGACTCGAACGCTGCTGCGAAATACTGTTTCGACTGCCGCACTGTGCGCCGGCTTCACACTGGTCGCCCAGGCGGCAGACCCGGCACTGACGATTTATAACCAGGATTTCGCCGTGGTCCGCGAAACCCTGCCACTGGACTTGCAAGCTGGTTCCAATACGGTCCGCTTTTCCGGCGCCACCGCGCACCTGGAGCCCGATTCGGTGATTCTGCGCGATCCCAGCGGAAGGCAGGCCCTGGTGATCCTGGAGCAGAACTATCGCGCCGAGCCCATTTCGCAGGAGCTGCTGCTGAATCTTTACGAAGGCAAGACGATTGAGTTCGTGATCCACTCGCAGGATGGCGCCACGCGGGTGGTCTCCGGCAAAATCGTGCGCAGCGGCTACGTGCCGCACTACCAGGCCATGGGGCGCTACGGGACGCAGTACCAATACGGCCAGATGGCCGCGGCGGGCGGCGGCAACGGCCAGCCGATTATCGAAGTCAATGGAAAGCTGCAATTCTCGCTGCCCGGAGAACCCATCTTCCCGGCGCTGGGCGACGATACGATTCTCAAGCCGGCGCTCGATTGGATCATCCACTCCGGCGTGGCGGCGAAGTTCGATGCGGAGTTGAGCTACGTGACCGGCGGCATGACCTGGAACGCCGATTACAATGTGGTGGCGCCGGAAACGGGCGACACGCTCGACCTGGTTGGCTGGGTGACGCTCGACAATCAAAGCGGCAAGCAGTTCGACCACGCGCACATCAAGCTGATGGCCGGGGATGTGAACAAGGTGACCCCGCCGGGGGCATATCCGGCCACGGCGAAGCGTGCCATGGTCGTTGGTGGCTTCGTTTCGGAGCCTCAGGTGACGGAGCGCTCGTTCGAAGATTACCATCTGTACAACCTGCCGCTCGCGACCACTCTGCATGACCGCGAAACCAAGCAGGTGGAGTTCCTGCGCGGGAGCGGGATTTCGTCCAAACGGCTCTACATCTACGATGGCGTGACGGGCAACCAGAATCAGTACGGCAACGATGTGCGCCAGACGCCGCAATACGGCACCGAATCCCAGCCTCATGTGTGGGTGATGCGCGAGTTTGTCAACTCAGAGGCGAACCACCTGGGGATGCCGTTGCCCAAGGGCCGCGTGCGTTTCTACCGCCGCGACCAGGACGGGCAGCTGGAATTCACCGGCGAGAATGAGATCGACCATACACCTAAGGACGAAACCATTCGCGTTTATACCGGCAACGCTTTCGATATCACAGGTGAGCGCAGGCAGACCCATTACCAGGTGCAGATGCAGTATCCGAACGGATGGGCGGACGAGAGTTTCGAGATCAAGCTGCGCAACCACAAGAAGGAGGCAGTTACGGTGCGCATCGTCGAGCATCTGTATCGCTGGTACAACTGGGTGATCACACAGGAAGCGGCCGTGCATCGCCAGAAAGACAGCCGGACCATCGAATACGAAGTGACGCTCGCGCCCGGTCAGGAAAAGGTGGTCACTTACACGGCGCACTATACGTGGTAGTGGGTAACGCCGGCGGTCTTTGGCGCCGGTGTTTTGCATTTCGCGCACGCCCGCCAGGACACCGGCGACAAGATCGCCGGCGTTACCAGCCGCTATCATAGAGGCTGATGAAGCTACTCTGTTCGATCGCGCTGGCGGCCACGGCCATTGCGGCGCAGACGTTTTCCGGCGGGCCGGCGATCGACCGGGTGATCAGCGATGCCATCGCGCAAGCTCATCTTCCGGGCGCGGTGATCGTCATTGGCCACGAGGGGAAGGTCGTTTACGAGAAGGCCTACGGCAGGCGCGCCGTCGTTCCCGCGCCGGAAGCGATGACGGCCGATACCATCTTCGATCTGGCCTCGCTCACTAAGGTGGTCGCCACTACCACCGCACTGATGCGGTTATTCGAGCAGGGTAAGTTCCGGCTCAACGATAAGGTCACCGATTACATCCCCGAGTTTCAGGGCGGCAAGAGCGCGATCACGCTGCGCAACCTATTCACGCATTTCTCCGGGCTCAAGCCGGACGTGCCCCTGACCAGCCCATGGAGCGGCTACCAGACCGGCATCAAGCTCGCCTGCACGCTTCCGCCCGACGGGCCGCCCGGCGCGCGCTTCGCCTATAGCGACATCAACTTCATCCTGCTCGGCGAGTTGGTGCAGCGCTTGAGCGGGCAGACGCTCTCCGATTACGCGCGCGATCACATCTTCCGCCCGCTGGGCATGAAGGATACGATGTTCCAGCCGCCGGCCGCGCTTGGTGCCCGCATTGCGCCGACCGAGCGCGTGACCAAGGACAGCCCTCCGCTGCGCGGCGTGGTACATGACCCGACGGCGCGCAACATGGGCGGCGTGGCCGGCCACGCCGGCGTGTTCTCTACCGCCCGAGATCTGGCTCGTTTCGCGCAGATGATGATCGACGGCGGCGAACTGGACGGGGTGCGCATCGTGAGCGCGGCCACTATTCAGAAATTCACCGAACCACAAACGCCGCCCGATCAGCCGATTCTGCGCGGGGTCGGCTGGGATATCGATTCGCCATATTCGGGCAACCGCGGCGAGCTGTTTCCCATCGGCTCGTTCGGCCACACAGGTTTCACGGGGACTTCGATCTGGATCGACCCATCGAGCCGGACCTACGTAATTCTGCTGGCCAATAGCGTTCACCCGGCGGGGCATCCGTCGCTCACCGCGCTGCGCGGGAAAGTTGCCACCATCGCGGCCGCGGCGATTGGAATTGAAACGCGCGGGTTGACGTTGACCGGCTACAGCGAAACCTTCACCGCCGCCGGCGTGCATCGCGAATTGGGGCGCAATGCGGCCACGCGCAGCGGCCTCGACGTGCTGGCCGAGCGCAATTTTCAGCCGCTTGCGGGCAAACGTGTGGGCCTCATCACCAACCAGACCGGCGTGGACCGCCTGGGACGCCGCAATGTCGATCTCATGCGCAGCGCCGGCATCACCGTCGCCGCGCTGTTTTCCCCCGAACACGGTTTTGCCGGACGCGAAGATCAGCCCGAGGTTCACGATGCGACAGACGCCGCTACCGGCATCCGTATCTGCAGTCTCTACGGCGCTACGCCGCGGCCCACGCCCGAAATGCTGCGCGGCGTGGACGCGCTGGTCTTCGACATCCAGGATATCGGCGCGCGCTTCTACACTTACGAAACCACACTCGCCTACGCGATGGAAGCCGCGTCGCAGGCAGGCATTCCGTTTTACGTGCTGGACCGGCCCAACCCCATTACCGGAACGCATGTGGAGGGGCCGTTGCTCGATGCGGATCGCACTTCGTTCGTGGGCTACATGCCCGGCCTGCCGGTGCGGCACGGGATGACTATCGGCGAGCTGGCGCGCTTCGAGAACGGCGAAAAGAAAATCGGCGCGGCGCTGACCGTGATACCCCTCGAAGACTGGCGGCGCGGCGACTGGTTCGATTCCACCAATCTGCCCTGGATCAATCCTTCGCCCAATATGCGCAGCCTGAACGCGGCCTTGCTCTATCCGGGGCTGTGTTTACTGGAAGCCGCCAAGAACTTTTCGGTGGGCCGCGGCACCGATGTGCCGTTCGAACAGGTGGGCGCGGATTTCATCGGCGGCCGCGAGCTGGCGGCGTGGCTGAACTCGCGCCAGATACCCGGCGTGCGCGCGTATCCGACCAGCTTCACGCCCACCGAATCGAACTTCCGCGGCGTGAGGATTGAGGGCGTGCGATTCCAGGTGACCAATCGCGAGCTGTTCGATTCCACGCGCCTCGGCCTGGAGCTGGCCGCCGCGCTCGAGAAATTCTATCCCGGCAAGATCGATTTCAGCGTATGCAAAAACCTGATCGGCAGCGACGACGTTATCCGCCGATTGAGGGAAGGCGAGGATGCGCGCACCATTCAGCAAAGCTTCTCCGACGCAGTCGCCGGCTTCGTGCAGTTAAGGGAAAAGTATCTGCTGTACCATTGAAGGGGCGGCACACGCTCACGACAGCTTGTTGAGATAGATGGTCGCTTCGAGATCTACTCCGGCATTTCATCGCCTTTCCGGGGCAGCCTTCCGCTTCTCCGCTTCATGATCTTGTCAAAAGCTTTGAAGTCTACCCGTGCCTGCCGGCCCGCGAAGAACTGTGCAGTCTGCAGTGCCGAGACCTTTTCCGCCACCGCGGTTGCCACGAACTGGTTAATGCTGGTTCGATCCTCCCGGCTTAGCCGCTCAACCGCCTCTTTGAGCGAGCGCGGCAGCCGTAACGGATATGTTCGGGTCTCTTTCATTGTTTGATCCTCGCTATCGCTTCTCGCGGGAGCAGGACAGCCACCCCAAACTGGGTTGCCGCGGTTCCATAGTCCCGCACGTTGAATGTCACCAGAGCGTCCGCCCTCCCGTTCACCGCCGCCTCCAGGACCATCTCATCGTTTGGATCGTGCAACTGCGGCCGCCACAGAAAGTGCGTTCGCACGGGTTCCGCCATGGCGATGATGGCATCCAGAAAGACCTCCACCTGCCGGACGGAGAGCCCGGCCTCCATCCGATGCTCGGGCCTCCTGCAAACGGCCTCGTACTCCATCGCGAGAGGTACGCTGAGCAACAAGGTTGCCTGCCTCCCCCGGACTGCCCGAATGATGGCGGCGGATGCCCCGGTTGGGCTCCGCATGGCCGCAACCACGGCATCGGTGTCCAAGACAAGCCTCACATCTTATACGATATCACGTCATCGATGATGTCAGCTTGCCGGCGAGACGCGGAAGCCGGACTTCAATGCGTAACGGACGACCGCCGGCAGGTACTCGCGGCAATTCGGCGCCCGCAGATCCTGCAACGCCCGACGCGCGGCGCTGTTGTCGAATACCTTAGGGCAGGTGAAATAGGGAATGTAGTGCGCGAAACGCTTCCAAATCGCCGGGACCTCATGATTCGCAGGGATCGAATTCTCCGTGGGAGGCGAAAAGCGAATCGATCCGGGCCGGTACTTGCCTCCCTCGCAAGCGGCACGCTCGCGAAGATACATCTCGACCAATTCGTCAAGGGACAAAGTATTCCCAGCGCCAGCGGTCAGGTGGAATGTCCGATTGGCACTATCGCTCAATTGCGCGAGGCGGACGATAGCGCCGCAGACAAAATCCACGGGCGCCAGGTCGAGCTGGAAATCGGGCCGGCAGGGAAGCGAGTCCAGGAGCCCTAGGTGAATCCATTGCAACACCTGATAGATGCCCTGAAACCGGCTGGTGCGCCCGGTGCGCGAATCCCCTACGACGAGACCGGGACGGTAGACCGTCACGGGAAGGTCGACGCCGGCTTTACGCACCGCGCGTTCCGCCTCGAACTTGGACCATTCGTAATAATTGAAGAACTCCTGGCCGCATTCGAGCTCGTCCTCTCTAATGCAGCCGGTCCGTCTGCCCGATACATAGGCCGTCGAGATGTGATGCAAGCGGACGGGATTTCCGGCTTTGCGGACTGCTCGGGCAAACTCAATCACGTGCTCCGTGCCTAGCAAATTGGTTCGGCGGGCGTCCTCCATCGTCTGGGAAAGATTGGTGCATGCGGCGACATGATATATCTCGCCGATCCGCCCAACCAGGTCCTGGCGATTCGCGCCGAGACCCAGGTCGTCCAGCAGGATATCCCCGGGCGCCGGAAAGACCCGGCGCGCGTCCTCCATCGTCTGGGAAAGATTGGTGCATGCGGCGACATGATATATCTCGCCGATCCGCCCAACCAGGTCCTGGCGATTCGCGCCGAGACCCAGGTCGTCCAGCAGGATATCCCCAGGCGCCGGAAAGACCCGGCGCGCGTCTTCGCGGCTGAGAGACGCGTGGACCGGGAGCATGCGGGCGCGAACCTCCTCGGCGGTTTGAGCGCGCAACAGGACGTGAACAGCCACGCTCGGGCGCGTATCCAAGAGAACACGCAAGAGGTCGCCACCGATTGCGCCGGTGGCTCCGGTAAGGAGTATATCCATGTAGAGTGGCTTGCTTGCCGCGCTGGGAATCTGACGATTCTCCTCATTTTACTACGGTGCGCGATGTCGCATGTTCCGCACCTTAAGACCGTATTACCGTTTTCAGTTCAGAATCGCGGCCGAATGCCGGTGGACGGACGGTTGGACATACGATTAAACTGAGAATCCAGTGTCCGAAGTTCAATATGTCCATGGCTACTCGGCGCGCGAAGCGGACCGGCTGGCCGACCAGGCCAACACGCTGAGCGAACTGCTGCACCATGACACGGCATATCCGCCGGGGAGTTTGGTGCTCGAGTGCGGCTGCGGCACGGGGGCGCAGACGGTTTTTCTCGCCGCGCGGAGCCCGTTGGCGCGGATTGTTTCGGTGGACATCTCGGCGGAATCGCTCGAGCAAGCACGCGCGCGGACGGAGGCGGCCGGCCACCGGAATGTCGAGTTCCAGGTGGCGAACCTGTTTGATCTGCCGTTTGACGATGAGCAATTCGACCATGTCTTCCTCTGCTTCGTGCTGGAGCACCTGGCGGAGCCGGCGGCGGCTCTCCGAGCCATCGAGCGCGTGCTACGCCGCGGCGGCACCATCACGGCGATTGAGGGCGATCACGGCTCCTGGTATTGCTACCCGCATACGCCGGAGGCCGCGCGCGCCGTCCAGTGCCTGGTGGATTTGCAAGCCCGGATGGGCGGCGACGCTCTGGTGGGCCGGCGGCTCTATCCGCTGCTCACTGAGGCAGGGTTTCGCGAGGTGCGGGTCAGCCCGCGGATGGTCTATGTGGACAGCAGCCGGCCGGATCTGGTGGAAGGCTTCTCCAAGAACACGTTCACCGCGATGGTGGAAGGAGTCCGCGATCAGGCGCTAACGCTGGGGCTAATCGATCGACTCACGTGGGAGAAAGGCATCGCTGATTTGTACCGCGCGACCGAGCCCGACGGAACCTTCTGTTACACGTTTTTCAAGGGCGTAGCGGTTAGATAGGGCGGAGCTGAGAAGGCTCAAGGGCCACTGAGTACACCCGTTCGTGAATGCAGTGACGTATTTCCGGCGGCGGCAGAGTTGCCGGGCCGGGCATGCCCGGCCCCTACGGCGGCGGTTGATTGCGGCGATTGAACGGCCACTTCGCGATAGGCGCTTACGGGCGCTACACGCGCTCGACGCGGTCCATCTCCAGGAATTCCTGGATGCACGGGTGCGTGGATTTGGCCAGGCCGTCGACCGGGCCGAAGTAGATCACACCGCTTTCGTAAAGGAAAACCACCTGGTCGGCCACCTTGTACATGAGGTCGAGATCGTGCGTCACCACCACCGAAGTGAGCTTGAGCTGCCGCTTGAGGCGCAGCATCATGTTGCCCAGGTGATCCGACATGATGGGGTCGACCATGGTGGTGGGCTCGTCGTAGAGGATGCATTGCGGCTGCGCGGCGATGGCGCGCGCAATGGCGACGGCCCGCTTGTAGCCGGTGGAGAGATCGGCGGGGTAGGCGTCGCGCGCCTCGGCGATATCCACCATTCTCAGCAGGCCGTCGACCACGTCTTCCTTGTTCTGCAAGTCGTAGTCCTCGCGCTGTTCGAGCGAGAAGAGCACGTTTTCGGCCACGGTGAGCGAATCGAACAGGGCGCCCGACTGGAAGACCATGGTCACCTTCTTGCGGATGCGCCGCAGTTCGGGTTCGTCCATATCGGTGATATCTTCGTGGGCCACGATCACGCGCCCGGCATCCGGCTTGAGAAAGCCCATGATGTGCGAGAGGGTTACGGACTTTCCCACGCCGCTCCGCCCGATAATGGCCACGGTTTCGCCCGCATTGACGCAGAAATTCGTATCGACTAAAACCGGAGTGTCGAACGTCTTATAGACGTGGCGGAATTCGATGTAATGCGGGTGCAGGTCGCTGGTCACGCGCTGGCCCATGCCTCCGTGGTATCAACGGTTTCGAAATGTGTAATTCCGGTAACAGGGAGCGCCGATCCGGCTCGTCCCACAGGGAAATGATACCATTGGGATTAAGATCTTCCCGAAAGCGCTTTTTTGTTTTATACTGAGGGGGAAAAACATTTTGCGGTGTTTTTGTTTTATCCTGGCTTCGGCAGCGGCGATGACGGCGGTGGCCGATTCGCCCTCCACGGCGGGCGCCGCGGAACGCATGGTCAGCGTGGTGAGCGCCGACCAGCGCACGGGGAGGCTGGTGAGAAGCGTGGTGGCGATAACGCGGCGAGACGCGCCGGGCCGAGTGGAAAGGCCGGCGGCTCCCGTTCCCGCGCCCATTTCCTCATTGCCCGCCCAGCCGGCGCCGATCTCCGCCGCGGCTATCGCGGAATTGGTGGAACGCGCCGCGGCTCAACTCTCGTTGCCGCCCGAGTTGATTCATTCCGTCATCAAAGTGGAAAGCAATTATAATCCTGTCGCGGTTTCGTCCAAGGGAGCGCTGGGACTGATGCAGTTGATTCCCGCGACGGCGCGCCGCTTCGGCGTGCTGGACGCCTTCGACCCGGTCGATAACATTCAAGGCGGCGCCAAATACCTGCGGTACCTGCTGGACCTTTACCGTGGCGATTACCCGCTGGTGCTGGCGGCATACAACGCCGGCGAAGGCGCGGTGGCGAAGTACGGCACGGTGCCGCCGTATCCGGAAACACAGAATTATTTGAAGCTGGTGGCGCGCCAGTTACGGGAAGCCGCGCCGGCCGTGGTGGAAAAACCGCAGCCGCCGGCCGCGCCCGTGGCGGCCAAGCCCGACGAAACGACGCATGTGCGGGCGGTGGTCGGCGAGGATGGCGCGTTGCGTTACGTTTCGCAGTAGTGGCAGTCGACATGAAGCGTTTAGCCGTGCTTTCGGTTCTCTGCTGGGCCCTGAGGGCGCACTCCGCAAGTGTCCCCGAGGCTTCCGTCACCGCCGTGCGGCACTGGTCGCTGGGCGATGTGACGCGCATCGCGGTAGAGGTAAGCGGCGATTTCCACTACCGCACGGACCGGCTGCACAACCCCGAGCGAATCTATTTCGATATTGTGAACGCGCGCAACGGGCTGGGCACCCGCTATTACGCGGAAGATGTCTCCGACGCGGTGGTGAAACGCATTCGCGTGGCGGAAGCCAATCCGGGCACCACACGCGTGGTGATCGACTTGGCCGGCGACGCCCGCGCGACCACTACGCAGCTCGCCAATCCCGGCCGGCTGATGATCGAACTGCGCAACGTTGCGGCGCCGGCTCCGGCGACCCCCACCAAGCTGTACGTTCCGGAGCCGGACCTCAGGAAGCCGGAACTGCCCAAGCCGCCGCTCACCATCCGGGCCGGCCCTGCGGTGGCGCCAGCGACTCCCGCGCCCGAACCGTCTGAACTTGCCGTCGCCATTACGCCTCCCGTGGCCAAGGCCGCCACACCTGCGCCATCGATTCCCAATCCGCCGCTCACGGCTAGGGCCGCCGACCCCGCTCCGGCCGGCAAGGACGCGGCCAAGCTGACCGACGCGCCGGCCCCGGAGGTGGGCAAAGCCGCGCACCGCACCGCCAGTGGCGAAACCTCGCTGATCCGCGCCCTGGGCCTTAAGTTGAACCGGGTGGTGATCGACCCCGGCCACGGCGGCCACGATGAGGGCACCGCGGGCGCCAAGGGCCTGCTCGAAAAAGATTTGGTCCTGGACATTGCGCTGCGCGCCGGCGCCCTGATCGAGGACCGGCTGCGGGCCGAGGTGATCTACACACGCTCGACGGACGTTTTCATACCGCTCGAGAGCCGCACCGCGCTGGCCAACGAAAAGAAGGCCGACCTGTTTATTTCCATCCACGCCAATGCCTCATCCGTGCCGAAGGTTTCCGGCGTGGAAACTTACTACCTCAACTTCACGGAGGCTAAAGAGGCGCTGGCAGTTGCGGCGCGCGAAAACGCCAGCTCCATTGAGAGTATTTCCGAATTGCACGACCTGATCCAGAAGATCACCCTGCACGACAAAGCTGAGGAATCCAAGGATCTGGCCGGAAGCATCCAGTCGTCGCTGTTCGGGCTGTACGTGCACGGCTTCCCCGGCGAGCATGATCGCGGGGTGCGCCGCGCTCCCTTTGTGGTGCTGATCGGCGCCACCATGCCGTCCGTGCTGGCCGAGATCGGCTTTCTCAGCAACCCCAAAGAGGAAGCCCTGCTTCGCAAGCCGGAGTACCGGCAGAAAGTGGCGGAGGCACTGGTGCGCGGCGTGGAACATTACGCCGCGGGCCTGAGCCACTTTCAAGTAGCCCAAAACAAATAAGCGCGAATCGGTTTTGCCAGGCTTATGCGCGTTCTCGCTTTCCGTCACGTTCCCTTTGAGCATCTCGGCCGCATCGAGCCCGAACTGGCGCGCCGCGGCATCGGCATCGACTATGCCGACCTCTACCAGCCCGGCGCCGCCGAGCCCGACCCCGCGCGCTACGACGGCCTGATCTGCATGGGTGGCGCCATGTCGGTAAACGACGGCCTGCCGTACCTGGAGCGGGAGGCGCGCTGGATTGCGCAGGCGATGGAGGCGGGCCGCCCAGTGCTCGGCGTGTGCCTGGGCGCGCAGTTGATCGCCAAAGCGTTGGGTGCCCGCGTTTATCGGAACCCGGTGAAGGAAATCGGCTGGTTCGAAATCGAGCTGACGGGCGAGGGCGCCGCCGATCCTTTGTTTGCCGGCGCGGCGCAGCGTGAAACCGTGTTTCAATGGCACGGCGAAACCTTCGATCTGCCGCCGGGCGCGCGCTGGCTGGCCTCCTCCCCGGCCTGCCGCCACCAGGCTTTTCGCATAGGCGCCAGCGCCTACGCCCTCCAGTTTCACCTGGAAGTCACGCCCGAAATGATCGCCGATTGGTGCTCGCAGGATTTGAATTGCGGGGACATGCGCGAAGTCCGGACGCCGATCGACTATGCATATAATGCCCCGCGTTTAGCGGTGTTGGCGCAACAAGTCTTCGGGCGCTGGTGCGACCTGCTGGCAATTCAATAACCGCACCGTTAGGGATAACAGCACGCCCTTCAGTGGGTATTGTAGGTTACCGCCGGCTACGCGCAAAATGGTATTTGGGACTTTAATATGCGTTTGGCGCCTTCGCAGATGGGACCGTAGATGCAGCAGAAAGCCGCTCTCGGGTGCGCGCTGATCGTGGAAGACCCGATGATTCAGAGGTTTGTCGGCGGCATTCTGAAGCGCGAGGGCTATCTGGTCATCGAAGCCGAGCTGGAAGAGGCCTTGCGGACGTTGAGGGACTCGCCGGACGCGGTTTCGCTGCTGATTACCAACCTGCCTGGACACTTCTTCGAATTCGCCGAAACACTTCCCCTCATTTACGTTGCCGCGTTTCCCGATTCCGCGCTGGCGGACCGTTTCCGCCGCTGCCGCGCGCTTCGCAAACCGTTCCGTCCCAGTGACCTGGTGTTGTGCGCCGCCGAACTGGCTGCGCCGGCGCTGACGGTTTAGCCGGTCCACCGAAGGCCTCACCGCGCTTTGGATCCCACCTTCAGGCGTCCGAAACCACCGGGGATTGAATCCGCGAATTGACAGGCTCCGCGCCGCTATAATCGAAGCAGTGGATCTGGAAAAAACGCTGCTGCGCAAGGTGGGCGAGGCCATCCA
>Ga0208820_1001401_pt1 | contig 13501 bp, 9 predicted proteins | sample June2015DPH_16_5_FD_184713 | JGI IMG/M metagenome (GOLD analysis project Ga0208820, IMG submission 184713) | Peatland microbial communities from SPRUCE experiment site at the Marcell Experimental Forest, Minnesota, USA - June2015DPH_16_40... | ecosystem: Environmental > Terrestrial > Soil >...
GGCAAATTCGTCCATGTTCAGCCGGCCAAAGACAATCGCGCCCGCCGCCTTCAACTTTTCGACGACCGTCGCGTCGTAGGGCGAAACAAATTTGCCGAGGATTTTCGAGCCGCAATTGAGCGGCTGACTTTTGACGGCGAGCACATCCTTGACCGCGACCGGAATTCCCAGCAGGCACCTTGCGGTGCCGCCACCCTTGGCCAGTTCCTTGTCCGCTGCCTCGGCTTGCGCCAGCGCGTCATCGGCATTGTAGCTGATAAAGGCGTGGATTTTTTTGTCCACGCGCGCGATTTGGTCGAGACACGACTGCATGGCCTCGCGCGCGGAGACTTCGCGTTTCGCGAGCCTGGCGGCCAGTTCGGAAATGGTGAGTTGGTTAAGCATCGGAAATTTTTAACCACAGATGAACACGGATGAACACGGATGGATGGCCGCAAACTTTGGAACACGTCCCCCGCCCCGCCGGGGCGGAGAAAAGCTGGTCACCGCAGTGTGGGGCTGGGTGAGAGGTCTCAATTGTTCCGAATCCGTGTTCATCCGTGTTTATCCGTGGTTCATTTTCTTATTCCACAATTTTGGGCACGATGAAAAGCCCGTTGGCCTGCGCGGGCGCGTTGCGGAGGGCGTCGTCGTGCGGGAGCGACGGGCGGACTGCGTCCGGGCGCGTGACATTGACCAGCGGCACGGCATGGGCGGTTGGCTCGACGCCGGCAACGTCGAGTTCCTTCAATTTTTCGATGTAGCCGAGAATGCCGCCGAGTTGCGCGCCGAGTTTCTTTTCCTCGTCGGGTGTGAGATGCAGCCGCGCCAGATGCGCGACGTATTTGATGTCAATTTCAGCGGCAGCCATGCGCCGAAATTAAGGTCCCAAGCCCAAAGTTCAAAGTCCAAAGTTGAATTCATTCAGCCCCGACCATATGTGATAATCATTGGGCGGCAGGTAAAATTCCGAAAACTCCAAGTCCAACACTGGCGCGGGCGGGAAAATTTTCATTGCTTTGTCGGAACATCCGTCTCTGCTGGAGCGTTGGTTTGGGAAAGCAATAAATCAAGGTTGGGAATTTCTAATGGTTTCCGAAGAATAAGGTTTGGGTCTTCTACACGCAACGTCCATAGTTCCGCTCTGGGTGGGGACAATACGACTTTCACAACGGGCTTTCCCTCACGCTCCCATTGCACAGTGTATTTGCTGGTCGTCATGTGAAGAATCACCCACGGCTGGACAGAAACGATTGATGAGGTTGAAAGCTGGCTCACGTTGACGAATGCCTTTGCCAAAAATTGTGTTGCCATGCTATAAGCCGCGTTTGTATTCACCTGTGACGGGTCTATCGCATACGGCTTGTTGGCGTTGTAATCGTGAGGATTTTGCCCTTTGATGAGCCGTGTTATGTAGCTTAAATGTTTTCCCCTGCCAAAAGCATAGGAAAAATTCGTCGTGTGAAGATTACCTAAAGCCCCAAAACGTTCAGCAAGCGATGGGGACGAAATAAAAATTTCTTTGGTCGTATTGGTAGTAATCGGCAGCGATTCCGGGAGATTTAGTTGCGCGGCATAAACATTGGCCTCGGCAAGCAATAATTTAGTTACTGCTTCCTGATAGGCGGGCGGCTTGTCCCTTTTTAGGAACCGCATAGCTGCCAAGTTGGTTTGACCAAAACAGGCAATATCTGTAACTGCAAATAAGAGCAGCGTGAGTTTCAAAATAGATTTCATGTTTTCGCAAGGTTAATGGCCCGACTTATCGCGGAGATAATTCATGGGGCATGGGTTGGTCGGAATGAATAGGTCGTCTTCTGCATTTCCATTTGTTCCGCCAGTGAGATGGCGGATATAATAATCAGCGTAAAATTCTTCATCTGTTCGAATCGTGCCATTCGAGGCCTTAAAATCCCAAACTTCGTCAATTAAGCCGTTGGTTGTCTGCCCTTCAATTACGTTTAGAAGACTCCTGTTGGTATCGTAAATGTTGATTTTGTATGCGACGCGCTGCACGCCTAAGTTGCAACGGAGCGGCACTCCGCGGTCACGGAACAGGTTCATATCAAATTGGAAAAGATTGGTGTAAACGATTGTCAATGGCGGCCCATAAATTCTACTACCTCCGGTACTGAATACCATCTTTAAGACGTGTTTTTGTCCGGGAGACGAAAATGGCGTCTGAAAATGTATTCGATAGCCGTTATTCGTGCGGCAACAAAAAGGTTCCGAACGCATGCCGTCAAGCGATAAATCAACCCAACAATTGTTAGTACTTTTAAATCCATTTTCCCATGTCCTTATTTCAAGGTTCAACGGAATCGAGAATGTCAGCACATAAGGCTCCTCACCCGTGATGATTTGTGTTAATGCCAGAGCATTGGTGCCGCCCATGCGCTCTACCCACAAAGCCCGGTAATCGGGTTCTTTATGTAATAATTTTGATCCGATGCCGGTTGCCACCGCCACGCCAGCAGCTATTGCAAGAAAACGTCCGATTTTATTGTTCATAATTTTTTAAGGGTCGCGAGTTAACAAAGGATTGCCATAAATTTTCCAGCGGGAATCCAACGGCATGTCGGACCAAATGGAGCCATTTGGCGTTGCGGCATCAATCAGGCAATATTCTAGTGGAACATCATCCATCCAAAGCTCAAACAAGTCATTCAGGTGGGCTCCGTAATAATCAAAGTAAGGCTGATAAATCGGACCAATGTCGTCTTTTACCCAGCCCACAAACGCCTGATCCGGCAAATTTTCCCTGTTGAACCATTGCTCGTCATGAGCACCGCCCACAATGCCAAACAAATTTGCCAACATTGTATCCGCCGCACTGCTACAGCTATTCAAGATAACAAGGCGGTAAGGGTGCTGGTGGCTAGTCCAGCCAGGATGGACCTGGTCTGCATTGATGACGTTCAGGAGAGCAGTTTCGAGATCTCCGGCGTCAATTCTTGCAATCCCATTGGCGTGATCGGCATCTCCCCTAGCTGAACCGAAATTATCCTCCCCGCCATGCCCGTCCCAATAAAAGTTCCGCACACTGCCGTTTGCAAGATCATCAAGAAGAATTTTTTCGTCGTTTGTAGTTCCCAACCAGAAGCAATTTCCGTCAAATGTGTTCAGGAATGTGTTATTATAAGTGTTGTCCAAGCCGGGATTAAACAACACATTGACCACGTTGTTCTGGATCATCTGTTGGTGGTAGGGGTTCCAAACGGAAGGATTCCATCCGCAAGCCATGGTGAATGCGTCGCCACCATAACCGGCAGTCCTCAAAAAATGGCAGGGAATGGGAAAAGAAACCGGTGGAGGACCATTGTCATCGCAAGGTTGAATGGCAGCAGTCTTGGCGCTGCTTTCCGTTAAAGCGGTTGGCGTGATATAAATCAGACCATTGAATTCCGGGTCGTTTCGCGTTTCACCGCTGCCGGTGACAAGATTCCAAACTTCGTCCAGCACTCCAGAATCGGTATGATTTGTAATGGTTGTCAGCAAGACATTATTCGTATCGTAAATTTCAATTTTGTAGTCGGCAGATTGCACCGCCAGAATGCCATAAATCCATGCTTGGCTATCGAACAGAGAAGTATCCGGGTCAAGTTGCATGAGATTGCTTGAAATTTCGAAAGCTGGTGTCCCCAAAACCAGATTGACGGTTTGAGTGTCCGAAGTATCGTTTGATGGTAATGTAACCCCCGGCATGGAGAGCTTTACTTGCAAAACGTGAGGGCCGTAGGTCGCCATCGTTGAATCCCACTGCACTCGATATGCCCCATTTGTTTGATAGAAGCTGTAACCTCTCGCCAACTGACCGTTGTCAAGCAGCTTGAGAACGCAGTGATTGGACCCCATGTCAATGCTTAACGGCATTGAGTAGGTGAGAATATAAGGCTCTTGTCCTGTGATGACAGGCGTTAAGGTCAATGGATTGTCTGGAATCAACGGGTTGGTGCCTAGAATGCGTTCTGCTCTTCCAGTCAAACCGTTACCGTCGAGGTCAATGTCGTCATAAACCGTGTTGTAAGCGTCAGGGATAGGGTTTCCCGTCGTAGGATCGGTCGCAGTGGTGGGATTTTGCCAATCTGTTTCGCTATCTGTGTGGCTGGAATAGTCACCGTCTCCATGCCAGTTTTCAACATAATCAGGAATGCCGTCGCCGTCGGTGTCGATGGGCACGCCGTTCGTTGCCGCGATATAGTGCAAACCGATGTTGGCATTAGCCTTTGCCGTGTCGTTGCCTTCCTTCATTTGGTCAAGACGCGTCGTGTAATGATAAAGCCCCAAGTTCGCCGGGGTGTCACTGCCCGCACCGTAAAGCGGCGTCGTGTTTGGCAGGTAATAATTCCCAAACGGCCCGGTTTGATACGGCGGCGCGGCGGTCAGCGTCACTTCATTTGCGCCACCGCCCGTTATTGTGGGAGTCAATTGCGCGCTGTTCCCGCCCCACCACCAAAACATTTCCTCGTAACGCAACGCCCACCACATATTCGTGGATAACACCACCAAGTCCGACGATGACAGCGGCCAGTATCCGTTGTTGTTAAAATCCAATGGCTGGGTCGCATCCTGAAAAAAATTCACGCGGTCGAACAGATTGTCTTTCAACACCCAGTTGCCCGCCGACGCCGGGATCGGCTCCAGGTGAAACCATCCCCCGCCACGGAACAGGTTGTTGTCCGCCTGGAAGGAGAGGTCAACGTACAACGTGGGATCGCCGTAATCAGGCCAATCCGGATCAAGGTCAATAGTGACGTTATCGAACAAGTTGTTCACCCATGTCACCGCGCCGGCCACACTCATGGTGTAGAGCAGCACCTTCCCAAGGGTAATCCGTCCGCCCTTCAGGTTGCAATCCTCCAGATTCAGATACACCGCACTGCCGGGTGACGCCACGCAACCGCAAGCCATATCGTATCCCGCGAACAGGTGATACCGCCCACTGGCTGCGTAGAAATGGCAGAACCGGAAATCCAAGTTCGGCACGGCCGAAGAAATGTTCATTGCTTTGCGGGAACATTCGTTTCTGCCGGAGCATTGGTTTGGGAAAGCAATAAATCAAGGTTGGGAATTTCTAATGGTTTCCGAAGAATGTATTCGGATTTGTTGACATGCATTTGCCGAATGGTTTTAGTTGGCTCGAATAATTCGACTGAAGCTATCGGTTTACCATCTTTTCCCCAAGAGACCCAATACACTGGCACAAAATGCGAACCGTGCTCGCCTTCGGGCGTAAAGGCCCTGATGGTTAGCTTGCAATCCCGATTCAATGCTTTGACATCCATTGAAGCCGCGGCAAGAAATTGGGTGGCGTAACTGATACGCGGCATTGGTGTCCATCCGGCCCATTGGCCAAAGATACTGCTTTTGCAACTGATTGTATTCGCCTTGTAAGTGCGTTCGTACCAAGAACGAAAATTTATTACCTACAGACACGTAATAAACGTAATTTGAAGTGGTTATATTTCCAATGCCAATCTTTGCCATTCGCGGCGGAGCAATATGCGCCTCAATCAGATTTGTTTCTGTGATCGGCAGTTGTTCTGGCAAATTTAATTCCTGCGCGACTTGGTTAGCTTCTTCAATAACTAACCGCAAAGCCACTTTTCGATATGCTGGGGTCGTGAACGTCAGGGCTTGGAGTTGCTGTTTGGAATTCAGTTTTGACCAGTCGAATTTCGACGGCGAATTGGTGGCATCTTGCGCCTGTAGCAAGAAGGTGATGCTTAATAGCAGAAAGATGGAAAAGCGCATAATTTTGGAAAATGGGCGGTCAATCGCCCAGAGTTTGCACGTGTTCTGCTCCCTCGGCGTCGTAAGCGACAAATTCCAATCGTCCGCCGGCTTCTCGAATTGTGTAATTACCTGGCGAATCTTCTTCGTGCATTTGCCCCCCAAGGAGGAAGTTGTCGAATATTTTTGGATTGTGATGATCCGACCATACAAGTGGATTTGCCAAAAGACGTTTGGCTTCCATGCTCATGGCCGCCAAGTTGGTTAAATTCGCATTTTTCAGCTCAAAACCTAATTCATATTCAGCGTTCTCTAGCGTGTATATCTGATATTTTGCAAGCCGCACTTCTGTTTTTGGCAAGACTATGTAAATCAAGCCGCTTAAAACGATGCTTGAAATTGCTACAGCGCCAGCCAGCCGGAGTAAACTCCATCCGCGTATTTGACTACCGCGCGTAAGAACCCAGGCGGCGAGCAACCCAGCAGCGAAGGCTCCCGATGCCCAATTTGCGGCAATAGTCCACGCTCCGGTCGTGCTGAATGAATGATTTTTCTTTTCGGAAAATGGTGTCCACTCAAGCCATACGTCCTGGCGCATGTCGGCTGGCGAAAGAGTTGCAGCAAGTTTGGTGGCCACAGGCGAGCCATCCACCCATTTGCGGAGAAGTGGATGAACAATATCCGGTGTTTCGGGCGACCAACGCCGCCAATCCAGCATGTCTTTTGATGGAAGTTCCGGATAATTTGGCTGCGTGCAACTTTCGATTTTAAAGTGCGGTGCTTTGGCGCGGCCAGAACCGAAAACATAAAGTTCAACATTCAATTTCTGACTGTTCAAACCGGTCAGCCGCATCGGATAAACCGGTTTTTCAGTCTTGAAGGTAAAAGAAAGCGGATTTGGCGTGCTGGTTTGAAGATTGGCATTGTCGCGCCGGATTTTCGAGGTAACAAATACCCAACCGTCTTTGACGTAGCTTTCAATTACCGATTCTGAATTGGTCGGCACGACAAATCCATTTTCAGTTAACCAAGTTTGCAGTGCCTTTACATCGCGCGAGGCGATGGTCGTGGTTTCAAAAATACCGATGATTTTGCGGTCGAGAATAGAAACATCCTGCCTTGAAGCCACAGATATCGAACCCATTGACGCTGATCTCCTTTTCCCAGCAGCCAACGCCGATAGCAACAAAACAACGATCGGTAAAAAAATAATTGCGATTACAAATGCATTCCACACGGATTTTGCCGCCAGTCGAAGCAGATAAACGATTCCCATTAGCAACAGAATCTCCAGATAATAATGAGGAGCGTCATATGTGATTTGTGGTCGAAAAAGATATTGCAGCGTCGGAAATAATCCGGTGCTGGTTTCTTCAATCACTGGTTGACTTGGGAATGGAACAACCCATGCGAAATTTGTTCCCGAACCAGTAAAACGTGTTTCAATCACGAGCCGTTCTGTGCCGTTCGTGAAGTGAATCAGCGCACGTTGGTCGGGAATCGTGACTTTTGCCGGTAACGCGATCGTCGGAATAACCATACCATCAGCCATTGCTGCCATTGGCAGCAAAAGGAATAAAAACACAAGAACGCTTTTTATGTTTCTCATAGAGTCAAATTATTGATACCCGGTGCGTGTAATCCATGGATAACCATAAATCTTCAAATCAAAATTGTTTGCCATATTTCCTGCTGTTCTTCCAAAAAGCTGAAAGTATTTCTTTCCAAATGGGAAATTTAGGATTACAGAACCGTCTCCATAAGGATTCGTGCTTGAAGCAATTTGTATACACTCCTCCAAGTTGTATCCGCCCTGCCAAGCCTCAAAGAAAACGGTAAATGTTTTCGCCATGTCATTCCACTCATCGTCACTATCTGGCGCTCGCGGTTCGCCTATCCAGCCAAGAAATGCTTGCGCTCCCAAAGGTCTATCGGCGAGTTGCTCTGGCCTAATGACATCAAAGATTCCGAAGGCGTGCGCCCAATCATGATCATCTGCCGTGTCACACGCATTCAGAAAGACGAAGCGATAGGGGTGTTGAGCCCAAGCGCCGTTTGTAGCGTTAAACCGGTTGCCTAGCGCATAACTCACCTGTGTAACAAAGATGGCGACTTGCTGGCGATTATCGTCCCCGAGCGTAGAGGTGCTGCCATGCCCATCAAAATAAAAATTCATCGTGTCAGCATCTGTTAAGTTGGTTATCAAATTATTCACATCAGACTGTCCTGAAAGGTATCCTGGATTCCCAGAACCGCCAGACCATGAGTAATCGTTAAAAGTGGAATTATAGGGATTTTCGCTTCTGCTTCCTCCACTTTCAAGCGGACTAATCAGTGGGTCAACCACGCCCCACTGAATGGCATCGTGCATTGAGAATATAGCTTGTATGAAGTTATCCCATGTATAGGCGATTGTGAAATTTCCATCCCCACCGAGCAGGGCGCGATGAAGTCAAAATTCAAGCGAACCGTCGCTGGGATCAAGAAGCGTGACATGGAAAATTGCCTTCACAGTATCATTTGTGACTGTGTTCCCGTTGTCGTCTGTCAAATCCCAATTCGTTTGTATCACGCCAGTTGATGTGCTGTTTGTAAGCGTTTTAATATGCGCTCCTGATTCGGTTTGCAATTCGATGGTGTAATCGGCATCTGGGCAGGCGGGCGTTTTCGCATAGAGTATCGCGCCGCCGCTGTCGAATGAGGAATAAAATGGATCAAACTGACAAATGTTGGTTGAATAATAAGTGCCTAATTTTCCTACGCCCGTAAGAATAGTCGGGTCGGGTGTAGAGCCTTGATGGATTTGTCCATTCAAAATGAGTTGAGCCTGAACATAATGTTGCCCCGGCGAATCAAATGTGGTGTTCCATAAAAGCAAGCAGTTACCATCGGCAGCGCGATCGCACTCTTGAAAAGAGGCGGCTTGTCCACCGTCCACCAACAAGTGAAGACTGCCAATGTTCATCAACAAATTATAACTGACTGGCACCTCAAAAGTGACGATATCCGGTTCTTGGCCGGTAATGACCTGGGTAAGCGTCAGTGGATTGCTCGTATCAAATGGATTCATCCCCAATGCTTTTTTGATACGACCAACGAGTCCGTCGCCGGAAAGGTCAAAATCATCATACACTGAATTTGTCGAATCGAGAACGCCAGAAACAGTGGTCGGGGTCGTCCAATCAGTTTCGTTCGCATCTACAACACCATTGCCATTGGCGTCCTCCACATAATCGGGAATGCCGTCGCCGTCGCTATCCAGCGGCTGGCCGTAATTATTTGCCGCGACGTAATGGACGCCAATGTTCACCATGTGTCCAGACGGTTCATCGCCTTCTTTCATTTGGTCAATGCGCGTGGTGTAGTGATACAGCCCCAAGTTCGCCGGGGTGTCACTGCCCGCGCCATAGAGCGGCGTCGTGTTGGGCAGATAAAAATTCCCAAACGGCCCGGCCTGATACGGCGGCGCAGCCGTCAGCGTCACCTCCTGCGCGCCACCACCCGTTATTGTGGGAGTCAACTGCGCGCTGTTCCCGCCCCACCAAAACTGTTCCCAGGAAATTACCGCCAAGTCAGATGCCGCCAGCGGCCAGTAGGCATTGTTGTCCAGAGCCAGCGGTTGGTCGGTGTCCTGGTAGAAATTCACCCGGTCGAACAAATTATCCTTGAACCCCCAGTTGCCCGCCGACGCCGGGATTGGCTCCAGGTGAAACCATCCCCCGCCACGGAACAGATTGTTGTTCGCCTGGAAGGAGAGGTCAACGTATAACGTGGAATCGTCGTAATCAAGCAAACCCGGATCAAGATCAATGGTGACGTTGTCGAACAAGTTGTTCACCCATGTCACCGCGCCAGCCACGTTCATGCTGTAGAGCGCCTTCCCAAGAGTGATCCGTCCGCCCTTCAGGTTGCAATCCTCCAGATTCAGATACACCGCACTGTCGGGTGACGCCACGTAACCGCAAGCCACATCGTATCCCGCGAACAGGTGATACCGCCCACTGGCTGCGTAGAAATGGCAGAACCGGAAATCCAAGTTCGGCACCGCCGGGGAAATGTTCATTGCTTTGCGGGAACATTCGTTTCTGCCGGAGTGTTGGTCTGCGAAAGTAAATAATTGACCGCAGAAAAACGAGCCACCAAGCTGCTGCGTTCCAATGGAGAATACTTCAGAAATTCTTCATCTGGAATGGCCAAAAGTTTATCCACATCTTTGATTAAAGCGAATGGCCGTTTTGAATAGGAGTCGTCATTCTGCCTCAGGTGCAGGATGCCCTTAGTGTCTCCGGCAATCATAACCTCTACGACCGCGCTTTCAGAATGTCCCCACTTATCCACTCTTCCTTCGCCCCACTTTACATCGAAAATGGGCAGGGGGTCATTCCCCCAATGTTCCTGCTTCACTGTTATGGGTTGTTCTTTATTCAGCCGTTGCACGTCCACGTCAATTGCTATCAGCCAATTGGTTGCGAGATGATAAGCCTCGTTCGTGTCTATCGTTGCATGGATGCCGACCAATTGCGGCAAAAATTCAGAAGTTCGCAATTTTCCCTGGATTTTTATAGTTGAATACGCTTGGTAACCATCGTCCAAACGCGTGATGAAGCGCAACTTTCCGGGCTTTGGGTCGCTGGAAAGCCCAGCAGGGAACGAAAATGAATAGCACTGAATGTCAATGCGTCCTGCAAAACCATACTCAGTAGGACGATGCTCCAAGTGACTGCGTAGGTGTGGATTGTAAATCCGTTGAACTCGTATGTCAGACTCCTTGACCGGCAGGTCAATGGGAAGATGCAACCGGGAAGCACAGTAGTTTATTTCCGCCAGCATCACGGCAGTTGCCACGAATTTATACGCGAGTGGAACCGGAGTCATAAAATTATCGGAAACTATTGTTTAAATCAACACACCCACATATTTTATAGTTTTTACCCCCAAAAAAACCATTATCATATAAAATAGCTGCATAATCTGGCATGCAATCTTTTATGGGATACCCCTCCTGCCAGTCTTCCATTAAAACCTCCAAACAATTCTGATATTTCTGAATACTATCTGCGTCTGTATTGTCCGGCGCTCCAACATCTGTGTCCCAAGCCACAAAAGCTTGCGGCTCTCTGTGGAAACTCGCATAATCGTTAACCGTATAGGAACTGCCTAACGGTTGGAATGCAAAACCGAAGGCGTTTGCCCAGGCTTTTGAATAGCAAGCGCAGCTATTCAAGATGGCTGCCTTACTGTTTTCGATTCAGAGATTCATCAATCTCATAAGCTGGAGGCTGACTGGCCAAACGTCTTACAAACACTGGATTGTGCGGCAAGCCGAGCATTTCAAAATAGTTGGTGGGCGTTGGTAATCTTATAGATGCCCCGACAATGAAGAAATGCACAATGTTGCTATTGATTCCCGAAACGTCCACACGACAAACATGCTGATCTGTTTTCCACTCGAATTCGTAATAAGGCAAAGGATATATCTTCCCGTCTTTCCATTCGTATTTCCGCTGGTGGCTCCTCGTTGGCTTGTTGAAGCCAAGTTTTTCCATGGGAACGCCGATTGACTCCATAGACGAGACAGCAAGCTGCTGTGCTTTTCCCATCGTCAGAAGATTGGTCGCTCGCATCCATCGTTCTAGTATGGCATCGTTTGTTTCAACATTATCGGTTTCAGTGATCATGCAGTGATTAGAAACATCTATAAACTGACCAAACCATCCGAAATCGGAATTAAACTGGTAACGTTTACAGAAAATAATGTTTCCTCTGATTCCATAAGGTGTAGGAAATGCAGCATAAGACGTGATTTGGTTAGTGGTCATCAGGCTTTCATCAAGATGCCATACCGTTGCCACAGCTTGGGCATTGGTAACCATGGTATGAAAAGCATATTTCTGAAATGACGGCGTGTTGGTTTGGATAGTATGGAGCGCACCCACAACCGCCATGTTTGCAAGTAGGTTTGTAATGATCATAATCTTTACTGGTAGAAAGGTAAAGTCGGACAGCCGTAGAGAACGATGCTGGTGGCAAAAGAATTAACAACCGGCTGGCCGTTAATATAGCCAGTCCCAGCCTGTGTTAGTGCGTTTTGAAGCGGGAATTGTCCACTGCTCCAATCGCCAAAAAAGTTTTCCACGAAAATAAAATGGTCATTCGGTGAGATAGTTCCCAACAGGGTGCTGAATGTATTGCCAGTGAACCAGGGCCAGCCCAAAAATGCGCGCGGGGGCAGATGATATTTATTGTCCCAATCGTCTTGGGAAACGGAGCAATTAGGAATCCCAAAATCCTTACTTAAAGACCCATTTGCCGTGTTGCAACCGTCTAAAAAGACAAAACGGTATGCGTGCAAATTCGGGGTATAAAGCGGATCACCGCCGTTTTGACTGTTTTGAAGGAGGTTTTGCAGTTGGGTATGAGTCAAGCGTGTGCTGCCGCCTTTGCCAATCTGGGAACCACTGCCATGACCGTAGTAGTAGAAATTGCGTGCCTGGCTGACAGTCAAAAATCCAGCAAGTTGGTTCCAGTTTCCCGAATCATACGGACTTGGATTGTCCGGATCATTAAGCATGAGTCCTGATTCACCGTCCGCAGTCTGAATTTCCTCGTTCACGGAATTGTTGGGGCCGTAGGCCGAATGGATAACAGCGCCTACTGCTGTGCCCAACATTCCTGCCAGTCCACTTGCCGCCCTATAATTCGGATTATTATAATTAACGCTTCCATAAACCGCCTGAAAAGCGATAACCCACATGCGGTTTCCACTCCAAGGATGTTCGTAATACACAAAGTGCGAGCCAGACGATCCACCACCGCCACCGCCCGCCTGGTTTGAATGTATCCGATTTTTGCTTTGCGCCGATGCCAGCGCCGGATAGGTCGTTACCTGCACGGCGTAGAATTCCGAAGGCCATTGATTGCCGTTTGTATCCTGTAGGTTAACGGTAATGCCCGGTTGTCCCGTATTCGGGTCGTCACAGAAACCATTCCCATCCACGTCTCCATTCAACGAGGCAAACAAATTGGTTTGGTCGTCATAAACGTCCATCGTGTAAGTGCCGTTGGTGTTAATCGTCTGCGGCTGAACGAACAACGAACCGCCACAGATGGGCAGGCTGTTCGGAAAGCAAACATCATTTTGGGCATTCACGAATTTCGTGGCTCCGATGACAGGAGTATCTTCGTCGAGATCGTATTCCATGCTCAACAGGTAACTGCCATTTGCAAATGCAGTCGTATCCCACACTGCAAACCAATTGCCGTTCGTTTGATAAACAATTGTATTTTGGGCGATACCGTTAACCATGAAGGTGAATATCGTGTTAGTGTCAACATTGGTGCTGATGTTTAACGGTATTTGCACAATGCCCGACAAAGTACTTTGCTGTGGGACAGCCAATAAATTCAACGGATTATCGGGAATCAATGGATTTGTTCCAAAGAAACGCTCTGCGGCTCCCGTCAGCCCGTCACCGTCGAGGTCAACATTATCATAAATTGTGTTGTAAGGATCGGGCGTGCCGTTGTCCGTCATGGGATTTCGCCAGTCGGTTTCTGTGCCTTGATCCCAGACCCCATTGCCATTGGCGTCCTCGACGTAATCAGGAATACCATCACCGTCAGTGTCTATGGGTTGATAGTTGAAGGTTGAGCCGCCTCCGCTTTGCTCCGTCGCGCCGAGTGGTTGAAGGTTCGTTGCCGCGATATAGTGCAAACCGATGTTGGCATTAGCCTTTGCCGTGTCGTTGCCTTCCTTCATTTGGTCAAGACGCGTCGTGTAATGATAAAG
>Ga0208820_1001402_pt1 | contig 13501 bp, 14 predicted proteins | sample June2015DPH_16_5_FD_184713 | JGI IMG/M metagenome (GOLD analysis project Ga0208820, IMG submission 184713) | Peatland microbial communities from SPRUCE experiment site at the Marcell Experimental Forest, Minnesota, USA - June2015DPH_16_40... | ecosystem: Environmental > Terrestrial > Soil >...
ACCCTGGTGCAACTGAAGGTGGAAGAAACCCGCATTCACAACGAACTATTCCAATTGCTCACTCCGGATCAGCAGAGCAAGTTGAAGGAGTTCGAGGCCAACCGCGCAGCGCGTATGCAGCAGCATATGCAAAACGCCCCGGCTCCTGCGCAAGACTGAGAACTGGCTTGGCGTGAAGGTTTGTTCGAGCGTTGTGTAACTACATCGCGGACCCAGGAATCTCCCAGGCCCGCCGCTCCAACCACGCGCCACTCGAAGGAACGATACTATGGACTTGGATCAAGTCTTGATTTTCGAAGTTGGATGGCTCTTCTTTACCGCCTGGGGATTGGTTCTTGCGGCGGTCAGCGTGATCGCTTTCGGGCGGGATATTCTGCCGTTCCTTCCCCGGCTAACCCGCGAATCTGACCGGCATTAGGCTCGCTACGGGTTGAGTCGCATCTCCGAGCCGGGGACGATCGTTGTGTTACTTCTATCTGCGACCCCTTCCAAAACCTGCACCCCAGCCTGCTAGAATTTCATCTACATCAACCACATGATTCCTCAGAGCATGCGTCCATTGCTGCCCTATCTCAAGCGCTATCGCTGGGGATTTGTTGCCGGCGCCCTTTGCATCGTTCTGAGCAACGGCGCTCAGGCGGGATTACCCAGAGTGATCGGCAACGCCGCCCAGAGTCTCGAAAGTGGCGTCACCCGGCACAAGCTTTTGATCTTTACCCTGCAGGTGCTGGCGTTAGCGGTGGTTCGGGGCATTTTCCTGTTTTTCACCCGCTGGATTGTGATCGGCATCTCGCGCGACATCGAGTTCGATCTGCGCAACGATCTTTTTGCCCACCTGGAAACGCTTTCCTACTCCTACTACCAGCGCATGCGCACCGGCGACATTATGGCAAGGGTGACGAATGATTTGAACGCGGTGCGCATGCTGATGGGCCCGGCGATCATGTACTCGGCGAATACGCTGGTGTTCACGGCCGCGGCTTTGTGGTTCATGGTGCAAAACAGTCCAAAATTGACGTTGTATGCGTTTCTGCCTCTGCCGATTGTCAGCGTTACCATTCAATATTTCGGACGGCGCATTCACGAGCGCTTCGAAAGAATTCAGGCGATGTTCTCCGACATTTCGGCTCGAGCCCAGGAAAACTTTTCGGGAGCGCGGGTGATTCGCGCCTACGTGCAGGAAGAGGCGGAAATTGCGTCCTTCGAAACCGCCAACCAGGAATACGTTGCGCGCAGCCTGAAACTGGTGCGGCTGATGGGTATGCTTTGGCCCACACTGGAACTCATGCTTGGCCTGGCGCTGGTGCTGGTGTTGTGGATCGGCGGCCGGGAAGTGTTGGCGGGGCGCATGCAAATCGGCGCGTTCACTGCCTTCAACATTTACATGATGCAACTCACGTTCCCCATCATCGCGTTGGGATGGGTGGTCAATATTTTTCAGCGGGGCACGGCATCGTTGGTGCGGCTGAACGAGATTCTGCAGGAACAGCCTGAGATCAAGGACGAGCCGCATTCGCAAGACCGGCCAGTGGAAGGAGAAATCGAATTCCGCGGGCTGAATTTTGAGTACGACGGCAAGCGGGTGCTGGATAACTTGAACCTGCGAATTCCGGCAGGCAGCAGCATGGCGATCGTGGGTCCGACAGGCTCGGGAAAAAGCACGTTGGTCAATCTGATGCCGCGCGTTTACGATGCGGCTCCGGGGATGGTTCTGGTGGATGGCCGGCCGATCCGCGACTTTTCTCTGGCGTCCCTGCGCAAGAATATTGGGTTTGTGCCGCAGGAAACATTCCTGTTTAGCGACCGCATCCGTGAAAACATTGCGCTGGGCGTGGAGTCGGCCAGCGATCAGGAGATTCACGACGCAGCCGATGCCGCGAATATCGCCGTTGACATCGAAAGCTTTCCCGAGCGCTATCAAACGATGGTCGGCGAACGCGGCATCACGCTTTCTGGAGGACAGAAGCAGCGTACCGCAATCGCCCGTGCTTTGATCCGCAACCCTCGCGTCCTGATTCTCGATGACGCGCTCTCCAGCGTGGATACTCACACCGAAGACAAAATTCTCAACCACCTGCGCGAGGTAATGCAGGGCCGCACGACCATCTTCATCTCCCACCGCGTTTCCACCGTCCGCAATGCCGACCGAATCGCCGTGCTGCATGGCGGTCAGATCGTGGAACTGGGCACACATGACGAGTTGCTGGCCTTGAACGGCTACTACAGCGACCTGTATAACAAGCAATTGCTGGAAGAGGAACTGGCCGAAGTCTAGCCTTGACGAACGACGCAACCCAGCAAAGTCAACACCATCCCATGCAGCGAATCGACGCACCGGAGATTCTCGATTCTGACGCCTGCTCGCCTTGCGATACCCAGGCTGCGTTAGAGGTTATCGGCCGCGTCAATCGATGGTTCGGCGGGATCGCCACCACGCAGAAAATGGTGGAACGCGCGGCGCGGGTAACCGGAACGACTCGCTTCTCGCTGCTGGAAGTGGCCGCCGGCCTGGGTGAAGTTCCTGAGATTGCGCGAGAGAATCTAGCGCGTCGCGGAATTACGCTGGACGTAACCCTGCTGGACATCGCGCCCTCGCATCTTCCTTGCAGAAATCCTGCCGCGAACCGTGCAGGTCGAAATCAAGGCGTAGTGGCCGACGCGCTCGCTCTTCCTTTCGCCGATGGAGCATTCGACCTGGTGAGTTGCAGCCTTTTTGCGCACCATCTGGACCCGCTGCGATTGAAACAATTCGTGCGCGAAGGTCTGCGGGTATGCCAGCGCGCGCTGCTGATCAATGACCTTGTACGTCATCCGCTGCATCTGGCTTTGGTCTATGCTGGCTTCCCCATCATGCGCAACCGCGTCGCCTGGCTGGACGGGCTTACCTCTGTGCGGCGGGCGTATGTACCCGAGGAAATTCGGACGGCGCTGGCGGATGATTTTTCTCCGGAGACGGCGTTGCAGATTGAGATCTCGCGCCATTACCTTTTCCGCATGGGTGTGATTGTCTGGAAACCCTGAATCGAAAAAGAACGAGCAGTCTAGCGGACGACCAGCACTTCGCGCACATTATCGCGGGCGAGAAAGAATTTGATCGAAGCAAAGTCGCGGAAGAGATTCTCGATGTGACGGTTGTTAAATACGCGTTGCAACTGGAAGCCATCCGAGATGGCGGTGTGCACCGCGCCCGTAGGACCGCGCCGGGCCTCGCGGCGCAGCACAATTTTCTGCATCTCGAGCGTGTCCGCGCCGATGATGTGGAAGCGGTGGCAGGGCGAATCCGGGCCGGCGTCGCGCGTATGGAAGAATGCCAAAAGCATGCCTCCAGGTTTTAGCACCGACCACAGGCGTCCCACTACCGGCTTCACCAGACTCTCATGGAGATAGTCAGGCAGATTCCAGCAAAACACGACGTCGAAGTGAGCGGCTGGGTAAACCAGGTTGTCGGCAAGAAACTTTCGGCTGTCGAGAATGGCATTTCCCTGTTCGTCTTTGGTGAGAAGCTCGGGATCGGTCGAGGCAGTGAGCAGGTCTTCGCTGTAAATTCTGTGGCCGTGTTCGGTGAAGTGGCGAATATTGGCCGGTGAGGTCGATCCCAGGTCAAGCACACATAGGTTCTCCGCGGATTCCCAAGAGCGAGACAATTCGCCCAGCCCGCTGGAGCGGCGGGTAAGCTTTGGCGAGCCCTGCGCCGGGACTGTTTCCGGTCCGGATGAACCCCGAAAAAGTTTCATGAAAGTCTGCGAGACAGACGACACTCTAACTTCCTAACTGTTGATTCATCATACTCATCTTCAGCAATGCCATCAGGTTGCAACTATTTCCCATCTGAGCGGTGGATATCGACTTTGCCTTTCAGGAAAGCGCCTTCTTCAATGGAAATGCGCTGCGCCGTGATATCCCCGGTGACCGTGGCGGACTTCCGCAGGTCCACGCGGTCACTGGCTTGAATATTGCCCTCAAGTCTTCCCTGCACCACAACGCCTTTCGCATCGATGCTGGCCTTTACCTGGCCATTGGGGCCCACCGTAAGGCTGTTACCCTTCAGAGCGATGCTGCCCTCGACCTGGCCATCCAGATAGAGATCTTCGCTCCCCGAGAGCTCGCCCTTAATAACTACCGACTTGCCGATTTGTGCCAAACCACTGGCTGGTGTGCTCATTGGACGCGCTCCTGGTACAACGGGATCAGTGCCGGTTTGCTCCGGAATCGATGTTTTACTAAGCAAGGCCGGAAAACCACTCACTGCAACGACTATACGCAAGGCACGGACTGCGCGGCAAGCCTTGCCCGGCGAGCCGAAATACCCAAGTCCCTGTAGAGATTGCTCGCCGCTCCAATTGTTACACTGAAGGCTGTCGGTTGCCTTGGTGCCGGACATGAGATGTGAGGCGGAAATAACTCGACCGATCGTCAAAGCTGTATTGCTGATTGGCTTGCTCATCGGGATGGGCGGGACTTCTTTTGCTACGCGGCCGCCGCTGGTCGATGCGCTAGATGCGGCTTCTTGTATCGCACTCGTGCGGGCTGTGGTGGCAAACGAAATCGCGGCCGCCAGCGATGATTCGACGAAGCACATGTTCCTCTCGCACAAGCAGACTCCGCAGGGTTCGCAGACCAGGCTTTACTTGGAAACGCGGGAGGCGATGGTCGGCTTGACGGTTGCCTATAACGACAAGCCGCTCACGCCAGAACAACAAAGGTACGAGGAAAGCCGCCTGGCGGGGCTGGCGGGCACCCCCGAGCAGCTTAGACACAAACATTCGCAGGAACAGGAGAACGCCGAGCACACGCTGCGCATCATGAAAGCCTTGCCCGAGGCTTTTCTTTACGACTATGACGGTGAAGACGAAGGCTCCGCGGGCGTGGGCCAACCCGGAGTGCGGCTGGTGCGTTTGAAATTCCGCCCCAACCCAGCCTACCAACCGCCTTCTCGCGTGGAGCTGGTATTGGTAGCGATGGAGGGAGTTGTTGTCATCGATCCGGTCGCACGGAGGATCGCAAAAATGGACGGGACTTTGTTCAAAGAGGTTAGCTTTGGCTGGGGAATTCTGGGGCATCTCGATAGGGGCGGCCACTTTCTTGTGCAACAGTGCGACGCGGGGAATGATTCATGGGAAATTTCCCGTATGTCCCTGGATTTCACCGGCAAGATTCTCCTGTTCAAAAATCTTTCGATCAAGTCTGATGAGGTCTTCAGCGACTTCCGGCCTGTGCCCGCCGGCACTACATTTGCTCAGGGAGTACAGATGTTGAAGGCGGAAGAAGCCAAGTTGGCGCAGAACCGCTCCAGTGAGATGATGAAGACCGAGAGCCGGTCGCACTAAAGCGATCGAGGCTCATGCACCTGCGCGAATCGTTTCCTTGCGCACCGTCAGCTTGTCGATCAGGTCTTCTTTAATGCGATAGCCCGTTCCGGGCTGATCGCCAATCGCAATCATCCCTAGCGGTGAAACCCGCACTTCCGGTTCGATAATGTCTTCTTTCCAATAGCGCTTGGAGGCGGAAACATCTCCTGGCAGACGGAAATTCTCAAGAGTGGAAAGGGCAATATTCTGGGCGCGGCCGATGCCCGATTCCAGCATGCCGCCGCACCAGACAGGAATATTCTGCGACTGGCAGATGTCGTGGATTTTCTTCGCTTCGGTAAACCCGCCCACACGTCCAACTTTGATGTTGATAATGCGGCACGCGCCAGTCTCCACGGCAATGGCCGCGGCCCGCGCGCTGACGATCGACTCGTCGAGGCAAATGGCGGTGCGCAATTCTTTTTGCAAGCGGGCGTGGTAGAAAATATCGTCGTCCCAGAGCGGTTGCTCGATCATCAGCAAGTTGAACTGATCGAAGGTCCGCAGATGCTCGAGTTGATCCAGTGTGTAGGCGGAGTTGGCATCGCAGCTCAGCGTAATGTCCGCCCACCGCGAGCGGATTTTCTCCAACACTCTCACATCCCAGCCCGGTTTCACCTTCACCTTAATCCGCCGATAGCCAGCAGCTAGTTCGATCTGGATCTTGTCGAGTAACTGTTCGACCGAGTCCTGAATGCCGATGGAGACTCCGCAAGGGATTTCCCTTCGCGCCCCACCTAAGAGCTTCCATAAGGGTTGATTTTTCTCTTTCGCCTCCGCATCCCACAAAGCATTTTCGACAGCGGCTTTGGCCATGCGGTGGCCACGAACCTTGGAGAAAAGAGCCGCGCAATCGCGCGCCGCTGCGAGGTCGCGGCCGAGCACGGCGGGGGCAAGGTAGTGAGTCATGGTGAGCCAGGCGCTTTCGATCCACTCGTTGCTATAGAAAGGATCTTCGCCGGCTACGCATTCCCCCCATCCGTTGATCCCGTCGCAATGCACAGTGAGCAGCAGGATGCGGCGGCTGTAGGTCCGTCCGAAGCTCGTCTCGAAGAAATGGACAAGCGGCATGTGAATCTCGCGCAGGGTGATGGCTTCAATCTTCATAAATGTACAAAGAAAAACGATCTCACCACAGAGGCGCAGAGAAAATCGAACTTTGTCTTGTCTTGAAGGTTTTCTCTGTGCCTCTGTATCTCGGTGGTGAATTATTCTTGCGAGGCGTACGACCACGTCTCATCCCAATTACCAAGCAAAAATCTGCCGTTGCCTTCTGAGTCGCGCTCGTACCCTAACACGGCGAGCCCGTCGTCAAACGCCCGGAGAAATTGCTCGCGGTTGCGTTCTTGCAACTGCTGCGCCACGCTTCTGCTTTCCGGAGCGCCCTTCCACTCGTAAATCTGTGCCGGAACCTCAGTTGCCGCCCGTTGCTGAAATGCAGGGATCTTGCCCGTCGCCAGCAAAGTTTCCACGCGCCGGGACTTCAGCCACCATTCGGCAATAAGCCGATCGCTGGGAAGTCCACCCTGCAGGGGCGATGACGTGATTCCGTACTGATTGATGTTGTAGCGGCGCGCGATCGCTCCTAGTTTTTCAATATTCAGATAAGCGTTCTTGATCTCGAGAGGATCGAATGTCCATTCGATTAACTCGATGCCGCGCGCGAGTGCGTCCTCCCGCTGCAACAGCTTGAGCCGGCGGCCCAATCCGTGATTGCGGTGGTCCTTGCGCACCGCCAACATGTGCGAGTGCAGATAGACGTGGTCAGAACGCGTGCCCGGCACCGAAAGCGCGAAGCCCACCATTTCGCCACCGTCAAAGGCGCCCATCACCTGTCCGCCAACTTTTTCGGCTACGACGAACATGCGCAGGGGAACCAACTCGGCGTCAGTAAAGTTCCACACATCTTTTTGCAATGCAACGCACGCACGCAGCTCGTCGAGTCCCTGACAGCGGCGTATCACAATGGCGTCCGGGCTCACGATTGCCTCTCCTGCTGCTTGGCCTGTTGCCATAGAGATTCGAGTTCATCCATCGAAGCGCTTTCGAGGGTGAGCCCGCTATCGTGAAGGCGCTGCTCCATCCATTGGAACCGGCGGCGGAACTTGCGGTTCGTCTTGCGCAGCGCGGACTCAGGATCGAGAGCAAGATAGCGGGCGATGTTGACCAGCACGAAGAAGAGATCTCCGACCTCTTCTTCCAGCCGAGCTCGTAAATCTTCTGGAATGGTCGGCCGCCCTGATCCGGCAACGCCGCGGCCTTCAGGGCGCGGACCGGGAAGCGGAAATTCTTGCAGATGCTCGCGGAGTTCAGCCGTCTCCTCGGCGAGTTTGTCGAACAGACCTTCCATGTTAGGCCAGTCGAAACCAACCCGCGCTGCGTGTGAACTGAGCTTATGCGCCTCCAGCAATGATGGCATCGAAGAAGAAATGCCCGCCAGGATCGATGCGGGGACCGCTGTCTTCCCTTCAGTTCTCACCGCATCCGCATTTTCACCGAGGCGTTTCCTTCGTTCTTCGGTTTTCAGCGCCTCCCAGTTGCGCTTTACTTCGGCAGAAGTATCAGCTTTTGTATCCCCAAAAACGTGAGGATGCCGGTTCACAAGCTTGTTCGACAGCCGGTCGAGAACGTCATCGATAGAAAACGTTCCCTGCTCTCTGGCCATTTCCGAATAGAAGAGCACTTGCAGCAGCAGGTCCCCGAGTTCGCCGGGAAGTTCCTCCCAATCGCGATTATCGATCGCTTCGAGAACTTCGTAAGTCTCTTCCAGCGTGTAGGGCTTAATGGAATCGAAGGTCTGCTCGCGATCCCAGGGGCAGCCCCCCGGAGCCCGCAGGCGCTCCATGATGGAAACTGCGCGTTCGAAGCGTTCACCGGTATTGGGCATTGGCAACCACTTTAAACGAGCCGCCGTAGGCCGAGCAATGCGCACGCACGACGCTTTTCTAATATCGACAAGCCGCGATTGCCGCCGCAGCATCCAACCAAGTACTAGCAATCAAAAGCTTCAAGGCACTTTTTCGAGCAGGCGAAGCCGGTGGCGGCGATATGCCAGGGGCCGTCGATGCTGGTGGAAGCGGGCGCGGTGCAGGGACGCACGATTACTTCATGACCTTCCTTGAAGACCGCCGTTCGCAATGCGGGTGGTGCCTGGGTAGACGGAGAAGTGACGTTGAGTAACGGAGTGGTTACGAGTCGCAAGCCTGGCGACATCCCCGCGTTCAATCGCGAGATGATCGATTTGTTCTCCAAGGCTGCCAACGCGAGCAGAAGAAATGAGCGCGATGCCGCATAAATCACGGAGAAGTGCGAGATGCCGGCCCGACCTAACGGGCCCGTGTATTTTTGCCTTAGATTTTCAAAACTCTCTGACCGCGCGGCACGACTTTTGGTCAGGCAGTTTGCAGCACCAAGGTGACCTGTTCCCTGCAAACGACCCGATGCATACTCTACTGGTCGCAGTGTACGGACGCGAAGTCGGACTTTTGGTAACCTTCTAAGAAGTTACTCTGGTGTTGTTTCCGTATGGTCTTAGCAGCGAATCCTCGAGCCAGCCTGGAGGGCCAGCACTTTTACGTGGTGGTGATTGGCGGCGGCATCAATGGCGTGGCCGTAGCGCGAGAGTGCGCCCGGGCGGGAAAGCAAACGCTGCTAATCGAACAGAATGACTTCGCTTCGGGAGTAACCAGCCGCTCGACGCGCATCATCCACGGGGGGCTTCGCTACCTGGAGCACGGCGAACTGAACCTGGTGCGGGAATCGTTGCGCGAGCGCGAGAAATTGCTCCGCGACAAATCTCACCTGGTGCATCCCATCCACTTCCTGCTGCTCTTGAACGAAAGCAGCGAACGCAGCGCGATGAAAGTCCGCGCGGGATTGTGGCTCTACCAACGCATGACAGGAAAACCGCCGAGCGCGGGCGCCACCGAAATGGAATTGAAACGGCTGGAGCGGGCGCTGGAGGCGGGACACCGCTGGTCGTTCTTCGATTATGAAGATGCGCAGTGCGAATTTCCGGAACGACTGGTAGCGGAATGGCTGATGGAAGCGGTGGAAGCTGGAGCGGTCGTCCGCAATCATATGGAAGCGCTCGCGGTGAACGTGGCTCATGGCCGGATCCACGGGGTATTACTGCGTGATCACATTACAGGCCGGGACGAACGCGTCGACGCAAGCTGGGTAATCAACTGCAGTGGACCCTGGGCCGATCGAGTTTGCCAGCGCTCCTCAATCCGTATGAACAAGCCGATGCTGGGCGGTATTCGGGGGTCCCACATTGTCCTGCCCCGGTTTTCGGGTTCGCCGACTGCTGCGATTTATACCGAGGCGGTGGACGGCCGTCCGATTTTTGTCCTTCCCTGGAACGAGCAAGTTCTAGTGGGCACCACCGAAGTTGCTGATAGCAGCGATCCGGCGCAAACAGTCCCCTCGGCGGACGAAGTCAACTACCTTGTACGCTCGGTGGCGCAACTGTTTCCCAAGGCGAAGATTTCGGGGCAGAGTGTGAAGCACGCGTTTGCCGGAATCCGGCCGCTGCCTTATTCGCCGGACAATCGACCTTCTGCGGTTACGCGGCGGCACATCCTGCATGATCACTCGGATGACGGCGCGGCGCGCATGATTTCCGTAATCGGCGGCAAATTGACGACTGCGGCTTCGTTGGCCCGCGACTGTGCGCGAAGAATCGGATTGCATGCGACAGAACCGAACACGATTGCAATGGGGCCGGGGCCGGCGCTCGATCCGCTGCTGGACGATGCCGTGCTGGAGATTGCCCGGATTGGGGCAGTCAGCGAAGAATCGGCGCGGGGCATGCTGGAGTGGCACGGCAAACGCGCCGCTGACATCGCGCGTACGGCGCTGGTGAGCGCGGAGTTGCGGGCTCCGATCTGTCCGCATACCTCGCACGTGATCGCGGAAGTCGTAGAAGCGTATCGCAGAGAGTACGCTGTGACGTTGGCCGACGTGTTGTTACGCCGAGTGCCAGTGGCGCTGAGCGCGTGCTGGTCGGAGTCGTGCAGCCGCGAAGCTGCGTTGCGCATCGGCGCAGTTCTCGGCTGGAATGACCATACAATGGGCGCCAACCTGGAAGCTTTTGAGATGGAGCGTGCTGCGTTTCTGCGACCGGCTCCAAAAGCCGAGGCGGCGCTCGAAGCCGCGGCAGATTGAAGCCACAGATTCTATCCTCACTTCTTAGAGCTAACGCAGGCAAATATTCCGAGATTTACTTCTGACTTTTGAATCCTGATTGGCGACCAATGATGACCGCGAGGCGCTCGGGATCGTCGGAGATAATGCCGTCCGCGCCCCACTCAGCAAATCGTTTTATATCTGAGGCCGAATTCACGGTCCATACGAACACCTTCCTGCCTGTGCCTTGAATCTCAGGGAAGGTACTCTGCCGAGCCAGCTTATGGTGCGGGATTATGTATTTGGCCGGCACCGTAGGCCATTGCCGGAACTGAGTTCGAGTCTCGCAAATCAGGCCGAGCGGAATTAAGGCGTCTATGCCTTGAATTGCCTGCAGCACTTCGGGGAGAAATGAAGAAACCACGTAGCCGCGAGCCGGCGGATGTGCCCGCAACGCCTCCAAAGCGATGATTTCCAATCCTGAAACTTTGAGTTCGATATCGAGAAAAGCAGACGCCTGGTATCGTTTCAGGACATCACGAAGAGTTAGCTGGGACAATTGTTGAGCCGAAGTCTGAGCAACTTCGAGGCCGCGGATATTGTCGTCGTGGCAGATGACTGGATGCCCGTCGACCGACAGACGAACGTCGAATTCAAAACCATCACATCCGTGAGCGAGTGCCAGATCAAACGAATCCAGAGTGTTCTCGGGAACGAACTTCTGAGCTCTGGCACCGCGGTGACCAAGAAGCAATGGACGAATCGGCATGGCGATCGATTCTACTGGGCGGTGTGCTAATCCAGGTCGAAGTCGCGGATGGGCTTACCCGTGTCCGGCGATTCTTTGGCTTTCTTCACAGCTTCCTGGAATTTTTTTTCCAGAAGTTCAGAAGCATGTTTTTGCGCCTCGACCGATTGCCGGAAGATGGATTCGCGGCGAGTGTCTTGTTCCTTCATTGCGCGAGCGGCGTCTTCCATGTCGTTGAACATGCGCGGCTTCACGGCGGCGGTGTGCGCAATTACGGAGCGGGTTTCAGTATCCACTTTGAGGAGCGCGCTGCAGCAAGGACAGGTGACTTCGAAATTCGGATGACTCTTCGCCATTTTGCGAATCATACCGCAAAAACGGCCCCCGCGCTCAGCGCTGGAGTTTGATGGGGAAGATACGGAAAACGCCAAGCAGTTCCCAGCCGAGAAGGAAGATGGAAAGCAGGACGATGAGCACTGCCATCAGCTCTCCGAAGGTGAGCCCGCGCCGGTTGGGCTCGAAGCGTCGCGCCGCGAGGCTGAGAATATTGATGGTGGCAAACCCGAAAACAACCGCCCAAAGAATATTGTAGACATCGTTACGGCGGCTGGAGTGACGTTGGAACACCAAGAGGGTCGCGATTAGCGGAGCGTGGGCAAAGTTGTAAATGGAGAACGCTGCGACCTTTGTGCGCGCGACCCCCGCTACCACCCTAGTTGTTAAAGGAAAAGCCATAGCACGCCGAGTCACACGCCAGAAGAAGCCCTTTTCACTGGAGCGATGGATTGGATATTACATTTTTTCCCGGCACCGGTCACGGACGGAACGAGGCGAAGGCATCACCGGTATCAACGACTTGCCCCCCGAAGCGGGAAAACTCGTGTCCACGCTAGGTCTTTCGCGGTGTGTTGACCGCCAGGTTTCAGTAAGATGGAAAAATGCCTGAGCGGCGCGTCATCTTTTTTGATGTCGGCAATACCTTACTGTTTCCGAACCGGGCGAAGGTCCTGGCCCCAATCGCCAGCGATCGACATCCCACGCTCGAACAATGGCAAGCCCTGGAGCACAGGACGAAGGCCGAATTTGATCGGGACATGCAGAGCGGCCAAGCGGATCACAGCTTCTGGTGGATATTTCACACTTACCTGCTCGAAGACCTCGATGGCGCTCGCGATGGACTGGTGCAGCAACTGGTGCGGAATACCCAGAACTCGGCGAACTGGGATCAGATTCTGCCGGGAACTCGTTCGGCGCTCGATAGAATCCGCGAGAAGTCTCGTATTGCGGTAATCTCGAACGCCGATGGGAACATCGAGAATATCCTCTCGCGCTGCGGCATTGCGGACTGTTTTGAGAGCATTACAGATTCAGGAATTGTGGGATTCGAGAAGCCGCGTCGTGAGATTTTTGAGGCAGCGCTGAAAACCATGAACGCGCGCGCCGATGAGAGCTTATACGTGGGTGACGTTTACTCGGTGGACTATGTAGGAGCCCGCAATGCAGGCATGCAAGCCCTGCTGTTTGATGTGGCTGGAGCCTATCGCGATCGGCGAGAACCGCGGGTCGAATCAATGGTGCAACTGGAAGCGTGGCTTAAGGACTAGAGTGGGGACGCGGTTGCAGTACGCGCCTTGGCTACAACTCGAGAATCTGATGATCGAGGCAATCGGTGCGCATGGAGTCGTAAATGCTTTTCAGAAGTTCGGTTCCGTGCCGAGCTAAGTAGTAGACGCCGGCAATGCCTCGCTCCTGAAGAGCGCCGTTCGGATAGAGAGCCTGGCTGATTGCATCTGCGTGACGGCTGACAACTTCACTGCGGCGTAATTCGGCGGCCATGGCGCGCTCCCGGAGGCGATCCAGTTGGTAGCGCACTTTTGAAGCGCCCGTCTGGCTGGCGTCGACGAGCGTGGGGTCCAGTTTGGACAGCGCGTCCTGCAGGCTGGAAAATGAATCTTCTACCGATTTGCTCGCTCGGTCGAAGGCCGCCTGCAAATCTGCCGGCAGAGCACGCGAGGCCAGCGTTTGGCGCAGGGCGTCAGGCCCGTGGAATGCATCCAGTACCGCGATGCCGTACTGCCGCAGCCAGCGCTGCACCTTAGGTTCGACTAGGGTGGCCGAAAAACGCGGCACGAGCGGCGTGACGCGGCGTAGAATTTTTTCATAGACCGCACCCGCCTGCGCGAAATACGCAGCTTCGGCAGCCCCTCCCGTGTAGGCGAGCGTGGGCAAAAGATAGTCTTGCACTACTGGTCGCAATAGCACGTTGGGACTGAAT
>Ga0208820_1001410_pt1 | contig 13419 bp, 16 predicted proteins | sample June2015DPH_16_5_FD_184713 | JGI IMG/M metagenome (GOLD analysis project Ga0208820, IMG submission 184713) | Peatland microbial communities from SPRUCE experiment site at the Marcell Experimental Forest, Minnesota, USA - June2015DPH_16_40... | ecosystem: Environmental > Terrestrial > Soil >...
GCCCTGTTTGTCCCGCACCACCACCGGCACCATCACCAGGTTGACGTGCGCCGTGAAGGTGGCTTTCTCTTCGCGGGCGCTGACCTCCGGCTGGTCTGGCGGCTCCGCGGAAGCGGCCGGTGACTGTCCGGCGCAGGCCGCCGCCGAAAGGCACGCCGCTATCGCCAGGCGCACACAATAAACGCGCGGCTTGGCAATTTCAGACATCGCAGTTTCTCCGAGAATACCACCCCTCAATTAGCGCCGGCGGTCTTCGCCGCCGGTGCCCTGCGATTACGTGTAAAACCCTTCCACCGTCTCTCCGCGAAGATCCTCGGCCGCCTGCGCCTGCATGTCCTCGCTGAGCGAGTCGAGCGCCTCAACGATCTTCTGGAACGTGAAAGCCGCGTGGTTTTGCGGCCCGTAGACCTCGACCACCAGGGTGGCCAGCTCGTTCAGTGTGGTCCGCGCTTGCTTCAGCTCACGCCCCAACTCCAGATGTTCTTCGCGGGTTAGCGGCTGCTGTCTTTCCGGGCGCATCAGGGCGTATCCAGGGCCGTGGCAATCGAGCTTAGGTGCAGCATATCTGGCTGGCCCACAGTGTAGCATACGGCCCGTTGCGGCTTGCCCGTTGCGGCTTGCTACAATCGCTCTGATGGCTAACGAAATCTACGCCGTTTTCGATACTACCGAAGGCAAATTCAAGATCCGTCTGTTTGCCGCCCACGCTCCCCGCACCGTGGAGAACTTCATCTCCCTGGCCGAGGGAACCAAAACCGGCAAACCGTTTTACGACGGCACCATTTTTCATCGCGTGATCCCCGACTTCATGATCCAGGGCGGCGATCCCGAGGGCACCGGCCGCGGCGGTCCGGGCTACAAATTCGCCGACGAATTTCATCCCGAGCTCAAGCACACCAAGCCGGGCGTCCTCTCCATGGCCAATGCCGGGCCCAACACCAACGGCAGCCAGTTCTTTATCACCGTGGCCGCCACGCCGTGGCTGGATAATAAGCATACGGTGTTCGGGGAAGTGACCGAGGGCTACCCCGTGGTGGAGAAGATCTCCAAGACGCCGCGCGGCTCCCAGGACCGTCCATCGAAGGACGTGAAAATCCTCTCCGTCAAGATCGAGAGGCAGTAGCGGCGCCTCCGGGGGCGTCCCCCATGCGACTGGCGATCTTCGGCGGCACCTTCGACCCGATTCACAACGCTCACCTCGCCATCGCCCGCGCGGCGCTCTCCCATTTTCGACTGGACCGCGTGCTCTTCGTCCCCGCCGAGCACCCGCCGCACAAGGACGGCGCGACCGCGGCCGGCTTCGACCATCGCGTGCGCATGGCCGAGCTGGCCGTTGCGGATGAACCGCGCTTCGCGGTCTCCCGCCTGGAAGAAGGCACCCGCCGCAGCTACTCGATTGACACCATCGAGAAAGTGCGCGCCTCGCTCTCAACCGCCGACGAGCTGTTCTTTCTGATCGGCGCCGACGCCTTCGCCGAAATCCAAACCTGGCATCGCTGGCAGGACGTGGCCCGCCAAGTGGCTTTTCTGGTCGTCAGCCGCCCCGGCCATTCCTTCGCAGTACCCGAAGGCGTGACGGCCGAACGGCTGGATTCGCCGCAAATGGATATTTCGTCGTCCGCCATCCGCCGCGGCCTTGAGCGCGGCGAGCGCGACGCCGAGGTCCCTCCGCCCGTGTTCGATTACATCAAGCAGCACGGGTTGTACGGGACGCCGAGCCACAAGAAAAGACCTTTTGAGCCACGGATGAACACAGATAAACACTGATAAAACCAAGAATCTTGTTTGTGTTTCTCTGTGTTTCTCTGTGTTCATCCGTGGCCGATATCGGGGCTGCTAGCCTCACCCCACAATCTCCAGAAACGCCCGTGCGGCGTGGCTCAACGCGCGCCGCGTGGGATACACCAGGCGGATCTTCCGCTCGATGTTCATTTCCTTCACCCGCACTTCGCGCAGCAGCTTCTGCTCGATTTCCTGCTCCACGCACATGCGCGGCAGAAACGCCACGCCCTGGTTGTCCTGCACCATCTTGCGAATGCTCTCGATGGTCGGCATGTCGACATCCATGCGGAGCGGCACCTTGCGCGCCTGAAACTCGCGAATCACCACGTCGCGGTATGGAGACATCACGTTGTGAGCGATGAAATTCTCTTCCGCCAGATCGGCGATGGAGACGACCTTCCGCCGTGCCAGCCGGTGGCGCGGCGAAACCACCAGCGCGATCGCATCGGTGTAAATCACCTTCGAGCGGATCCGCTCGTCGCCGGGATCGTAGCTGATCACGCCCAGCTCCAGGTTGCCGTCCAGCAGCTCGTTGGGGATTTTGCTCCCCATGCTACGCCGCACCGTCACTTTGATCTTGGGATGCAGCGCGCGGTAGCGCTCGATGTGGCGCAGCAGATATAGCGTCGTGGATTCATTCGCGCCGACCGTCAGCCGTCCGGCTGAATTGTCGCGCAGCTCGGCTAGTGAGTTCTCCAGCTCCCGCTCCAGGCTCTCGAAACGGCGCGCAAAATCGAGCGCGCTACGGCCGGCGTCGGTCAGCAGCAGCTCCTTGCCCGAGCGGTCGATCAGCTTTTCGCCCAGCTCCAGCTCGAGCCTTTGCAGCGCCAGCGACACCGCCGGCTGCGTGCGCAGCAGCTTCTCCGCCGCGCGCGAGAAGCTCCCCTCGTTCGCCACCATCAAAAACACCTGCAACGGGTTGAGTTCCATGGCAGGTTTCAGTATAACATCGGCTAATAGACACCAGTAAGATTATAAATTTGCTAAATCCGGACCCGAATGGGCATAATGCAGGAAGCATGAGCGATCGAGTAATTATCTTCGATACGACGCTGCGCGACGGCGAACAGTCTCCGGGCTGCAGCATGACGGTTCCCGAGAAAGTGCGCATGGCGCGCAAGCTGGTGGAACTGGGCGCCGACATTCTGGAGGCCGGCTTCCCGATCGCCTCGGAGGGCGATTTTGAGGCGGTCCAGGCGGTGAGCCGCGAGTTCCCCGAAGCGCGCGTGGCGGGCCTGGCGCGCTGTTGCGCGATGGACGTGGAACGCGCCGTCGAGGCGCTCGAACCCGCGCGCCAGCCCCGCTTGCACACTTTCATCGCCACCAGCGATATCCACCTGAAATACAAATTACGCAAGACCCGCCAGCAGGTGCTGGAAGAGGCCGTCAAGGCGGTGGAACTGGCCCGGCGTCACGTGGATGACGTCGAGTTCTCCGCCGAAGACGGCGCCCGCACGGATGTCGAATTCCTGATCGAGATTTCGAAAGCCGTGGTGGCCGCCGGCGCCGGCACCGTCAACATCCCCGATACCGTCGGCTATTCCACGCCCAAGGAATACGGCGAGCTGATCGGCAAAGTGGCCCGCGCACTCGGCTCGACCGCTATCGTCAGCGTGCATTGCCACGACGACCTGGGCCTGGCCGTCGCCAATTCTCTCACCGCCATCGAGGCCGGCGCGCGCCAGGTGGAGTGCACCATCAACGGCATCGGCGAACGCGCCGGCAATTGTTCACTCGAAGAAGTGGTCATGATCTTGAAGACCCGCGCCGACAGCTATCCTTATTACACCTCCATCAATACCGAGCATCTCTACGCGGCGAGCGAACTGTTGAGCTCCATCATCACCTTCGGCCCACAGCCGAACAAAGCCATCGTTGGGGCGAACGCCTTCGCGCACGAAGCCGGCATTCACCAGGATGGTTACCTGAAAGAGAAAACCACTTACGAGATTATCGACCCGCGCACGGTGGGCATTCCGGAAGGCAAGCTTGTGTTAGGCAAGCACAGCGGGCGCCACGCGCTCCACCAGCGGGCCCACAGCTTGGGCTACGAGCTGGACCGCCAGCAGCTCGATGCGCTTTACCACCGTTTCACCGCGGTCGCCGACCAGCGAAAAAAAGGACTCATGGATAAGGAAATCGAAACGTTGATTCAAGAAGGCCTGCACGCGAAGAGCGCGGTGGCGGGCTAGGAGATGGACCTCAACATACTGGTTTTGCCCGGCGACGGCATCGGCGAGGAAGTCACGCGCGAAGCCGTCCGGGTTCTCGGCCGCGTGGCCGGGAAGTGGCATCATAACCTCAAGCTGACGGAAGGGTTGCTCGGCGGCGTGGCAATTCATCGCACCGGCACGCCGTTCCCCGAAGAAACGGCGCGCCTGGCGGCCGAGGCCGATGCCACGCTGATGGGCGCGGTCGGGCTGCCCGAGTTCGATAGCGCTCCGCCCGAGAAGCGCCCGGAAAAAGGATTGCTGGCAATTCGACAGGCTTTAGGCGTGTACGCCAATCTGCGTCCCGTGCGCGCCTACGCCTCGCAACTGGATTCTTCGCCCTTGAAGAATCACCTGGTGGAAGGCACCGACATGATCATCGTCCGCGAACTGACGGGCGGGATCTATTACGGAACCCCGCGCGGCATCACCGAAAACGGCGGGGAAACGCGTGCGGTCAATACCATGACTTACACGCGCACGGAAATCGAACGGGTTTCCCGGATGGCCTTCCACCTGGCGCGCGGGCGGCGCAAGAAAGTGACGTCGGTCGATAAGTCGAACGTGCTCGAAAACTCGCAGCTCTGGCGGCGCGTGGTGGTCGAGGTGGCGAAAGAGTATCCCGATGTCGCGCTCGATCATCTGCTGGTGGATAACTGCGCCATGCAACTGATTCTCAACCCGCGGCGCTTCGATATCGTGCTCACCGAGAATATGTTCGGCGACATTCTGAGCGATGAAGGCGCCGTGCTGGCTGGTTCCATCGGCATGTTGCCCTCGGCCTCCATCGGAGGAAGGAAGCCCTCCGGCGCGTGGGTGGGATTGTACGAACCGGTACACGGTTCGGCGCCCGATATCGCCGGCCAGAACAAAGCCAACCCGCTGGGAGCCATCGGCTCCGTCGGGGCGATGTTGCAATACAGTTTTGGATTGAAGGAAGAAGCCGGCGCGGTGGATCGGGCGATTGAAGCCGTCCTCGCGAGCGGCCAAGTTACCGCGGATTTGCGGCCTCCCGGCGCGCCCGCCACCACCCAACAGGTGGGGAATGCGGTGTGCGCCGCGATCGGCTGAGCGCGGGGCTTACCAGCCCCGCCTCAGCCAAATTTGAGACTGGTTGAGTGTGGCACTGCCATCGCGATGGCGAACTGTCGCGCGATCCGCGGGCGAGGCGTGCCTCGCCCCTACAATGGCTCGTAGGGGCCGGGCATGCCCGGCCCGCCGGAGATACGTCATCATAGTTACGCACGGGTGAACTACGCCATAATAGGAGAAGAAGATCCGGAGTCGAACGCCGAGTCTGTTTCCGGCTGGCCACCTGACTCTGGGCCCCAGTTCATATGCCTCATACCATCATCGAAAAACTCTGGAACTCGCACCTGGTCGAGGAGCAGCCCGGCGCGCCGGCGCTGCTGTTCATCGATCTCCACCTGGTGCATGAAGTCACCTCGCCGCAAGCCTTTCAGGGCCTGCGCGAGCGCGGTTTAAAGGTCCGACGGCCCGATCTCACCATCGCCACCGCCGATCACAGCATTCCTACCACCGACCGGTCGCTGCCCATCGTGGATCAGATCGCGGCCAAGCAGCTTGCCCAACTCGAAGCCAATTGCGCCGAATTCGGCATCCGCTGCCTGGGCGTGCATAGCGACCGGCAGGGCATCGTCCATGTGATCGGCCCAGAGTTGGGCCTCACGCAGCCGGGCATGACTGTGGTCTGCGGCGACAGCCACACCGCTACGCACGGCGCTTTCGGCGCGCTGGCCTTCGGCATTGGCACCAGTGAAGTCGAGAACGTGCTGGCCACGCAATGTTTGTTACAGCGCAAGTCGAAAACGTTTGAAGTGAAGGTCGAGGGAACGCTCGGCCGCGGCGTCTCCGCCAAGGACATCATCCTGGCTCTCATCGCGAAGATCGGCGTGGGCGGCGGCACCGGATGTGTCTTCGAATTCACCGGCAGCGGCATTCGCGCGCTGGGCATGGAAGAGCGCATGACGGTATGCAATATGTCGATCGAAGGCGGCGCGCGCGCCGGCCTGATCGCGCCCGATGACACTACGTTTGAATACCTTTGCGGCCGGCCCCACGCTCCCCAGGGCGCCGCATGGGATGCGGCGCTGGCGCGCTGGAAGCAACTGCCGACTGACGCTGGCGCGGTCTACGACCGCCAGGTCACCATCGATGCCGATGCGCTCGAACCGATGATCACTTACGGCACCAATCCCGGAATGGGCATGCCGATCAATGCGCCGCTGCCCGATCCGGCGGAAGTTGCCGATCCGATGGCGCGCGATTCCATCTCGAAGGCGCTCGCCTACATGGGCCTCGAAGGCGGCAAACCGCTGGCCGGCCACGCGCTCGACGTGGTCTTCATCGGAAGCTGCACCAATTCCCGCATCTCCGATCTGCGCGCCGCCGCGGCGGTCTTCAAGGGCCGCAAGGTGAATCCCAAGCTGCGAGTGCTGGTGGTGCCCGGGTCGCAGGAGGTCAAGCGCCAGGCCATCGCCGAAGGTCTGCCCGATATTTTCCTCGCCGCCGGTTGCGAGTGGCGCGACGCGGGCTGCTCGATGTGCATCGCCATGAACGGCGATCAGTTGGCGCCCGGCGAATACAGCGTCTCCACCAGCAACCGCAATTTCGAAGGCCGGCAAGGCAAAGGCGGCCGCACATTTCTGGCCAGCCCGCTGACCGCCGCGGCCAGCGCCATCACCGGCGTGGTCACCGACGTGAGGACACTGCTCAATGGTGACGAGACGCCCGTTCTGCACAAGTTACCGAACGTCGGGAGGACACTCTGATGCGCCCGTTCACCAATTTCCGCAGCCGCCTGGTTCCGCTCGCCATCAACAACATCGATACCGACCAGATCATTCCGGCGCGCTTCCTGAAGACCACTTCCAAGGAGGGCCTCGACCGCCAGTTGTTCTGCGACTGGCGCTACGATGCGCAGGGCAACGCGAAGCCCGATTTCATTCTCAACCAGCCCCGCGTGGCGGGCGCGCAGGTGCTGCTGGCCGGCGACAATTTCGGCTGCGGCAGCTCGCGCGAGCACGCCCCTTGGGCGCTCACCCAGTTCGGCTTCCGCGCCGTGATCAGCACTTCGTTCGCCGATATCTTCACGGGAAATGCGCTGAAAAACTCGCTGCTGCCCATCGCCGTGCCACCCGACGTACATGCCGAGCTGTTTGCCGCGGTCGCCGCCAACCCCGATGCCACCGTCGAAATCGATCTCGCGGCGCAGACGCTCACCACGCCGGCCGGCCGGTCGGTTCCCTTCCCCATCGACGCTTTCGCCAAACACTGCCTGCTCGAAGGCGTGGATGAGTTGGGCTACATCCTCAAGCAGGACGGCGCCATCCGCGCCTACGAATCGTCCCACCCGGCGCCGATCAACACCGCCGCGTGATTGGTGGCGCATGCTTTAGCTTGCCGACGCCCGCTTGCGGGCGCGTTCCCTCACCGGCTCCGCGGGGGTCGCCCGCTATTTCCTGCAACTTTTTGCCGCCTGCCTCATCCGGAATCAAGGAGGCAGCACCAACGTGAAACGTACAGCGAGCGCCGAATGGCGCGGCGATTTGAAAACCGGCAAGGGCACCGTATCCACCGCCAGCGGAGTGTTGGAGAATTCACAGTATTCCTTCAGCACCCGCTTTGAAAACGGCAAGGGGACCAATCCCGAAGAGCTTCTGGCGGCGGCCCACGCAGGCTGCTTCACCATGGCACTCTCCGCCCAACTGGGCCAGGCCAACCTGGTCGCCGAGAGCTTGGAAACTACTTGCTCGATCAGCTTGGAAAAGGTTGGCGAAGGCTTCGCGATCACCGAAAGCCACCTGGAGCTCAAGGCCAAAGTGCCCGGCGCCAGCCAGGCGGCCTTCGACCAGGCCGTGGCCAATGCCAAATCCGGCTGTCCGGTCTCGAAGCTCTACAACACCAAGATCACGCTGAGCGCGAAGCTCGAAGCGTAACCGATACCGCGGGGCGGACGCCCCGTCCTGGGGTCCCCTCCGCGGCCGGCCCCCTGCCGGCCTTTCCCGGCGACACGCGCGCGTCAGCAAGCTTCCCCCCAAACTTCGCCCTCCCTCCAAAAAAACTCTTGACAATGTACTAATGAACTAATACACTAGAAAATGAGATGAGCAAACAGCCACCCGCGGCGCAGCCGCCCTTCGCTTTCCGGCTGGACCTGAAGAGCGGCATGCCGGTCTACCGGCAGTTGATCGATCAGGTGACCGGGGGAATGGCGGCGGGCGCGCTGGCGGCGGGCGACCAGCTTCCCACCGTCCGCCAGGTAGCGGTGGACCTTTCCATCAACCCCAACACGGTGGCGCGCGCTTATCGCGAACTGGAAATCCGCGGGATTCTGGAAACGCAGCAAGGGACCGGCACTTTCATCAGCCGGCAAAAGGTGAAGCGCGACGACGCCGAGCGCCAGCGCCAGCTCGCCCAATTGGTGGCCGAGTTCGTGGCGCGCGCGGGCGCGGCCGGCTTCACGGTCGGCAATCTGTTAGAACAACTGCGCGACGATTCGAACGATGCGCAATCGAAAAGGAGATAACCCCATGACACCGAACATTTTCGAGCGGCTCAGGCTCAGCAACGTCGGGGTGGCGCTGTTTGTCATCGCGATCGTCGCGGGATGGGTGATCACCACCGGGACCAGGTCGCCGGCAGGTCTGGCCGGCGGCGCGCTGCTCGGCCTCTACCTGCTGTTCGCCATCCGGGTCGCGGACCAATGGGAGAAGGTGGCCGTTCTGCGCCTCGGTCGATATCGAGGATTGCGCGGGCCCGGCCTGTTCGTCATCATTCCGGTGGTCGATAGTCTCAGCCGGTTCGTCGACCAGCGCGTGCGCGTGGCCAACGTCACCGCCGAATCCACGCTCACGCGCGACACCGTGCCGGTGAATGTCGATGCCATCCTCTTCTGGCTGGTCTGGAACGCCGAGAAATCCATCCTCGAAGTCGAGGATTTCGTCGAGGCTATCCGCCTGAGCGCCCAGACCGCGCTGCGCGAATCGATCGGCCGGCATGAGCTGGCGCAGATGATCACCGAACGCGAGTCGCTCGGCCACGAGCTCCAGCGCATTCTCGACGAGAAGACCAACCCCTGGGGCATCACCGTGCAGTCGGTGGAGATTCGCGATGTGCGCATTCCGCAGGCGCTCGAAGACGCCATGTCGCGGCAGGCGCAGGCGGAACGAGAACGGCAGGCCCGCAACATCCTGGGGCAGGCCGAAACCGAAATCGCCGACAAGTTCGCGCTGGCCGCGGCCACCTACCAGGACAATCCGGTGGCTCTGCACCTGCGCGCCATGAACATGCTCTACGAAGCCATCAAGGAGCGCGGCTCCATGGTGATCGTACCTTCTTCCGCCGTCGAGACCATGGGCCTCGGCGGCATGCTGGCGACAGCCTCTCTAGGCGGCGCCAAAGGACCTTCAGTTTAGGAGGCAGTAACGTGAAAACGAACTTGACAACCATCATCGCCACACTGGCAGCACTGGCATGCGCCGCAGCTCTCGCCATCGCTCAGTCTCCAGCCATGGTTAACACGAACTCCCTGTTCGCCGGAACATGGGAAGGCAAGCTGAATGACCTTCCCGCAATCGGTCTCAAGATCGATGACGCCGGCGGAAAAATCAGCGGCACCATCGTGTTCTACTTTCAGGAACGCCCCGACGCCAATAGCCCGTGGCGTGTCACGGCCGAGTATCCCGTGGGTTTGCTGGCGCCGCGCGTAGAAGGCAAGACACTCACCTTTGAAGCCCTGCATCACAAATGCCACGAATGCGCGGAACTCGGTCCGAATGCCAAATTCCGCGTCGAGGTTGCCGGCCCCGATGAGTTGCGCCTGTGGAAGCTGGACGACCAGCAGGCCGGCAAAGAGCCGGGACCGGTGTTAAAGCTCATTCGCCAAACTGGGCCCGCCGCTGCAGCTACGGTTCACGCGAACTCTCCGTTCACCGGAACCTGGACCGGCAAGCTGAACGACCATCCCGGAATCGATCTCAAGATTGATGAGGCCGGCGGAAGGATCGGCGGCACGGTTGTGTTCTATGTTCAGGAACGCGATAACGCCGGTAGTCTGGTGCGTGTAACGGCAGAGGATCCCGTGCCGCTGCTGGCGCCGCGCGCTGAAGCGAAGACCCTCACGTTTGAAGTTCAGCCCCCATGCCACGACTGCGCGGAACCCGGTCCCAACGTCACCTTCCGTATGGAGCTTGCCGGACCAAACGAGGCGCGCCTGTGGAAACTCGGCGGCCAGGAAGCGGACAAAGATCCCGGCCCGGGATTTACACTCACCCGCCGATCTTCCTAACCGCGCTGTAGGGGCCGGGCATGCCCGGCCCGCAGCCCAGCCCTGCCTCGTCGTTCCGGCTCACGCTACCATAAAGTCATGCGACTGCTCACGTTGACGTTGGCCATAACCTTGGGCGCGACCTTTCTGGCCGCCGAAGAAGATACGCGCAAGACCGATGAGCGGCTGGCGGATGCCGCTACGCTGTTCACTGAGATCATGACCGCTCCGGATCGCGCGCTCCCGCAGCGCTTCCTCGACAAGGCATCCTGCGTCGTGCTGGTGCCTGGATTGAAGAAAGGCGCTTTCATGGTTGGCGGCAAGTTTGGCAGGGGATATGCCGTATGCCGCGCCGACAGTGGCCAGGGCTGGGGACCGCCCGCCGCGATTCGCATCGAAGGCGGCAGCTTTGGCCTGCAGATCGGCTTCTCCTCATCCGACGTGGTTCTGCTGGTGATGAACGAGCGCGGCATGAAACGCCTCACCCAGGACAACTTCACCATCGGCGGCGAGGCCACCGCCGCGGTGGGCCCATTGGGCCGCGACGCCACCGCGCAAACCGATGCCACGATGACCGCCGAGATTCTCTCCTGGTCGCGATCCAAGGGCGTTTTCGCCGGCGCCTCGCTCGACGGTGCGACGTTGCGCAGCGATGTCGACGAGAACCGCAACATGTATGGCAACCCGTGGACCGGCCGGCAGATCCTCTCGAGCGGCGCGACCCCGCCGGCCGCCGCGCGAAAACTGCTGGACCTGCTCGCCAAGTACTCGCCGAAGAAATCGCACTGACGGCTAAGCCCGCTACCCCAGCGGGTTGCGCCACTCGAGCCCTGGGAACCGGGCGAAGTCCGCGTCCGAGGAGCACAACTCGGCGCCGTGTTCTATAGCCAGCGCCGCCAGGTGCGCATCGGATGTGAGATTGCCGCCCGCGCCCAGCGGCAGCAGCAGTTCGCGCAGAATTCGCAGGTGTCGCGGACCGGCCGATACCACTGTCGCGGAAGGCTGGTCCAGCCACGCGGCGATCAGATCGAAGGCGGTTGCCCACGATAGCGGACGGCGAAACAGACCCGGCCGGGTGGTTAATCTGAGGAACGCCAGCAGCACGTTCCAGGAAAACGCCACCGTCTCCGGCCCCGCCAGCGCCGATTCCAACCAGGATTTCGCGCGGCGGTGCATGGGAGCGTCCTGGTTGACTGCGTAAATCAGCAGGTTGGCGTCGACCAGGATCATTGGCGCAAGCTTAGCTTCCGGCCGATCTCTTCGTCTTCCATTGCCTCTGCCAGGGCCAGGGCTTTGTCCCAGCGGAACCCCTGCCCGTCTCCCAGCCGGAACGATTTCTGCACGAACTTCCGGGGCGCGCGCTGCTTCCCGCGCAGCAACCCGGACCGTGCAGCCTCGTTGAGAGCCTCTTTGAACGAGATCCCGCGCTCGCGCATGGAGGTCCGCAGCAGCCTCTCGACGTCGGGATCCAAAGTGACGGTGGTTCTCACAATTGCTATCATAGCATCACCATCGTTGCTGTCACGATGTTTGAGCTGCGCATCGCGGCCATTCGCACTTGCCAATTTTTTCTCCGATGCCTTACCCTGGTTGCTTATGCCAATCTACCAGGTGATCCTGCTGGCCATCGTGCAGGGGCTGACCGAGTTTCTGCCCGTTTCCAGCACCGCGCACCTCTACCTCACCTCCTGGCTTCTCGGCTGGAACACCGAAGGCCTGGACTTCGACATCATGCTCCACATCGGCACGCTGCTCTCCGTGCTGCTGTACTTCTTCAAGGATTGGGTCCAGATCGTCGGCCAGGGGCTGGGAATGCGCGCCGGCCACGACGAGCAGCTCAAGCACAACCACATGCTGCTCTGGCTGCTGGCGGTCGCCGCCATTCCGGTGGGCGTGACTGGCCTGCTATTTAACAAACAGGCCGAGGGCGCATGGCGCAACCCGTTCGTCATCGGCACCATGCTGATCGCCATCGGCGTGCTGATGTGGCTGGCGGAAAACGCGGCGCGCCAGCAGCGCGACATGTCGTCCGTGGGCGCCCCGGACGCGTTGTCGATCGGCCTCGCGCAGGCGCTCGCCGTGGTTCCCGGCGTTTCGCGCAGCGGCATCACCATCAGCGCAGGCCTCTTCCGCAATCTCGACCGCCCGACCGCCGCGCGATTCTCGTTCCTGCTTTCCACGCCCGTCATCGGCGCCGCCGCCGCCAAGACTCTCTGGGACATGCACAAAGCGCATCACCTGCATGACCTCATCACCACCAATTTCGTGGTGGGCGTAGCCGTCAGCGCGCTTTCCGGCTGCGCCGTGATCGCCTGGTTCCTGCATTATTTGCGTCGCAGTGGTTTAAAACCGTTCGCCTACTATCGCATTGTTTTTGGCATAATAATACTTGCTCTGGCTTTCATCCGCCGGCCAGCGTGATGAAGCTTTTATCGCCGACCCAGCATAAAAGGCTGAACGAAGCCACCGGTTTCCTGCTCTTGTTCGCGGGAATGGTGACTCTGTTGAGTCTGATTTCGTACCATGTTCAGGATCCTTCCTGGAACACGGCCGCATCTTCCCGCCCTCTCAACTTAATCGGCTACCCAGGCGCGTACCTGTCCGATCTCTGTCTACAGGTGTTCGGCGCATCGGCGTTTTTATTTCCGCTGCTGCTCTTCGGCCTGGCTTGGAAATGGATCCGCTCCGACGAACTGCACGCCGGCGCGATGAAGATTTCGGGCGCCGTGCTGCTCTCGCTGGCCTCGAGCACGGCCCTCTCGTTTATACCGCTGCGTTTGTTCGGCGGCACGGTGCGCATGGGCGGCACGCTCGGCCTGGCGCTGGCCACTTCTCTGGTGGGCGCGCTGAATCTGGCCGGTGCGCTCTTGGTGACGGCCACCGCGCTGGTGATTTCCCTCTACCTGGTTTCGAGCTTCGCGCTCGAAATGACCCGTTCGTGGTTCGCCGGTCCAGCCGCGGTGCTCCGCCGCGTGGCGCTCTCCTGGCGCGCATGGCGCGAGCGCAGGCGCGCCCGCGCCATCGAGAAAGCGCGCCTGCGCGCCGAGCGCCGCGCCCTGGCCGCGAAGAACCGCGCGGATACCGCGCAAACCAAGCGCCTCAAGAAGGAAAAATCCGCTACCGTCGCCGCTCCCCCCA
>Ga0208820_1001411_pt1 | contig 13416 bp, 16 predicted proteins | sample June2015DPH_16_5_FD_184713 | JGI IMG/M metagenome (GOLD analysis project Ga0208820, IMG submission 184713) | Peatland microbial communities from SPRUCE experiment site at the Marcell Experimental Forest, Minnesota, USA - June2015DPH_16_40... | ecosystem: Environmental > Terrestrial > Soil >...
CGCTTCGCCTACGGGCTACGCTCCAGCAGAACGGAACTCTGTCCTCTTAACCTTAACGTCCCTGGGGGTGGGCCAGATTAAACCGCCAAAGTGGGCCAGACCAACTTGCCAAAGGCACATGCGCCCAAAAGGGCAACGAGAGGGCAATTACGATTCCGACAGGTTCCAAACAAGGACATTACGTTACTCCTTGCGCCGCGTAAGTCCATTAGATTCTGTTAATTGTCGCCCTCATAACCCAAAGGTCGGTGGTTCAAATCCACCCCCCGCAACCAACCTCATCCTACTGAATCAAAAAGCTCAGCGCGTTCGGCGCTGGCTTTTCTTCTTGTTCATTGCGTTCATTAACGTGCAGAATTCTCCCAAGGTCATCTGCAACTCTGCGTTCATCTGCCGTGACTGCGTGCGTGTAGCCCATCGTGGTTTGCGCCTCCGCGTGTCCCAGCCTGTTTAGCCGGACCGCCATGGGCGCACCAATCTGGTCCAGCAGCGTCGCGTTGCCATGCCGGAACGCATGGAAACCACACTGCGGGATTCCCAACCTCTTTAGCAAAGGATGGAACTTGCGTTTGCGGACCAAGCTGTGATCCCACGGCGTGCCGTTCTGGGTTGCAAAAAGCAGCCCCAGCGCGTTCGCTCGCCACGTTCGCAGGTAGGCACGCAAGTGCTCCACCAACTCTGCCGAGATCGGAAAACGGCGATTACCTTTCCGAGATTTCACCGTCTGGATCTGGCCGCGCCACACGCTCTGATGAACGTGAATCACGGCATTTTCCAAATCCAGGTCGGCAACACGCAAACCACAAATCTCGCCGCCCCGGATTCCGGTCTCTGCCAGGATTGAGTAGAACGTCTTGTATGGCTCACTGGCGGAGGCAACAATGCGTTGGGTCTCCTCCAGCGAGAATGTAAACGTCTGGACCAAGCCGCGCTTAGGAAGCACCAGCCCATCAAAGGGATCGTGAGCCACGTAGCCCCACGCGCGGGCACTACTCCACATCATGCGCAGCGTCGCGACCAAGTTCCGGATCGTTTTCGAGTTGCAGCGACAACTGGAAACAAACGCTTGCAACTCTTGTCCGTCCAAATCCTTGAGCGCGCAACTGCCCAATTGCGGCAACAACCATCTCCGCAACTGGCTGTGTGTCGAGCTTTGTGTGCTGGGTTTGTGTTGGGACAGGACCGTCGCATCCCAGCGGTTTGCGAATTCCGCAAAGGTGGCGGTCGGCCTTGCCCGGTAGGTCGGACTGTTAATGGTGGACAAACGAGCTTCCAGAGCGCGCAGGGCGAGTTTCCGTGTTGGGTAGTCTTGGATTGTGCCCAAGACCTCCCATTTATACGGACGTGTAATCGTTCCATCCGGCTGCATCACGTCTTCCCGCCATCGGCCTTTCCAGAACCCATTTGCGGGGAGACCTCGATTGGGAACAAGGCTCCCCTTCTGGTAGCGTCTTCGGGCCATCGATACCTCTCTTGGCCCGTTGACCTGTTGCCCTTCGCGCGAAATTGTAGCAGGAACCATCATGTGCCCGGTGTGCAGCGCTCCCCGTGCAAATTAGCGCGTACTTTTCTCGGCAAGTTCTTTCAATTCTCCGTGTAACGTTTCCAGCCGTGTTTTCAAGGAGTTGGAAGCGCGCGTTTTATCTTGGTCGGGGAAAAATATTCCGATTTCGCTCTCCAATTTTTCTATTTCTCCTTTTATTCCTCGAATCTCGCTCAGGATTGCTTGGATTTCGAAAAGTCTGTGTGCGTGTTGCTCAAATGGAATGGCATTTTTTTCTACTGCGCACATGAACTCTTCCAGGCGTTCAATGCCGTCCTGGCGCCGCACAAAAATCTGGATTCCGCCGGGATCGCAAACGAAATAAGGTTTTCCGGTTTTGCTCGTGCGTTTCTCCAATCGGCGACCGCATAAAAAGCATGGAAGAAATGACATTTGTCGTACTCTTCAACGTTAACGTTGTGATCTGCCTTTTAACGCCCTATTCCCCGTTCAAAATCGCGGTGAATGATTCGAGCAATTGATTCTCGTCAAACGACGACGCGATAACATCCCTTGCATAAACTTCAAACAAACGGGAAATCGGAACCCTGATTAGCGTCCACGTTGTCTCCGTGGGCGTTTTTGCAAACAGTTTTATTCCGCGTGATGTCGTGACCCTCCGGGAGCGCAAGGGCGCGGACATCAGCAGTTCCTTTGTTAGGTATTTGGAGAGATAACGAGAAACCCGATGAACATCCACGTAGCGGATGTCAACCATCGAACCACCACCGACAGCAACCCAGGCGGCCTGTATCCACTTGCGTGCAATGTACCTGTCGATCAGGATGTGAAAGTGCGGATTCCCGTTCTTCTGGAATTCGAGAATTCGGATGTACTGCGGAGCAACTCCGTACTCGCGCTGCAAGTAGACCCGCAACTTGGCGAACACGGCATTCAAATAGCGAACGGGATCGCCCTCAATCCTCGCGGGATCAAGCGTTAAGGTGAGGAACCTCCGCAACTGCATCTTCTCCGCCGTCGCGCGGATCGCGTGCTTGACGCGCTTTGCTTTTCTTGGCGCGCAATAGCGACAGTTCCAGCACTTGCAGTTGACCCGGTGGAAGCGCGTGTCTGGAGAATTCAGAGCTTGGCCGCGAACTGTAAACCTGCCGCAATGCTTGCCCCGCCCCAGTTGCTTGTTACGATTAATCTGTATTGGGTCAAGAAAAGATGGCTGCTTCGCTTCGCTCCGCAGCCCTGGGCTCGCTCCGCAGCCCCCAGGAACCCTCCGGGTTCCTGGACCTCCGGACCACTTTTATGCTGGGAGGGAAAAAAGGAATTTGGAGGGCAAGCCTCTGGCTTTCGGCCAGCTGTCAGTGGAGTTGTTGGCCCTACTCCCAGCCCCGGACCGGAGTGGTCAACCGGTGCCCCGGAATTGTTTCGGACCGCACTCCGCTTGCCCGTATGATCTTTGCTATCCCATCGAGTTGTAGAATTAATGTCCAACTATCGAACCTTTCGGTGGCCTCAACAGCCACCGAATGACTACAGCGGAACGTCCGTTATGAAGAAGATTTGGTGGATCAGCTTTTCAATTCGAGCGAAAAAAGGCTGGCCCGAATCCTGTTGCTGCTCGCTCATTTTGGCAAGGAAGGCAAGCCCGAGCCTGTAGTTCCCAAGATCAGTCAGGCGATGCTGGCGGAAATGATCGGCACCACCCGCTCGCGGGTCAGCTTCTTCATGAACCGGTTCAGAGAATTGGGATTTATTCACTATAACGGTGGGCTGCAGGTCCACACCTCGCTGCTCAACGTAGTTCTGCACGATTAGCTGTTCTCCCCCATTTTCAAGAACCGCGACAACCTCTCTTGTGAAATCGAGCCAGCGTTCCACAGCAAGTAAGCTGACGTCGACTGGAATGCGATCCGGATTCCACCGAGCACGGTGTGAGCAATTTTGAACAGTTTCCTGAACCGAAGTGTTGAAAATTATTTTGAAGGTGAACCATGCCCGCGACGGTTTATCCGGCACTCCAAAGCGCAGTGCTGCTTTGTATCGACGATAACGAGGACGTGCTGGAATGCGAGAAATCATTCCTCGAAAGCTTCGGGTATTCCGTGCTTACGGCTGCTAGCGGTGGCAAGGGACTGGAACTAGCTTCTAAGCACTCGGTTGATGTTGTAATCCTGGATTACTTCATGCCCGAAATGAACGGGCAAGAGGTTGCCATCGAGATGAGGCGACTCAGGCCGCAAGCGCCAATCATCATGCTATCCGGAGCGGTGGATGTTCCTGAGCAGGCCTTGAAGTGGGTAGACGCCTTCATAGCCAAAGATTGTTTGGCCAGCCAGTTGTTGCCCACGATCGCACAATTGTACGGATACGGATCAACATCTCAGCCTTCGTGTGACGCATAACGGCGGAGGAGGCGTGTATAAAGACAGTGCTGCTCGCAGGCCTGAACCTGCGCGGCTGTCCCCGGTAAACGTTTAAATCAGCGTCAACACGGTTGCAACAACTCACCAATTACCAACAACAGCAAGACAAGCAAAGGAAAAATTAAAATGTCAGATCAAGAAAATCGTAACCCGCAACATAGCGATCCGCAGAAGCCCGCTCCACCGGAGCAGAAACCGGTAATCCAGCCGAATCAGCCAGTGCAACAGAAACCGGTGGTCCCGATCGCACAGCCCAAGAGTCCGCAACCGGAGCCAGGGAAACACGATCAAGAGCAGAGAAAACACGCTTAGGCTGTAGTGGATTTAGATCGGTGAAATGGGCGACGAACGTGGAAGTGATTTTGGTTTCTAGGTTGCCGGGGCGAACACACTGGATGCAAAGGCAACACGCGCTGGCCATGCCTTCAGCGCCGTTTGGGATTCCATCTCGAATTCATGAAGGAGAAATATTATGAAGAAGCTCAGATTGTCAGTAGTTATGGTTGCGCTGCTCGCTGTCGGGATTCTGGCCGGATGCTCGCAGACCGCCGCGAAGTCACCTGATGTTTCCGACAGTATTCGCAAATCGCTCGATCAAGCCGGCTTCAAAGACGTCACCGTCAGTCAGGATCGCGACAAGGGCATCGTGACCCTCGGGGGACAAGTCGCCAGCGAGAACGACAAGTCACAAGCGGAATCGATTGCAAAGTCTCTGGCGGGCGTCCAGGTTGTCGCAGATCAAATTGCCGTGATTCCTGTAGGCGCAGAAAAAGAAGCAAAGGCCGTGAACTCCGATCTGGACCAAGGTATCGAGAAGAATCTGGACGCTGCACTCATCCAGAACAAGTTGCATAAGAGCGTGAAATACGAAGTGAAGAACGGCGTAGTCACACTGACCGGAGAAGTGAACTCAGAAGACAAGCGCGCACGCGCCGAGAAAGTGGCAACTGGAGTGCCCAACGTGACGCAGGTCGTGAATAATCTGCAGGTTAAGAATCAGAAAGCCAGCTCTTCGCAATAAGAGCTGCCTGAGTGCGGAAGGGAGTTCGTATTCGAAGGAAGCGAGACTCGGCTGTTTGAACTGCCCGTCCCCTTGTTCGTATGCATGGGTACGCGGTCTTCCTGAAACCTAAGAAGAGAGAACTACTTCAGGTGGCTGAATTGGTTCAGGGAGTCTGAAAAAAGGGTTCGCGAGTTTGTCTCGATATTCGAACCCTCATAAAACACACTGCGAACTCGGATCAAGCCGCATAGTCCTGCGCTCATCCTGTAATCGCGCTAGCCACGGTAACGAGAGTAGCCCCAGCCCCCGCCACCGAGTAAAAACAGCACCAAAAGAACAATCAATATGGTTGACATGTGGTACCTCACTTGTACGAAGAAGCTGACGGGCCTTTGTAACGGTCGTCTCACTTCTTCACTACACAACATCATAGAAGTGGCCAAGGAGGATGTCTGATCACATTGGATCACTTTAACCGCTCGATTCGTACGGTCTGCCACTTAGCCAAATTAACTGTTAAAACTGTGCACTTTGGATCGGCCGACCCGTTCTTTCCAGGCCTATGCTGTGTCTATCGAGCCGGTGAATAGTCGTGACGAAGCGCGATCCTCCGGCCTCGTGGGAAAGAGAACACTATGACTCATGGCACCAAGAAGCCGACACCCAAACTGCGTAAAGCTCCCCAGCCACCCCTGTCACACCCTGAGGCGATCCCTGACACCGACCGCGCCAAGAGACCACCGCTCTCCGAGCCCGCCGCCACCGACCAGGAGTTGATTCCCGGAGATCGCGTCGAGGGTTTGGGCAACTTCGGGAAGCCGACTGGAGAATTCGGCACAGTTAAGCAAGCCAACGACGAGGACGCGGTCGTCAAGTGGGATGATGACGGTCGTGTGAGGGTCCACCAACCGTCGCTCAAGAAGGTCTAGCCCGTTTTGGCCAGGGCGAGCGTATCGAATGGGAACTGCGGGCATTGGGTGACTTCGCCAAGCTTGAACGAATAAAGGAGGGAAAGCTCAATGCGACAAAAACTCGTGCTCTGGTTTCTGCTGATGTTTACTGGATTCCTGATTGGATTCATCCTGCAGTATTCCAGACTGCAGCGGGTACAGGAGGACCTGTCGGCATCGACAAAACAATTGGGATCCTGCCAGTCCAGCCAACAATTGGCACAGCTTCGCGACACAACCACGATGATGTATCTGGAAGTGGTGCAGAAAAACTACGGAAAGGCCGGTGAGTATTCCGGGGAGGTTTTTGATCAAGCCCAGCAAATTGCGGGTAGCACGGAGGACCCTGTACTCCGCAACTTGCTTCGTGAAGTCCTGGTGACGCGCGATCAGATCACGGCAGACCTGGCCAAGGGAGATCCCGCCGCACTTTCAGAAATACAGCGACTCCTATCTAACCTCGAGCAGACTGCGAAGCATTGACGGACTGACTCAAGAAACCTGCGAGACACTCCGGACGGGTACAAGCGGGAGAGCGTTGATCATTTGTTGCTTTTACTCCTCCGACACGTTCGGCCAGATGCCAAAGCGCTGATTTACAACACGATCAATTCTGAACAGTTTTCCGAAGCCCGAAGTTCGATACTGGCGGTTCACCACGTCTGCCAGTCTTGGGGAACGTCGTGGATACCTTCGGTTTTACGAACATTCTTAATGCAGGGAGGTTTCAATGAATCTAAATCTGCTGGATCCGAAGCTGATTGCGCTCGTCGCCGCGGTGATTGTGATCGTCGCAGTTCTTGCTTGGCTGTACGTGCGAAAACGCAGGAGTACGACGGAAGAACTGCGGCAAAAGTTTGGCCCCGAGTATGACCGGGCGGTGCTTAAGCATGGTTCAGAACGAAAAGCAGAAGCGAAATTAGCCGATCGCGAGAAGCGGGTTGAAAAGCTCAACATTCGCGATCTTGATCCGATGGAACACGAACGCTTTTTGAAACGGTGGGAGTCCGTACAGTCTCGCTTTGTCGATTCCCCCAAAGGGGCGGTCACAGAAGCCGATGACCTGGTCTCCTCTCTAATGAAAACTCGCGGCTATCCCATATCCGATTTTGATCAACGTGCGGCCGACATTTCTGTCGACCACCCCCGGGTGGTGGAGAACTACCGGTCTGCGCATGAGATTGCGCTTCGGGTTGGGAAAGGCCAAGCAACAACGGAAGACCTGAGAACGGCGATGATCCACTACCGCTCTCTATTCGAGGAACTGGTGCAGGTGCCGACGATTGTGGAAAAGAAAGAGGTGGCCTAAATGGCTGAACTGAAGAGAAAAGAAGGAGAACTTACGACGGCCGAATTGGCGAGCTACGGCGTTCCACAAAAGCAGCCCGACGGACCGAAGCTGGTGAAAGGCCAAGAGCCGGAAACTCTGGATAAAGCAGCTGCAGTCTCAAAACCCATTCCCTTGTTTTCTGAATCGGAGATGGGAGATTTTCGATCGCAGTGGAGCAAGGTACAGACTGGTTTCGTGGACGAACCGCGCAGACGGTCGAAGAAGCAGACAAGTTGGTAGCTGCGGTGATGCAGAGACTCGCGGAGGGTTTCGCCAACGAGCGATCAGGTCTGGAAAAGAAGTGGGAAAGCGGCAACAACGTCTCCACTGAAGACCTGCGGCTTGCCTTACAGCTCTATCGTTCTTTCTTTGACAGACTGCTGAAACTGTAGGGACGAACACGCTTTCGGATACGGGAAGGAAACCTGAACAATGGGATCCGCGGACTTGTGTTATGCACTGACAAGGAGAAGACAGATGAATACGAGTACGAAAGATGAGATTAAAGGCACTGTTCATGAAGTGAAAGGCAAAGTCAAAGAGACGGCCGGCAGAGTCACGAATAATCCTAACTTAGAAGCCGAAGGCAACGCCGAAAAAAACACCGGCAAAGTTGAGAAGAAGGTCGGACAGATCGAGAAAGTGTTCGAGAAGTAGATTTGGCGGCGTCTGTCCGGAGCGTGTTCGAGCGCTCGATATAACTGATGTACCGTCGCTCTTCCGCTCGTACTCCGGAGACCGGCGGGCGTCAGCCTGGCGATCGGAGTTCTGCACTCGGCGGGCCATGCTTGTCAGCCGCACGGACCGACCATACGGTGCACGAACCCGCTCCGCCAAGCTTGTGGACAATCAACGGCGCATCTGCGCGCGGGAAACACATGTCTGATCAGGTTACGAATAAGAGCGCGGCTGCTGAACAAAGTCAGGTACGCCTGCCGGAGATGCCCCCACCGTCTTCGATCTCATCATCCGATAAGCTGCTCAGCAGAATCGCGATTCTACTCTTCATATTAGTCGCGGGCTTGCTGACGGTGTTCGGGTACTACGCCAGCTCGATTTGCATCACGGTTGTCCTGGCGGGATTTCTTGCGATCCTGTTCGACCCCCTGGTGGTGAAACTGGAGAGACTGCATATGCCGCGTAGTGTGGCCGCAGCGGGCATTGTGCTCGCAGGCGTCGGACTGATCGGCCTGCTGGGTTACGCGCTCTACGGAAGAGCGATGAGCTTTGCGGAAGAACTTCCAGTCTACGCCTCGACGATTCAGCAAACTATTGCGCCCATTAGCCGGAAGATCCAAAACTTTCAACAAAGTGCGGGCAACCTTACGAATGACGTGCATCCGATAAAGAAAGTCCCGGAGGTTCGGCTACAGGAATCGCCGACCTGGCCTGCCTATCTGGTGCGCGGTGTGGGATCTGTGTGGGGAGCGCTGATTATTGCCGGCGTGGTTCCATTTCTGACGTTTTTCATGCTCTGCACCAAGGACCAAATGGCCATCCGAACGAACGGCCTCTTTAGCTCCAGGATAGACGCGGCTCGATTCATCACGAACCTGAACCAGATGATTCACGGTTTCGTAGCTGGCAACCTTATCGTCGGCTCCGTGATGGCCTTGGCCACTACGCTGGTCTTGTGGAGGCTTGGCGTGAAAGGCGCCATACCTCTCGGAATCGCCAGCGGACTCTTGAATCTGCTGCCGTTCCTCGGACTGATCGCTGCGCTTGCTCTTCCTCTTGCGGCGGCCCTCCTTCAATTCAACACACCGGGCCCATATATTGTCATCACTCTAACCATTCTCTTGCTGCATGTCGTGTCCGCGAATCTTCTGATTCCGAAATTTATTGCCAATCGTGTGAGTATTGGGCCGGTGGCGGCAACGGTTGGGATTCTCTTCTGGGGCTGGTTGTGGGGTGTGATGGGCTTGCTGCTTGCCGTACCGCTCACAGCATTCATCAAGCTGATCGCGGATTTGCATCCGTCCTTATGTCACTTGTCCAACATGCTGGCGCTCACGCCACGCTCGACTCCTCGTTGGGTGCGCTACAGCGAAACGGCTTTGGAACGTGCAATTCCTTACCTGCGCCCGCGCAGGGAAAAAGTTCCTACCGGGCACCAACGCTAGGCGAGAACTGAAGGGGCAACCACAGGTGCCCTCATCTAATTTGGGCACTCCGCATCAACATGTTCAACAACTGTCGCGAAGAGTGTGCAAATTTGACCAGCCTTGGCCGGCGCACATCGGTGATCATCGCGGTCGCCAAGAGGTTTAGTTCATGAGCGAAAATTCCTTGCAGAGCCAGTCGCACATAGACTCGATTGTGAGGCAAGAGGAAGAAACACTAGAGAGAAGGTCCAGTTCAGAACGTCTCGCCGATGCGATAGGAGTCTTCGCGGGAAGCCTTCTGTTCGTTGTGCTCCACCTAGTGCTCGTGGTCGCGTGGCTGCTGATAAATAGCGGCAAGATTCCCGGCGCACGACCGTTCGACCCATACCCCTTCTCGTTACTCGGAGTTATTGTTGCGGTGGAGGCGGTCATTCTCTCCAGCTTCATACTCATGCGTCAGAACCGCATGATGCGCCGAGGGGAGCGTCGGGACCACTTGAATTTGCAAGTTGACTTGTTGGCAGAGAAGGAGATCACGAAGCTGTTACAGATGGTACGCGCAATTTGCGGGCAAATGGGACTTCAGAACATCATGGCGGATAAGGAGATCCGTGATCTTAGCCAGAACACCTCTATTGAGTCGCTCAGTCAGACGTTGGAGGATCGGCTGCCGGGGACATAGGGTCAGTGACCGGCGTCGCGCGAAAAGGTTGGGTGCCGGTCTCATACGGCACCCCGGTGAAGCAACAATTTAAAGAACAGTCTGTCTATGCGACTGCTTCCTTCTTGGGAGCTGAAGTCGTATGCTTCGCAATCCCTTTCCCAAGGAAGTTGACCAATTCAGAGTTCACTTCGTCCGCATGGGTCCAGGTTATGCAGTGCGGCCCATCCTTCACAACTACTAGGCGAGCCCCCTTTATCAGTTTGGCAATGCGTAGCCCCGAGGCAGTGATAGGCAGAATTCGATCCGCATCGCCTTGCATGACCAGAGTGGGCACGTCGATGCGCGTCAGATCCTTGCGGAAGTCCTCATGCCATGTGGACACGCAAGCGAGACAGGCCGTAGCCGAGGCCCCAGCTGCGATGTTCCAGTTGGACTGAACGGCCTGTTCGCTGACACGTTTGCCCAGCAAGAGGTCCGAGTTGTAGAAGTTCTTGAAAAACTCCGTGAAGAACGCATAACGGTCGGCGACGACGGCTTTCTGGATTCCCTCGAAGACACTGCCGTCCACGCCCTCCGGGTTGTCGGGCGTCTTCAGTAGGAACGGTGGGACTGCCGAGATAAATACCGCTTTGCTCACACCCTTCGATCCGTATTTCCCAAAGTAGCGGGCGACTTCGCCGCCACCCATCGAGAAACCGACCAGCGTGAAATTACGCAGCTTGAGCTGGGTCACGAGTTTGTGCAGGTCCTCAGCGAAGGTGTCGTAGTTGTAGCCAGTTGTGGGGTGGCTGGACCTGCCGAACCCTCGGCGGTCATAGGTGATGACACGGTGGCCTGCGGCCAGAAGTACCGCGACCTGCTTCTCCCAGGAAGCACCACTCAGGGGATATCCGTGGATAAGGACTACGGGGTCACCCGAGCCATGATCTTCATAATAGAGATCGATGTCACCGGAGTTTTCTTTACCGACATTAACGTGGGGCATTGAGATTCTCCTTATTCTTACTGCGCAAAGGGAGACGGCCAATCCAAATCGCCCAAGGTTCTGGCTCTAGGATTGCGGCTCTTCTGAGCCTTTTTGAGGACTTCACTTTTGTAAGTCTCGCCGCTTTCTAAGTCTGAGCAGAATTGACCATCTCGCGAACGGGGCGCGGCTTCATCCCGAAACGGGCAAAGGTACACGCAGAGGACGCTGGCACCCTGGGCTCAACATTGAAGTGCGCGGCTGCGCAGACAATGTGGGCGGCGATGCTATGAATCAAACACTGTCTGAAAATCGTGCTGGCTCAGTCCGTGATTATCGGGTGCAACCGACAACGTGCGGTGTTACGAACGCTTCCCGAGATCGTGATGAGTGCAAAGAAGTCATTGGGGGATCATCCATTGTGAGCAATACGGACCAGCGGAATTCGTCCCCTTCCCGCATAGTTGAAGCCGGTGACAGGCTGCTCGTGCAACCAATGCGCTTTGCTGACTCCACAGACGATGGCGTAGGAGCAGTGAGCGCGTGTAGGGAGAGAATCATAGGCGTGCCAACCACAAATATCTCCGAACGGGATGGACATGGGCGATCTGCACGCGTTTACCGTGGATGGAACGACGGCCGTCCTCGACCCTCCCGTGCAGCGTGTTTGAGCCAAGTCATGCTGCTCGCGATCGCGGCATATTGTTGTTGTTCCGGTCTCGCGCTTTGGGCGCAAGCTTCCGATTCCCAAACAGGCGACCCGAACAAGTCCTGGACGGCCACAACCGAGTCGCAAAGCGACAATGTAAATCCCACGCGCACCATTGAAAGCCATACCCAGAGCGGCAATCGCACCCTGGACAAGCAATCGGTCGAGCGCCGCGGGTCTGACGGACTTTTCGAACCTTACCAGGACATCGAAAAGGAAACGGTGCAAGTGGACGCTGCCACCGTGCGAACCATCACGCGCACGTTCGGTCGCGATGCCGATGGGGCGAAAACACTGGCGGAGGTAATCGAAGAGGAAAAGCACATTCTGCCCGGCGGTGACTCGAAGGTAGTACGCGCCACTTCGGATCCCGATGCCAATGGCAATCTTCAACTGGTTCAGCGCCGGATTGAGGAGACGAAAAGGACCAATAAGGATGTGGAGGAGACGAAAACCACCGTGATGCTCCCGAGCGTCAACGGCGGTCTGGTTCCAGCTGTGAAGGTGCAAGAGCGCCGCGAACAAGATGCGAACGGCACGGTTGAATCTCAACAAACTACGCTGCTCCCCGATGGCGCCGGAAATTGGCAAGTGGGCGAAATACGGCGAACTACTACCCGGCAAGAAGGTGACAACCGTAGCACCGAGGAGCAAGTCTCCCTCCCCGACTCTGAAGGCAAACTCGGCGAAGTGTCTCGTACCGTGAGCAACGAAGCGGCGACTGCTTCTGGAGAAAAGCGCAACACAGTGGAAACCTATTCCATCAGTGTCCCAGGTTCGGTCGGGGACGGCAGCCTGCACCTGGTTAAGCGCGCAACGACCGCCCAGCTCCCCAGTTCAACCGGTCAGCAAACCATCGAACAGCAAGTGGAGCAGGCTGACCCCGGCGATCCGGGCTCCGGTCTGCGAGTGACCATACTAACCACCGACACGGTGCGCCCAGGCCCTTCCGGAGCGCAGGCCACGCGAACCGTTCAAGTGCGCGACGCAAACGGCAGTTTTGGAGTAGTCTCCGTGGACACCACAAAGTCCGACAACATTCACGCCATTCAGGTTCAGATCGCGCCTTCGGAAGTTATAAAATAGGTCCTGCACTGGCGATCGCGTTCCTAACGGAGTGACTGCACGCGGTAGCCCGAGCGGACCTTTGTAGATTGACCGACTTGGAAGCTACCCCGGCCTACCAGATGCCGCATATGTAACTGGGATCCCGATATTTGGGACCCTGCTTTGAGGCGCTCTCCCCGGCCTCGCCGGTTTTCTATGAGCGACATCGTTCTGGAAATCAAAGCCCTTACTCGCCGCTTCGGCGCATTTACGGCGGTCGATTCTCTGACCCTTTCGGTCAACGCCGGTGAGGTCTTCGGTTTGCTCGGCTCCAACGGGGCGGGCAAGACCACCACGATCAAAATGCTCACCACGTTGTTGCCGCCTTCCTCGGGCGAGGCGCGTGTGGCCGGTTTCTCCATAACCAAGCAGGCGGTCGACGTTCGCCGCGCCATAGGTTATGTGCCGCAGGCGGTCTCCGTGGACGGTTCGCTCACCGGCTACGAGAACCTGCTCATCTTCGCCAAACTCTACGACCTGCCACACGGCGAGCAGCAGGCGCGCATCCGCGAGGCATTGGAGTTCATGGGCCTCACTGCCGACGGCGGCCGCATGGTGGGGCAATACTCCGGCGGCATGGTCCGCCGCCTGGAAATCGCCCAGTCCACGCTGCATCGACCGCGGGTGTTGTTCCTCGACGAGCCAACGGTCGGGCTGGACCCG
>Ga0208820_1001412_pt1 | contig 13411 bp, 15 predicted proteins | sample June2015DPH_16_5_FD_184713 | JGI IMG/M metagenome (GOLD analysis project Ga0208820, IMG submission 184713) | Peatland microbial communities from SPRUCE experiment site at the Marcell Experimental Forest, Minnesota, USA - June2015DPH_16_40... | ecosystem: Environmental > Terrestrial > Soil >...
GGCTCGGGAACGATCGATCTGGAGGAACTCGAAAAGGCGGTGGGTGACGATACCGCCTGCGTCCTGATTCAGTCGCCGAATTTCTTTGGGACGATTGAAGACGTGGAGGCGATTGCCGAGATCGCTCACAAACGCGGAGCGCTGCTGGTTGTGTCGATCGCCGAAGCGGCATCGCTCGGAATTGTCGAGCCGCCGCGTACCGCCGACATCGTGGCCATGGAAGCGCAGTCATTCGGAGTGCCGCTCGGATTCGGTGGTCCCTATTGCGGCGTGCTCGCGACGAAAGACAAATTCGTCCGGCAAATGCCGGGACGCTTGTCGGGTCAGACCGTCGACAAGAACGGCAAGCGTGGCTTCGTGCTGACGCTGGCCACGCGCGAGCAGCACATCCGCCGCGAGAAAGCGACTTCGAATATTTGCACCAACCAGGCGCTGGTCGCGCTCATGGTAAATATCTTCATGACCGTCTACGGCAAGGTCGGCTTGCGGGAACTGGCGAAGCAGAACCTGGCGAAGGCGGTTTACGCCGCCGACCAGTTCGGTAAACATGCCAAAGTGCTGTTCGCGGGTGCGCCACGATTCAACGAATTCGTGGTCCAGACCAGCGAAGATCCTTACGCCATCAACTCGCGATTGCTCGGACACAAAATCGTTGGCGGATTTCCGCTGAAGAAGTTCTATCCCGAGCTGGGCAACGCCGCTCTTTGGTGCTGCACGGAATTGACGACACGGTCCATGATCGATACCGCGGTCGGCCTCGTTGCCGAGAACGAGGGTTCAGAGCGAAGTAAAGACGCCGAGCCCGAGGAGGTGGTGAGATGAAGACGAAGCACATCACCCGCAAAGCGACGCGCCACATCAGTCAAAACGAAGGATTGATTTTCGAGAAGTCGTCGCCCGGCAAGGCGGCATGGAAGTTGCCGCCGCTCGATGTTCCGGAAGTAGACACGGCCGAGCTGCTGGGCAAGGCCGAGCGCAAGGATCTCGGCAATATGCCGGAAGTCAGCGAGATCGAAATCATCCGCCACTTCACCCGGCTCTCGACGTGGAATTACGCCATCGATCTCGGGATGTACCCGCTCGGCTCTTGCACCATGAAGTACAACCCACGGGTGAACGAGTTTGTCTCACGCATCGAGGGCCTCGCCAACGGCCATCCTTATCAGGCGGAGAGGATTTCGCAGGGCGCTATGCGCATCATGAAGACGCTGAGCGATTGCCTGCTTGACATCACCGGGATGGATGCGATCACGCTGCAACCGGCCGCGGGCGCGCACGGCGAACTGACCGGATTGCTCCTGGTGCGCGCCTATCACCAGTCCAAAGGGAACGCGCGCAAAAAGATTCTGATTCCAGACTCGGCGCATGGGACGAATCCGGCGACGGCGGCCACGGCAGGCTACGCGGTCGAAAATTTGAAATCGAACGCCAGCGGGATGGTCGACGTGGCGGCGCTGGCGGCGCAGATGAATGAAGACGTCGCCGCGCTGATGGTGACCAATCCGAATACGCTGGGCGTTTTCGAGCAGGAGATTCACAAGGTCGCCGAACTCATGCACGCCAAGGGCGGTCTGCTCTACATGGACGGCGCCAACATGAACGCGCTGGTCGCGAAAACCCGACCGGGTGACTTCGGCGTCGATGTCATGCACATGAATCTGCACAAGACTTTTTCGACGCCGCATGGCGGAGGCGGTCCGGGGTCGGGGCCGGTGGCGGTGAAGAAAATTCTCGAGCCGTTCTTGCCGACGCCGGTCGTCATTACCAAGCCGGATGGCACGCTGGGCTTCGAATACAACCGTCCGCAGTCGGTGGGGCGCGTGCGCGCGTTCTACGGAAATTTCGGAATGTTCATCCGCGCGCTCGCCTACATCTTCGCCAACGGCCCCGACGGCCTGCGCCAGACGACCGAAGACGCGGTGCTTAACGCCAATTACATTCGCAAGGGACTCGAAGGCGTTTACGACCTGCCGTACTCGACGCCGTCGATGCATGAAGTGGTGTTCAGCGACAAGATACAGGCGAAGAAGGGCGTCAAGACCATCGACCTGGCCAAACGCCTGATCGATTACGGATTCCATCCCTACACCACGGCGTTCCCGCTGATCGTGCACGGCGCGTTGATGATCGAGCCGACCGAGAGCGAGCCGAAAGAAGAACTGGATCTGTTCATCGAGGCCATGAAGTCGATCGCGGAAGAGGTGGAAGAAGATCCGCAGTTCGTGCTCGACGCTCCACACAATACGCGCATTGCCCGTCTGGACGACACCGCAGCGGCGCGCAAGCCCGTGCTGAGGTGGAGACCTGCGAGTGAAGTCTAACATGGGAGCACAGAGAAGCAGCGGAGCTTCCGATTGTCCCATTCTCCCACTTTTAGGACTGTTGTTTCTTCGTCAGTGCTTTTTGCGCGTACATCGCTGCGTCGGCACGCTCAATCAGTGACTTGGACGCTTCGCCGGTTTGCCATTCTGCGAGGCCTACCGCCGCCTTTACGCTGACTTTCACTTCGCCCGTACCTTTGCCGGGGCGGATGGTGTATTCGCCGAAAACCCATTTCTGCATGCGTTCGATTTGCGCCTGTGCTCCGGCGGCGTCACCGCACATGACGATGATGAATTCATCACCGCCCCACCGGCCCACCAGGTCGGTTGCGCGAAAACTCGAGCGGAGCTCTTGCGCAAACTGCTGCAGCAGGCTGTCGCCAGCCAGGTGTCCGTGTACGTCGTTAACGCTTTTCAGCTGGTTCACGTCCACCACAAGCACGCAAAAACCTTGGCCGGCCGCGATCCGGGTTTCGATGCGCTCCTCGATGTTGCGCCGATTGGGCAAGCCCGTTAAGGCATCTCGCGACGCGAGGTCTTCGGCCTCTTTCAGTTTTGTTTGGTAGGTGGAAATTTCCGTTTTCAGCTGAGTCACCAGCTTCTGGCTTTCCTGCTCCATTTTGGCGACGTAAGTCTTCAGCTCGGTTGCCTGTTGCACAAGCGAGGTGCGGATGTGAGTGGGGTCATCCAAATTGGAAATGGCCCGCAGCCGGGTAGTGAACTGATTGAGGCTATTGGCGTAGCTCTGATCGCGCTCGCCGACCGATGCCGCGGTCTGAGCCAGTACGATCAAAAGCTCTTTGACCTCCGCCGCCTCGGCTTTGGAATGGGCGGCGGCTTGTTCTCCCCATTGCTGTAGTTGATCGGTGACCTGCTGGTCAGTTTCCTTCACGAGTGGAGGCGTGACGTCGCCGGCGAGCCGGCTTTCCAATATGTTCAGGTTTTGTTGCAGATCGCGGCTGACGGCAGGGCACGCTTGCACGCCACTCTTTCCCATGGCGAGGAGCGCAGAACGGTACGATTCCAGCAATGCCGCCAGCAACTCGACCGGATCGACTTTACTTGCGGTGGGTTCGTGAATCTCCATCTCCCAGTACTTTTTCAGCGAAATCACAAATCGATTCTCCTCAATTGGCACAAGACTGCACATTCGATCATTTTTCTGGGGCGCGTGCCTTATCGTGCCTGGCTTCCTTGAGAACCGAGATCCTGGCTGCCGACCCCAGTTATCCTCTGCAATTATCGGCAATTTCGCGGCCGCCCTTTAGGACGCTCCCGATCGATGATTCTCCCGATCAATGGATCCGTAAGCCGAGTCGGAATATCCCCGCGCCTAGCCGACGCTGAAGTAACTGCAACAAAGGAAAGTGCTATGCCGTTTCCCGCGCCGCGCTGGGCTGTCCGATCTTCCCCGCCCGATCTCCCGAAGAGATGCGGCTTGACGCGTCTCTCTTGCTAGAATCGCTTGAGTCCTATGCCTGACGATCCGGCCAGTTCCGCCACCGCCCGCCAACTGGCTGAGGACCATTACTACGCCGCGCTTGACTTAGTTCTCGAAGGCCACCACGAGCAAGCGGTCGAAGAGTACCGGCTGGCGGTGGCGGCTGATCCGAAGTTCACCGATGCGCTGCATGGACTGAGCCGGGCGCTGCAGGACCTCAACCGCTTCGACGAAGCGATCGTTGTTGCCCAACAAATCTCGGATATCGATCCCGACGACATTCTGGCGCACACCAGCCTCTCGATCTTGTATCAGAAGAAGGGAATGGTTCCCGAGGCCGAGGCGGAAGGGAACAAGGCGCGGGTGCTGGGGTGGAAGCAGCAGTTGAAGAAGGGAATATAGCTCTAGACACGGCATCCCAAAACTGGGATAATAACTATGGTCCGACCGCAGAGTGTTCCCGGTGAAAAGCCGTTGTTTTGGGTCGGCCCGGCGAAGGACGACCTCACGGAGTTCCCCGAGGCCGTGAAGGACGAAATTGGAACCGCCCTCAGCGCGGCGCAGTTTGGTGGCAAACACCCGAAAGCGAAGCCGTGGAAGGGCGAAGGTCCGGGCGTCCTCGAGGTCGTCGCGGACCACCGCAGCGATACTTTCCGGGCCGTGTACACGGTAAAGTTCGAGCATGCGATTTATGTGTTGCACGCGTTCCAGAAAAAGTCGCCGAAGGGCAGAAAGACGGCCCAGAGTGATGTGGAGCTGATCTCGCGTCGGCTGAGAGTGGCCAGCGAGGACTATGAGGCACGATATGGCAAACCGGCGAAATAGCGAATCCAGAAATAGCGAATCAATAGTGCGAAGTTCGGGGAACGTGTTTGCCGACCTCGGGCTGCGCGACGCCGGCGAGAAGCAGACAAAGGTGCGTCTTGCGGTTGCGATCCAGCAGATCATTCAGACGCGGCATCTGTCGCAGACAGCGGCGGCGCGGCTGCTAGACATCAACCAGCCGAAGATTTCCGCGCTGGTCAACTACCATCTGGACGGTTTTTCCGTCGAGCGCCTGCTGCATTTTCTCAATGCGCTGGATCGCGATGTCGAGATCGTGATCCGCAAGAAGCCGCGGTCGCGCAAGACTGCGCGGATCGTAGTGACGGAAGCTCAGTTGTCTGCGGTGTAGCAGCTGCCGAGCTGCGCTCGGGTTGGACGGGCGAGGGCGCCCGTCCCACACGAGCGAGAGCTCATTCGCGAGGCGGTTGAGTTTCACTTGGAAGGCATGCGCGCGCACGGTGACCCCATCCCCGCGCCCAGCGCGATGACCGAATACATCACGATATGATGTGTGTCCTGGCACGCGCCCAAAGACGATAAAATGAGGAGCGTGAGGTGGCCATGGCACAGATGACGCCGGAAGTTTCCAAGTTGCTCGAACAAGCGCTTTCGCTCTCGGTGGAGGAACAGGAAGCGCTCGCGGACTCCCTCATTTCCAACCTCGGCGGAAAAGTAGACGAGGCGGTGCTGGCGGCTTGGGACGACGAGGTCAAGAAGCGCATCGCTGAGCTGGATTCGGGTAGGGCGAAAACCGTTCCTTGGACGGAAGTCCGCCAGCGCAATTTAGCGAAGCTGCCCCGTGCCCACTAGGGCGGTGGAACTGCACGAGGAAGCCGCCGCCGAATATGATGCGGCATTTGATTGGTATCTTGCGCGCAGCCCGGATGCGGCCTTCAAGTTCGACGCGGAATTTGATCGTGCTCTGGCCGAGATTGCACAAGCTCCTCAGCGCTGGGTAGGCGGCCCTCAAGGTACCCGCAGATTCTTGCTGCGAAAGTTCCCTTTTCTCTTGATTTACCGGGAGAGAACCGGCGGAGAAATCCAGATCGTGACCAGCCGGAAACCTGGATACTGGAAAGAGCGGATCTGAAATGATCAAGTTCTTCTCCGCGCATTCTGCGCCCTCTGCGGTTAAAATTGTTCTATGCGAGAAGTCGTTGTGGTTTCTTCCGTCCGCACTCCGGTGGGGCGCGCGTTTAAGGGTACTTTGCGGGCTACGCGTCCTGATGAACTGGCTGCCGTTGCTATCAAGGGCGCGCTTGATCGCGTGCCGCAGCTTGATCCCAAGGAAATTGAAGACGTCATCCTGGGCTGCGCCATGCCCGAGGCCGAGCAGGGGATGAACGTGGCTCGCATCGCGTCGCTGCGCGCGGGGCTGCCGGTTGAGGTGTCGGCGGTGACTATCAATCGGTTCTGCTCGTCCGGCTTGCAGGCGATTGCCATGGCGGCCGAGCGCATTATGAGCGGCGGCGCCGAGGTGATCGTCGCGGGCGGGACGGAATCAATGTCTATGATCCCCATGGGCGGGAATAAGATTTCGCCTAATCCCTGGCTGGTGGATCATTATCCGGATGCTTATCTTTCGATGGGGCTGACGGCGGAGCGGGTGGCGGCGCGCTTTGGGATTACTCGCGAGCAGTGCGACGCGTTTTCATTGCGCAGCCATCAGAAGGCGCTGGCGGCGATTGCAGCGGGCAACTTCGAGGATGAGATTGTGGCGGTGCCGGTTAGCTTTACTACTCCTAATGGATCGAAGCCGAAGAAGCACCACATTTCGTTCAAAGTCGACGAGGGGCCGCGCGCCGATACTTCGCTCGAGGCTCTGGGCGCGCTCAGGGCCGCGTTTCACGTGAAGGGCGTGACCACGGCGGGGAATTCTTCGCAGATGTCGGATGGCGCGGCGGCGGCCGTGGTGATGTCGGCCGAGCGGGCTAAGGCTCTGGGCATCGCTCCGCAGGCGCGCTACGTCGCGTTCGCTACGGCCGGATACAAGCCGGAAGAGATGGGACTGGGGCCGGTGTTTGCCATCCCCAAGGCGCTGAAGCTGGCGGGGTTGAAGCTTTCGGATATCGACGCGATCGAACTGAACGAGGCGTTTGCGGCGCAATCGCTGGCGGTGATCCAGGAAGCTGGGATAGATTTGGAGCGCGTGAATCCTAACGGAGGAGCGATCGCTTTGGGGCATCCGCTGGGATGCACGGGAGCGAAGCTGACGGCCAGCATCATTCGCGAACTGAAGCGGCGCAAGGGACGTTACGGCATGGTGACGATGTGCGTTGGCGGAGGCATGGGTGCGGCGGGGATTTTCGAAAATCTGCCGTGACAATTTGTTGCTCAATCTACTTAATTATCATGTTCGTTGGCGCAGTTTGGCGGTATCCTTTACTGTTAGATTACCGTCTAAATAAGTAGAACGGCAGAGATTTCCCCCGACTCGCATCAGTCGGCTGGGAGGTGCTTTATGCGGCTCTCCCGTCTTGTCGTCGCAGCTGTCCTGTTCGTTTCAGCAACTCTTCTGGGACAGCACACATCCGGGGCAGGTGGATCGAGTTCCGGCGGCTCTGCGAGTTCGGGCGGTTCGCACAGCAGCTACTCGGTTGGTTCCAGTTCATCGGCGAGCAGCCACAATTCCAGCAGCTCGGCTTCGCATGTTGCCAGCACGGGTGCGGCGGCATCGCGTCTGTCGCCATCCGCCAAATTGCCATCCACCAAGGAAAACGCCGCGCCGGAGAAGAAAGGGTTCTTCTCCTCCCTCCGGCATCCTTTCAGAAAGCCGGTTCAGAGGGCGGAATTCAGACGTCCGGTGCGATGCCTGAAAGAACCATGCGCAGTCTGCCCACCGGGAAAATCGAGCAACGGCAAAGGTGCATGCGTGCTCGCGAGCAACGTGTGCCCGACCGGGCAATTTTGGAACGGCTTTGCGTGCGGCACGCAATATTGGTTTAACGATTGCCGCGCCTTGGCGGATCAGTTGGCGGCGGAGCGGCAACAGATACGGGGGCGAAACGACCCTGGCCAAAGCCTGCGCCATCGGCGGCTGCAAGAGCAATACGAGGACTGCCTGATGCGTTCCCGCTTGCCTTTCGGTGCTTACGCGTTCAACGACGCGCGCCTGCTCGATACCCCCCTCGATGCTCCCTAGGTGCCGCGCGACGGCTGCTAGCCGCTGGCATATAAGGGCCTGCATTTGAGCGCCCCCGGCGTTAGAATAGGTGTTGTCCTTTGTCATGTCTCCACTCAGCGGTCTCATCAGCAGTCTAAGTTTAGAGGTCTAAATTTCGAGGTCTAAAAATGGCCACCATATCAGCAATACCCAAAACTAAGATTTCCGGCGGCAGCTTTTTGCTGGAAGAGCGGCAGACTGCCGAGGTATTCACTCCAGAAGATTTTTCCGAACAGCAACAGATGATCGGGCAGACGACCGAAGAGTTTGCGATCAACGAGATTCTGCCCCAAACCGAGAAAATCGAACACAAGGATTACTCGATCTCGCGCGATCTGCTGAAAAAGGCCGGCGACCTCGGGCTCAGCGGGGTTGAGATTCCCGAGGCCTACGGCGGCCTGGAAATGGACAAAGTCACCGCCGCTATCATCGCCGACAATATCGCCAAGTACGCTGGGTTCGCCACCACTTGGGGCGCGCACAGCGGCATCGGCCTGTTGCCTCTGGTTTACTTTGGCACCGAAGAGCAGAAGAAAAAATATTTGCCGCGACTGGCCACGGGAACATGGGTTGGCGCGTATGCACTGTCGGAAGCCACTTCCGGCTCCGACGCGCTCAATTGCCGCGCCCGTGCCGTGCTTTCGCCGGACGGTACGCACTACATCCTGAACGGCGAGAAGATGTGGATCACCAACGCGGGCTTCGCCGACCTGTTCACAGTGTTCGCAAAACTTGACGGCGATAAGTTTTCGGCGTTCCTGGTGGAAAGAACTTTTCCGGGATTTTCCGTCGGCGCCGAAGAGCACAAAATGGGCATTCGCGGCTCTTCAACTTGCCCCATCATCCTCAACGATTGCCAGGTGCCGGTCGACAATCTGCTGGGCGAGATTGGCAAGGGGCATATCATCGCCTTCAACATTCTGAACATCGGACGGTTCAAACTCGGCGCCATGTGCGTGGGTGGGGCCCGGGTTTCGATCGAGAGTGCGGTCGCCTATGCCAAGCAGCGCAAGGCGTTCGGAAAGACGATCAGCGAGTTTGGGCTGGTGCGGGAAAAGATCGCGAACATGGCGACGCTGATCTATGTCGGCGAGTCGATGGTCTATCGCACGGTCGGAATGATGGACGAGTTGCTCTCGGAGATCGACTCCGCGAGCGCCGACGCCGCGAAACAGCGGCGCAAGGCGATCGAGGAATACGCGGTGGAGTGCTCGATCCTCAAGGTCTGGGGCTCGGAGATGATCGATTACGTGGTCGACGAGACGCTGCAGATCTTTGCCGGCTACGGCTTCGTCGAAGAGTATCCGGCGGAGCGCGCTTACCGCGATGCTCGCATCAACCGCATTTTCGAAGGCACGAACGAGATCAACCGGCTGATCATCACCGGATTCCTGCTGAAACGGGCGATGACCGGCCAGTTGCCGCTGCTGCCGGCGATCAAAAAGTTGATGGACGAAGTGCTCAGCGGCCCGTCTGCCGGCGAGGAGATCGAAGGACCGCTGGCGGAAGAACGCAAACTGGTCGCACAAGCGAAGAAGCTTGGCCTGTTCGTCTCCGGGTCGGCCACGCAGAAATACATGCAGGCGATTCAAGACAAGCAGGAGGTGATGGGCGCGATGGCTGATATGACGATCGAGATTTACGCCATGGAATCGGCCGTGCTGCGCGCGCAGAAGATGGTCGAGCAGAAAGGAGAAGCGTCGGCCGCGCTGCCGATTGCAATGGCGCGAGTCTATTTGACGCAGGCGCTGGAAAAAGTCGAGGCGGCGGCAAGGAAAGTGATTGCCGACGTGGCCGAAGGCGACATGCTGCGGACGCAGTTGGCGATCGTGCGGCGGCTGTCCAAGCACGAGCCGTTCAACACCATTGCGCTGCGCCAGCAGATTGCGCAGAAGACGATTGAGGCAGGGAAGTACCAGTTGGCGTAGAGAATGGAGGGTCGCGGGGCAATCTTCCCTGGAACTACTATCGAGCAGTTCGGCGAATTGCCCCTGGACTACTGAATGCCTATCGGACCTTTACAGGCGTTCTATACAAAGAAGGCGACCTGTACGTTGCCGACTGCCCGGAAGTTGGCACGGTCAGCCAGGGTAAGACTGTCGAAGAGGCCGTCGCCAACCTCAAGGAAGCGATTGAACTCTACCTGGAAGAGTTTCCCCCAGACGGCTCCAGTCGCCCGCTGGTCACCGTCTTCGAGGCACGCTATGCCTAGACTGCCCCGCGTATCAGGGGCAGAAGCGATCGTGCTCTTGAACGGCTGGGCTTCGCTCAGGTTCGGCAACGTGGAAGTCACGTTATCCTTAAGCGCGTTGGACCAGATAGAGTCACTGGTTGTGTCGTTCCATTGCATTCGGAACTTGCAATCGGAACACTGCGCGGAATCTTGAAGCAAAGTGGAGTTCGAGCGGAAGAATTTATCGCGCAGGTATAATCAATCGATCCAGCCAACAGATCGCGCGGAGGCGCGCTATGCCTAGACGTTAGACGGCCAGCTCGCGAATTCCCTTGGAAACTCAAGAAAGGATCCTGAATCCTATGACGCCCACGGAAAGTTTTGAGGCGACAACGTATCACAAGGTTGACGTGCGCATAGTGCCTTTCCTTTTCCTTTGCTACATTTTGGCGTATCTCGATCGGGTCAACGTGGGATTTGCGAAGCTGCAGATGCTGAAAGATCTGTCGATGAGCGATGCGGCATTCGCTACCGGCGCCGGTATTTTCTTTATCGGTTATTTCTTTTTCGAAGTTCCCAGCAATGTGCTGCTCAAGAAATTCGGCGCGCGCATGTGGATTGCCAGGATCATGATCTCCTGGGGCGTCATATCAGCGTGCATGATCTTCGTAAAAGGGGAGTGGTCTTTTTATGGCCTGCGCTTTCTGCTGGGCTTGGCCGAGGCCGGGTTTTTTCCGGGGGTGATTTTTTATCTGACCTTGTGGTACCCCTCAAGATTCCGATCCACACGAACCGCCTGGTTTGTGGCAGCGATCGCTGTATCGGGGGTAGTCGGCAATCCCATATCCGGCTGGATTATGGATACCCTTTCCGGCGCCATGAAGTTGGCGGGGTGGCAGTGGCTTTTTCTGGCAGAAGGCATCCCTTCAATTCTCGTTGGCCTGGTGGTGATCTTTTATCTGGAGAGCAGCATTGAAGAAGCAAAATGGCTTACGCGCGAGGAAAAAGCATTGCTTGCGCAGAACCTCGAGGCTGAAGACAAGCATAAAACCGAGCATAAACTGATAGATGCCTTCACCAGCGGAAAAGTCTGGGTGCTGTGCGCGATCTATTTCACTCTGATGATCGGCTTGTACGGCATCGCATTCTGGTTGCCGACGATTGTGAAGGCCTTTGGTTTGAAAGGTTATCTTAGGGTTGGCCTGATTACCGCGATCCCGTACGGAGTAGCCGTTATCGGAATGATTCTCCTGAGCAATCATTCGGACAAAACCGGAGAGCGGCGACTGCATTACGTGGCAAATGTTGTGGCTGGAGCCGTCGGCTTGGTTCTGAGCGGAGTTTTTGCGTCGAATCCAGTGTTGGCGATCATTTTCTTGTCCTTGGGCACACTGGGAGTGATTGGGTCCATGCCATTGTTCTGGCCGTTGCCCTCCGCATTTTTGGCCGGCACCGCCGCTGCCGCGGGGATTGGCATCGTGAACTCGGTGGGTAATTTAGGTGGTTATTTCGGACCGAATATTCCGATTTGGGCGAGACATTTTTCTTCGGACCGATCTGCTGCCTTGTATATCATTGCGGGGATTTTATTGGTTGGGGCTCTTTTGACGTATTTCTTTATACCGCAAACTCTACGGGTGCGCGTGCGTCCTGTGGATTAGCTGTTACCTATCCTGGATATAATCCCCGTCAGTCGCGCCGCTTATTCGAACCAGCCGCTGCGGTATGCAATCCACCACGAACAGTAGATGATTGGGATGGTCGCGCCCAAAGCCCACCACAAAGGCAGAACCAAATCGGCGAGCAGCCCGAGCACGGTCATTGAGCCCCAGAAGATCTTGCGCTCCATACTCTGGATTGTAAGTCAGTTGCGCCGGGTATGATCCTGGTCAGCGGCCTGCGGAAAAACTTCGGTTATGTATCAAGGCATCCCAGAAATCAGGTTTTGGGCTTGAGTTCTTCCATCACACTTTGGATCAACTCTTTGGCGTCGGTAAGATTTTTCATGATGAGCTGCACATCCATGACCGGCTTGCCGGGCCAGCGCTGGCTCTGGCAATAGACGCCATGCTGCCCGACTAGGGCCATGGCATCGGTGACCAGGTCCATGGTGACGGCGAGGCGTCCACGGGGCACGCCCATGCGAATTTCGTAGTGCTCGAGTTCTTCCCGCTTTTCGTTGAAGACGGCCATGCACAGATTGTAACGGGGATGTGGGTATAATTCTTGGGAAGCAGCAATCAGCAATTGCAGAGGTCAGAGGTCAGATTGCAGAATTGAAAGCCTTTGCCCCAACGACAAGCGCCGAAGTCCGAGCCTTTTGCCTCTGCAATCTGACCTCTGACCTCTGCAATTGCTGACTGCTCCCAGGAGGAAACAAATCATGAAGAAATTTGCCTTAATCGCAGCGTCACTCTTTGCGGTTGCAAGTCTCGCCTCGGCGCAAATGGGCATGGGGCAGGACAAATCGAAGCGGCCCAGTCCGCCGGCCAGTGCGGAGTGCAAATTTTCCGACGGCAAAACGATCCAGGTGGACTATTCCAGTCCGCGTGCAAAAGGGCGAAAGATTTTCGGCGAGGCCAGCGAGAAGGCGCTGGTGCCTTATGGCGAGATCTGGCGTACTGGCGCAAATGAAGCGACCAAGTTCGTTACCGATGCGAATGTGACGGTGGGCGGCAAGGCCTTGCCCGCAGGCAACTACACCATCTTCACCATCCCCAGGGCTGACAAGTGGACCCTCATCATCAACAAGAAGACCGCCGAGTGGGGCATTCCGTACAAGTACGAAGCCGACGAGCTGGGCCGGGTTGACATGCAGGTCTCGAAAACGCCGGCGCCGGTCGAGAACTTCACCATCGCGTTCGCCTCGGCCGGCAGCAAATGTACGATGAACGTGGAGTGGGAAAATACCCGCGCCAGCGTGGAGATAACGAAGTAGAGACGGGGCTAGCCCCGTCTCGCCGGCGCTATACTGGAAACCGATGCGGCCGATGCTGCGCTTTCTTTGGAACTCCACCCGTGGCCACCGGATTGCGCCCTGGCGCAGTCCCTATCTTCTGTGGCGGATCGAGACCTACACCGGCGTCAAAATGACCCAGATTGGATTCCTCGAATTTTGGGAATTCTTGTGGACGGAGCGAAGCAACCTGTGGCGCTTCCTGAAGTGGACCGCAGAGATGGATGGCTACGTCCATCCCGGGGCGAAGAGCTCCTAGCCGTAAATTTGTCATCCTGAGCGAAGCGAAGGATGACAGTTTAGACGTTGCTCACCTCAGCTGCCTTCCATCACCACATTGACTTCGCTGCCTTTGCCCGCGCCCAGCATTTGGTAAGCTGAACCCCGGTTGGTTGCGACCTCCAGAAAACCCATGCTGCCGAGGATTCCGAAGACTTCGCCGGGAGCGCCTTCGGCGTAGTTTGAGCACATGCGCGTTGCCTGTGCCTTCGCTCCAATCACGATCTTGAAGGCGGGCGGCGTGGAATTGAAA
>Ga0208820_1001419_pt1 | contig 13387 bp, 10 predicted proteins | sample June2015DPH_16_5_FD_184713 | JGI IMG/M metagenome (GOLD analysis project Ga0208820, IMG submission 184713) | Peatland microbial communities from SPRUCE experiment site at the Marcell Experimental Forest, Minnesota, USA - June2015DPH_16_40... | ecosystem: Environmental > Terrestrial > Soil >...
TATTTCAAGGTCATCACCGGCGTGGTGAAAAACGACGCCGCGCTGCAGAACCTCACCCGCAGCTCGGCGGAGCGGCTGGCGCATATCAGCAGCCCGCAGGGCAAGACCCTGCAGCCGGTCACCGAGCTGCATGCCGGCGACCTGGGCGCGGTGGCCAAGCTGAAAGATACGCTTACCGGCGACACCCTGGCGGATAAGGGCTTCACCGTCACCTACCCGCCCGTGAAACTGCCCGAGCCTTCCATCGCTTTCGCCATCGAAGCCAAGTCGCGTAACGACGAAGACCGCATGGGCAACGCCGTGCATCGCATTCTCGAAGAGGACCAGTCGCTGCGCTTCTACCGCGACCCGCAAACCCGCGAGTTCCTGCTCGCCGGCGCCGGCCAGCAGCACGTCGAGATCGTGGTCAGCCGGCTGAAAAAGCGTTACAGCGTGGATGTGACCCTCAAGGCGCCCAAAATTCCCTATCGCGAGACCATTCGCGGCCACGCCGACGTGCAGGGCCGCCACAAGAAGCAGACCGGCGGGCACGGCCAGTTCGGCGATTGCTGGATCAAAATGGATCCGCTGCCGCGCGGCGCCAAGTTCGAGTTCGCCAACGAAATCTTCGGCGGCGCCATCCCGCGCAACTTCATCCCCGCCGTGGAAAAGGGGATTGTGGAGACCGCCGAAAAGGGATTCCTGGCCGGCTATCCCATGGTCGACTTCAAGGTCACTGTCTACGACGGCTCCTACCACGACGTCGATTCCTCCGAACTGGCGTTCAAACTGGCGGCCCGCAAGGCCTTTAAGGCCGCCATGCAGGAAGCCAAGCCGTCGCTGCTGGAACCGATCATGAACGTGGAAATCCAGGCGCCGGGAGAATACGCGGGCGATTTAATGGGCGATCTGAACAGCCGCCGCGGCCGCATCTCCGGCAACGAAACCAAGGGCAGCACGCAAATCATCCGCGCCCAGGTGCCGATGGCCGAAATGCTGAGCTATCAAAGCGATCTGACCGCCATGACGCAGGGCCGCGCAACCTTCTCGATGGAATTCGATCACTACGATTACGTGCCCCAGTTGCAAGCCGACAAGATCATTGCGGCAGCCAAGGCCGCCAAAACAGGTGAAGAGGAAGAAGAGGAATAACGACACAGTGCAGGTGTTGCCGGTATACAACGGCAAATGTTGCCGATACGCAATAGTCTGGGACTTACCTTACGCCAGTTGCATTACGCACTCATAGTGTTGTAATGTTTGAGCGTCCCTCTTAGGGCGCGGTTAGGGTAAGTGCTTTAGAACCTTTCGCCGAGTTTGTTAATGAACGCGCGAAATCAGACGCTCACTTCCGTTATCGTGCTCGCCGGGGCCTCCGTCATCGCCGGATGCGGAATTAACCAGCACTCCAGCTTCCAAAACGCCTTTCTACCGCCGCACGCCCACTCCGGGCCCATCAACCTCGATCTGGACCACCCGCCCCTGGTCGAACCCAACCTGTATATCAAGGACGTTCCCGGCTTCCTGCTGGAGAGTCCACAGATACCTCGCCGCACTCGCGGCGACGAGCTGGTCGAAGAGGCGGAGCGCCACTTCGCGGCGGGCAAGCAGGCCTATGAGACCGGGCACTTCGCCGCGGCGCGTCAGGAATTCGACCTGGCGATCGACAGCATGCTGGATGCTTCCGATCAGAACCCGGCCGACCGCCAGGCGTACGACCGCCGGATGGACCAACTGGTGGACGCCATCCACAGTTTCGATCTGGCTGCCCTGGGCGCCTCCGATTCGAGCGAAGAGGGCCGGTTCGACAAGGCGCCGCTCGAAGACATTCTGCAGATGACCTTCCCGGTGGACCCTAAGATCAAGGGGCAAGTGCTCGAGCAGGTGGCGGCCACGGTTTCGCAGTTGCCGCTGTCGGTCACCGACGCGGTGCTGGGCTACGTAAACTACTTCTCCAACCGCGGGCACGGGACGATCACGGTGGCCATGCAGCGTTCCGGCCGTTACCGCCCCATGATCCAGCGCATCCTGGACGAAGAGGGCGTGCCGCAGGAGTTGATTCACCTGGCGCAGGCCGAATCGGGCTTCATGCCCCGCGCCATGTCCAGGGCGCGCGCCACCGGCATGTGGCAGTTCATGGCATGGCGGGGCGCCGAGTATGGCCTCCAGCGCACCACCTACACCGACGACCGGCTGGACCCGGAAAAGGCCACCCGCGCCGCTGCCCACCACCTGCACGATCTTTACAACATGTTCGGCGACTGGTACCTGGCGATTGCCGCCTACGACTGCGGCCCGCAGACCGTGCAAACGGCCGTGGAACGCACCGGCTACGCGGATTTCTGGGAGCTGCGCGCGCGCGGCGAGCTGCCCATCGAAACCACCAACTACGTGCCCATCATTCTGGCCATGACGATCATGGAAAAGAACGCGCAGGCTTACGGTTTGGACCAGGTGCAAATGGACCCGCCGATCGAGTACGACACGGTCGAGCTTGCCGCCCTCACCTCCCTCCCCTTGATCGCCGATGTCACCGACACCTCGGTTCCCGAACTGGCTGAGTTGAATCCGGCCCTGCTGGGTAGCCTGGCGCCGGCCAACTACGCGGTGCACGTGCCGAAGGGCTCGAGCACGCGGCTGACGGCCGCGCTGGCTCTGGTTCCCGCCGAACACCGCGCCGCGTGGCGCCTGCACCGGGTGGCGCCGGGCGAAACCCTGGCCGCGATTGGCGCCCGATTCGGCGTCTCCACAGCGAGCCTGCTGGCGGCCAACAGCCTGCCCGCGCACACTGCCGTCGAAGGCGACCTGCTGGTGGTCCCCTCCGCTGCCCGGCCCACGCCGGCGCTGCGGCGCACCGCGCCGAGACGCGTAATAGCCGGCCGCACGAGCTCTTCTTCCGCTTCCCACACCGCATCCGCCGCAGCCTCGCACCGCGCCGTGGGGCACCCGGTGGCAGCCAGACCGCGTTCCGGCACGGCACTGGCAGCCGCGAAACCGGTCAGCCCGGCGGCTGCCGCGCAGCGCATCGCGCCGAAACCCGCGCCGAAGCCGTCCACGCTGGTGGCGCACTCGGCTACGAGATAGCCGCGCGATTTTTCTCGCGACTTACCGTTTTCACTATTGCCTCTTTTGTAAAAAGGGGTATTCTAAGGTTGATTGTGCCCAGACGCAGGAGGCTTGGCGAATGCCGCATCGCTCACTGATCGTTGCAAAGGACGAAGAAGAGATGGAAGACTTCCACGACTACGAAGACGAAGAGCAAGAGGACTTGGAATCTAAGCTCGACGAATACGACGAGGAAGACGAAGAGGAAGAAGACGAGGTCATCATGGAAATCGATATTGTGGAAGGCGCAGCTCCTCCCGTAGCCCAGCCGGCGCCGGCTGAGTCCGGGCCGTCGGAACCCGCGGCCGTTGTGGAAGCCCCGCCCAAGAAGCCCGTGAAGAAGGCCACTGCGCCCAAACCGGCGCCGGCAAAGAAGGTCGCCGCCAAAGCGCCCGTCAAGAAGGTTGCCAAGAAAGCCGTGGTCAAGAAGGTCGCCAAGAAGGCGATCGCGAAGAAGGCCGCCAAGAAAGCGCCGGTGAAGAAGGCCGCCAAGAAGGCCGTCAAGAAGGCTCCGGCGAAAAAGGTCGCCAAGAAAGCCGCAGCCAAAAAGAAGAAGCGTTAACACCCGGCGGGAACGCGTTCCGCCGTTCCCGCTATATTTCCTGGCTCACCACCTGCCGGCAGCGCAGAAACAGCTCCAGCAGCGCCTCCGCGTGCTCCTCCGCGGAATGGGTGCCGGGCTTACTGGAAAAGCCCGTGGAGGACTGCGCCGACTTGCCGTAGCCGGTCTGCAGGGTGATGAACCGCATCAACTCCAGCGCAACTTCGTCTTTTGTGCGTCCACCCGCCGCCGGCACTTGCCCGTCGGGAGCGTATTCGTTCATGGGGGTTCCTGTTTCCGCCATCTGTGGTCTACTCCTCCGTGTGATACTACTCTAGGTTACCCGATTTTCCAGCCGATGCCGCTCACCGCCGTCCGGCACATCCGAAAAATGCGAGGAGGCGCCCAGGCCCACCTGATGGAGGCCGACGACGGCCAGTGGTACGTCGTCAAGTTCCGCAATAATCCCCAGCACCATCGCGTCCTGGTCAATGAGCTGCTGGCTTCCCGCCTGCTCGCCTATCTCCAGGTCGCCGCTCCGGAAACGGCTTTAGTGCGGCTGAGCACCCAGTTCCTCGCCGAAAACCCCGACATCCATCTGACCCTCGGCAGCCGGCGGATTCCGGTGGAACCGGGCTGGCATTTCGGCTCACGCTATCCGGGCGACCCCGCGCGCACCGCGGTCTACGATTTCCTGCCCGATGCCCTGCTGCCCAAGGTGGCCAACCTGGAGGACTTCCGCGCCATCCTGGTGTTCGACAAATGGGTCGGCAACGCCGACGGCCGGCAGAGCATCTTCTACCGCGCCTTGGTGCGCCGCGCGGAGGCCGCCGGCGGCAGCCTGGGCTTCGTGGCCCGCATGATCGACCACGGTTTCGCCTTCAACGGTCCCTACTGGGACTTCCCGGATTCGCCTTTGCAGGGCCTCTACCCGCGCCGCCTGGTCTACGAGAGCGTGCATTCGCTCGACGATTTCGAACCCTGGCTCGACCAGACCATGCACTTCCCCGAAGAGGTGATGGACCAGGCCTGGAAAGCCATCCCGCCGGAGTGGATCGAGGACGAAGAGGACGCCGTGGCGCAACTGCTCGACCACCTCTTCGACCGCCGCAAACTGCTCCCCGAGCTGATTGCCGCCTGCCGCCAGGCCCGCGCCAACCCATTCCCCAACTGGCGCTGAGGTGATGTGGCGCGCGCACTCGTGCGTGCCGTGTCGAGACTTTTCTCGACACGTCCTCGCTTCGCCCCAGCGTGCGTCGGCACGAGTGCCGACGCGGCACGCACGAGTGCGTGCGCCACGACGGAAGCGAGTCACTTTCCTGCGAACCGAGCGCCGGCCGCCAGCGTAATGAGGGTATGGGCACATTGGCTTTCGACATTCGTTATGCGTTCCGCATGCTGGCCAGGAATCCTGGATTTGCCGCCATCGCGATTGTGGCGCTGGCGCTGGGGATCGGCGTCAACACCGCTATCTTCACGGTGGTAAACGCGGTGCTGTTGCAGCCTCTGCCGTACCCGGAGCCGGACCGAGTGGTGGAAGTCGCCCGCCAGTTTCCCGACGGCCGGGGAAACTCCATCTCCATTCCCAAGTTCATGGTGTGGAAGGACAACCACGTTTTCCAGTCGATGACCCTGTACGGGTTCGCGGCCTCCGGCATGAATCTGGGCGCCGGCGACCGGCCGGAGCCGGTGAAGACGCTCCAGGTTTCCTCGGGCTTCTTCCGGGTCTTCGGCGTGAGCCCGGCAGTGGGACGTGCCTTCACCGCAAGCGAAGATATGCCGAACGGCCCGGCGGTGGGCGTGCTGACTCACGAAATGTGGCAATCGCGCCTGGGCGGCGACCCGCGCATCATTGGCCGCTCCGTCCTGCTCAACGGCCAGCCGTACACCGTCCTCGGCGTGCTGCCCAAGGGTTTCCATTCGCAACCCCAATCCGAAGTATTCCTGCCGATCCAGGCCGACCCGCACTCCACCAACCAGGGACATTATCTGAATGTCGCCGCGCGGCTCAAGCCCGGCGTGACTTTGTCGTCGGCGCGCGCGGAGATGAAGATCGCCGGCGAGCGTTTCCGCAAGGACAATCCGAAGTGGATGGACAAGGGTGAATCCGTGGCCGTGACGCCCATGCGCGAAGCCGCCGTCAGCGACATCAAGACGGCCCTGCTGGTGCTGCTGGGCGCGGTGGGATTCGTGCTGCTGATCGCCTGCGCCAATGTGGCGAACCTGTTGCTCGCGCGGGCCGCCGTGCGCCAGCGCGAAATGGCGGTGCGTGCGGCCGTGGGAGCCGGCCGCTGGCGGGTGGTGCGCCAACTGCTCACCGAAAGCGTCCTGCTGGCCGGTATCGGTGGCGCGCTCGGCTACGCGCTCGGTTCCTGGGGAGTGCGCGCGCTGCTGTTGCTGGTTCCCGCCAATATCCCGCGGCTGATGGATGCGGACGGTGTGCGCGCGGTGGCGCCGCCGCTCGATTGGCGCGTGGCCGCATTCACCCTGGCCGCCGCGCTGCTCACCGGCATTCTGTTTGGCCTGATTCCGGCGCTGCAAGCATCCAAGCTCGATCTCGTATCCGCCCTCAAGGAAGCCGGCAACCGTTCCGGCACCAGCCGCCGCCACAATCGCACGCGGTCCTCGCTGGTGGTCGCCGAAGTGGCGCTGGCCCTGGTGCTGGTGGCCGGCGCGGCGCTGCTCATCCGCACCTTCGTCGGCCTCAGCAACGCCCAGCCAGGGTTGGACCCGCACAATGTCCTTACCATGATGACCTCGCTTACCAGCGGCGCCTATTCCACCACCGGCAAGGTCGATGCTTTTACCACCGAGACCCTGCGCCGCATCGAGGGCATCCCCGGCGTGGAGGCGGCCGCGACCGCCGTGTTCCTGCCAGCGGTGGCCTACGCGATTGACCTGCCGTTCAACATTGCCGGCAAACCTCCCGCCAAGGGCGAGCAGTACAACGGCGACGAGCAATACCGGTATGTTGCCGGCCATTACTTCCAGGCATTTCGCATCCCGCTGCTACGCGGCCGCCGCTTCACCGAGACCGACACCGGCAACTCCACGCCGGTGGTGATTATCAATCAGCACATGGCCAAGCAATATTGGCCGAATCAGGACCCCATCGGCCAGGTGATCACCATCGGCCTGGGCCTCGGCCCGCAATTCGCGGATCCTCCGCGGCAGATTGTAGGCGTGGTGGGGACGGTCAAGGAAGGCGGCGTGGCCAATGGCGAGACCGGCGTGATGTACCTGCCGCAAGCCCAAGTGCCGCAGGGAATGATGGAACTGGCTCGCCAGGTCCTTCCGCTGGCCTGGGCCGTGCGTTCCCACGGCGACCCTATGGCTCTCCGCGCCGCCATCGAGCACGAGATTCAGGCCGTCGACGCCACCATGACGGTTTCGCACGCCGAGCCCATGGAGAAGGTGCTCGCGTCAACCGTGGCGCGGCAGAATTTCAACATGCTGCTGCTCACTATCTTTGCCGTCATCGCGCTGCTGCTGGCGGCGATCGGCATCTACGGCGTGATGTCGTACTCGGTCGAACAACGCACCCAGGAAATCGGCATCCGGATGGCCCTTGGGTCCAGCCGCGGCGACGTGCTGAAGCTGATGCTCAGTCAAGGCTTGAAGCTGGCCGGAATGGGCGTGGCGATCGGACTGGCACTGGCCTACCTGCTGACACGCTTCCTGGCCAGCCTGTTGTTCAGCGTAAAAGCCGGCGACCCATGGACGCTCGCCGCGGTGGCCGCAATCCTCGCCCTGGTGGCTCTGATCGCAACCTACATTCCCGCCCGCCGCGCCGCCGCCACCGATCCTGGCCAGGCGCTGCATTACCAGTGAAACGTGGGGCAGGCGCTTTCGTCTGCCAACCGGTTTTCGCCGAACTGGCAACTTCCGCCCCAGGGCGCTTGCTAGTTCCCGAACAAGCTGGTATCGTCCAAGTTCCACGTGCCACAACGAATTCCCGGAAAGTTCTTTCTTCGAAACCTGGTGGGACGGCGCAGCCTGCTGTTCCAATTGGTGCGGCGCGACTTTGAGCAGCGCTTCGTCGGCTCCATCATCGGCTGGGTGTGGGCGCTGATTCATCCGCTGGTGCTGCTGGTGTGCTGGTGGTTCGTTTTCAGCGTCAGCCTGAAGATCGCGGTCCCACCCGGCGAAGGCACCCGGAATTACGCACTATTCGTGTTTGCGGGGATGCTGCCCTGGCTGCTGTTCAGCGAGACCCTGCAGCGTTCCGCTTCGAGCGTGGTCGAGCAGGCCAACCTGATCACCAAGACCGTTTTCCCGTCCGAGCTGATCCCGGTCTCGGTTTTCCTGTCGGCCGTGGTGAGCCACGCGCTCGCCCTGGCGCTTCTGATTTCCGTGGTGGGCGTGGTGGCGCATCACCTCAGCCCGTTCGTGTTGGCGCTGCCGGTCTTCGTGTTCTCGACCGGGCTGCTGGCGGTCGGACTGGGTTGGGTGGTGGGGAGCTTGCACGTATTCCTGCGCGACACCGCCCAGCTTTTGAGCGTCGCCCTGACGTTCTGGTTCTGGCTGACTCCGATCATGATCGCGGAAAGCCTGTACCCGCCCAAGGCCCGTTGGCTGCTCGCCGCCAACCCGCTTTTCTACGCCGTGCAGGGCTACCGCGCAATCGTCCTGCGAGGCATTTTCCCCGCCCGAGAACTCGCTATCCTGACCGCCTTCGGCGCCGCCGCTTTCCTGTTAGGCGGTCTGTTCTTCCGCCATATGAAACGGGGCTTCGCGGATGTGCTGTAGGGGTTGACTGCCCTCATCGGGGTTGGCGGTGGTGGCGCGTTACTATAGGCGTTGGACGAACACTGCCGTCCGGGAGATCACGCAAGATATGCCACTAAACAGAAGACAATTTGGACGCGCACTGGCGGCGGCTCCGTTGATGAGCGCCGCCGCTTCCGCCGCGGATGTTGCGTCCTCCGGCGCGCCTGCGGCATCCCGCGCCTGGTTCCGCGACGCACGCTTCGGCATGTTCATTCACTTCGGCCTCTACTCGACGCTCGAACGCGGCGAATGGGTGATGCACTATGAGCGCATTCCTCCCGCCGATTACCAGAAGCGGATCGCCTTCTTCAATCCATCGGAATTCAACGCCCGCGCGTGGGTTGACCTGGCGAAGGCCGCCGGCCAGCGATACATGACGATTACCTCGAAGCATCACGAGGGCTTTTGCATGTTCCGGACCGTCACCAGCGGCTTTGGCATAACGCATTCGCCGTTCGGGCGCGACCTGATCGGCGAGCTCGCCGCCGAATGCCAGCGCCAGAACATGCCACTGTTCTTCTACTTCAGTCTGATGGACTGGAACAACCCGGCATACAAGGAAAGCCTGGCGCCGAAAACGGCGGTTTCGGCCGGGTTCCTCGATGTGATCCAAACTCAGTTGCGCGAGCTGTGTACGCAATATGGAAAAATCGCCGGTATCTGGTTCGATGGAGGCTGGGATCACTCACCCGAGCAGTGGCATTCCGCGGACCTGATCTCACTCATCCGCGGCTTGCAGCCGGGCGCGCTGATCAACGACCGCTGCGGCCTCCCGGCCGATTTCAGCACGCCCGAGCAGGAGCTCGGACATCGGCCCGAGAAGGACGATGGACGCCTGCGCGAGGCCTGCCTCACCATCAACGACGATTGGGGCTATGCGCGAACCGACTCGCGCTATAAGCCGGTCTCCGCGCTGATTCAATTGCTGGCGACGGCCGCCGGGTCCGACGCGAACATGCTGCTCAATGTCGGGCCGAAACCGTCGGGTGTCATCCAGCGGGAGTTCGTCGATCGCCTCCACGCCATGGGAGCGTGGCTGAACAAGAACGGCACGGCGATCTATTCCACGCGTCCCGGACCCGGCGTCTACTACACGGCAACGGCGTCCACCGCTCGCGGCAACACGCGGTTCCTCCACATCTTCAACTGGCTTTCCGGCGCCAGCCTGCGGATGGATTACACCATCAAAGGCCAGATCCGGCGCGCGTATGTCGTCGAGGACTCTAGCGCATTCCCTTTCGAGCACACCCCTTCGGGCGACATCACCACCACGGCGACCAACAAAGGTTGGAGTCCGGAGGACTGCGTCATCGCGTTCGAAACCGATACCGACCAAACTGTCTGAGTATGCCCAAACTGAATCCCGCGCCGGTCCGCGGGCGTATTGAGCCGCACCGGTCGGCTGGCATACCATAGGCGTGAGTGCCCACGTCACCGATTACCGTATTGCTGGTGGACGATCATGCCCTGGTGCGCCGCGGCTTTCGCCGCATGCTGGAGGACGACGCCGAAATCGAGGTGCTGGGCGAAGCGAGCGACGGCCACGACGCGGTGGAGGCGGCTGCGCGCCTGCATCCCGCGGTGGTGGTGATGGATTTCGCCCTGCCCAGCATGAATGGCGCGGTGGCGACGCGCCTCATCCTCAAGGATAGCCCGCAGACCGCGGTGCTGATGCTCAGCATGCATTCGGAAGCTTCCTTTGTGCGCACCTGCCTGGAGGCCGGCGCGCGCGGCTACCTGCTCAAGAATGCCATGGACCTGGAACTGGTGGCCGCGGTGAAACAGGTGGCCGGCGGCGCGCGGGTGCTCGATCCGCGGCTGGGCGCGGTGGCGGAGAGTGCCAGCGCGGCTCCCGCCTTGAGCACGCGCGAGCTGGAGGTGCTGCAACTGATCGTCAACGGAAAATCGAACAAGGACATCGCCACCGTGCTCGGCCTGAGCGCCAACACGGTGGCGGTGCACCGCGCCAATATCATGCAGACGCTGGGCATCCACAATACGGCGGAGCTGGTGGTCTACGCCATCCGCGAAGGGCTGGTGAGCATCGCGTGAACCGCCGGTCGTTTCTGGGCGGGCTGGCTGGCCTCGCGGCGCCATTGTTTCCCGCCGCCCAAAGCGGGCTGGGCTTCCACCTGGTGGATGTGACGGCCGCGGCGGGCATCGACTTTCATCAAAACAGCGGCGCGTTCGGCGCCAAGTATCTGCCCGAAACGATGGGCTCCGGCTGCGCGTTTTTCGATTACGATGGCGATGGCTGGCTGGACCTGCTGCTGGTGAACGGGATGGATTGGCCCGGCCACAAACGCCGCCGCAGCACCCTGAAACTTTACCGCAACAACCGAAACGGCACTTTCACCGACGTGACTGAGCGCGCCGGCCTGGCGGTGGAGATGTACGGCATGGGCGTGGCCGTGGCCGACTACAACAACGACGGCTTCCCCGACGTGCTGATCACCGCGGTGGGCCAGAACCGCCTCTTCCGCAACACGGGACAGGGCCATTTCGTCGACGTGACCGAGCAGGCCGGTTTGGGCGGCCGCGCAGCGTTCTCGACTTCGGCGGTGTGGTTCGATTTCGATCGCGACGGCTTCCTGGACCTGCTGGTCTGCAACTACGTCAAATGGTCGCCCGAACGCGACGTGTTCTGCAGCGTGGATGGCAAGCGCAAGTCCTATTGCACTCCGGAGGCCTACCACGGCGAGACCTGCTGGCTGTTTCGCAATCGCGGCAACGGCACCTTTGAAGATGTGACCGCCAAGAGCGGCATCTTCGACAGCACGTCGAAATCGCTGGGCGTGGCGCTGGTGGATTACGACCGCGACGGCTGGCTGGACGTGCTGGTGGCGAACGACACGCAGCCCAACAAGCTCTATCACAATCTGCGCAACGGCACCTTCGAAGACGTCGCGGTGCGCGCCGGCATCGCCTTCAGCGAGGACGGCAAGGCGCGGGCCGGGATGGGGATCGACGCGGCCGATTTCGACAACTCCGGCGCCGACGGAATCGCCATCACCAACTTCGACAACGAAATGATGGCGCTCTACCGCCCCTCGCGGGCGGGCGGCTATTCGGACGCGGCCATCAAGGCCGGGGTGGGCCAGGCCTCGCGCGAAAGCCTGGGCTTCGGCTGTGCGTTCCTCGATATCGACCTCGATGGCCGCCTGGACCTGGCCGCCGTCAACGGCCACATCGATGAGACCGTCCGCCACATCCGCAGCAACGTCGGCTACGCGCAGCCGCCGCACCTGTTTCACAATGACGGCCAGGGCCGCTTCCGCGATGTTGCCGCCGGCGCGGGGGCAGGTTTTGCCGCGCCCAAGGTGGCGCGCGGCCTCGCGTATGGCGATTTCGACCGCGATGGCGACCTGGACCTGGTGGTCACCACCAACCAGGGACCGGCTTACTTGTACCGCAACGACGTGACCAACGGCTTCCACGCGCTGCGCATTCATTTGACCGGCAAGAAATCCAACCGGGATGCGATCGGCGCCGTGGTGCGCGTGACCACGCCGGAGGGAACGCAGACGCGCATGGTCAAGACCGGCTCCAGCTACCTGTCGCAATCCGAGCTGACGCTGACCTTCGGTCTGGGAGCGCGCGACACCGCCAGTCGCATGACCATCGAATGGCCGAGCGGCGCGACGCAGGAATTCTCGGGCGTTCGCTTCGGCGGATATGAGTGCACCGAAGGCCAGCAGATCAAGAAACTGGACGGCTACTAGTGGTGGGGCCGGTCCCCGACCGGCCAACGCCGGGCGCAAGCCCGGCGCGTTCTCTTTGTGGCTACTGCCCTATCGCCGCCAGAATGACTTCCTGTACGTCAACCACGGTACACTGTTCGTCGCCGATGTTCACTAGGGCTCCGGCGCATGGAATCTGTCCGAGGGATGCCTGCTGCATGAGATTCACGTCATCCTGACTGACCAGGCAATCGCCCGTCAGATCATAGAGCGAGCACATATAGACCGTGGGCCCAGCCGTGACGCTCACCGGCGACCCTGCCGTCGAGACCCCTTGCGGCGCGAGCAAGCTGATCGTCATTATCCCTGAGCCAGCCGTAGTCGGCGGCGTAATCGAAACGCTGAAGAACTGACCCGAGGAGAGCGCTGTCTGAGCGCCGTTCGCAACCGACCCGATCAGCTCGAATGTCGACCCGGCGGTCAGAACGGTCTTCTGTGCGGCGACGGTGGCTGCCAGTGGATTCACCGTTCCAAAGGTTGCCCCATCCGGCGCGCCAATCGAGAAAGAAACGCCGGCTAGGTTCGACGATGGATATGTGTCTTGAAAATTGACGATCACGGTGGCCGGCCCACTTGGTTGAGGCTGCGCAACCGTCGCCGTTAGCATCGGCTGCGAAAACAGTGAGAACGCAAACAAGAGCGACACTGCAAGTATTCTGAGCATAGTTTTCCTGGTGTTATTTGTTTCGCTTAGGTAGGCCCTTGTGGATGAACTCTGCGCTTGATCCGCGCAACGGGGAGGAGGAAGTGAAGGCGGTACCCTAATTCAAGGATAGAAGGCAGGTCAAGTGTTTCTAGGGCTAAGTTATTGGATTAGTGGCGAAGATCGGTTGTGACTGGAACTGTCGGCGCTCCCGCAACAGGTCCGGCGTGCCCGGCCCGTTTTCGCTTGAACGCGTCAGTCACAGCCCATCTCCCCAACCAGCTCAATCACTTACACACGAAACCTCTTGACGCACCCGCCATACTGGAATTGGGACTGTGGCACCAGGCACTGCCGCTAGTCCGTCCTTGCTGGCCAGCAAGCGTTGCACTTGAGGTGATGCTGAACTTCCGGCGCCCGTTAAAGGCATGCGGGGTCCCCCTTGGGCTGGACTCTCGACGGAAGACTTTGGATTCCGGGATTCATAACCGCCGGCGGTATACGGATAGCAGTTATCGCCGCCCGCCGGATAACAGAGAGTAAGGAACGAATCGGCAACGATATGTCCGCCATCCAGCGGGCCTAGATCATCGAAGTTCCCACTCAAAT
>Ga0208820_1001420_pt1 | contig 13386 bp, 11 predicted proteins | sample June2015DPH_16_5_FD_184713 | JGI IMG/M metagenome (GOLD analysis project Ga0208820, IMG submission 184713) | Peatland microbial communities from SPRUCE experiment site at the Marcell Experimental Forest, Minnesota, USA - June2015DPH_16_40... | ecosystem: Environmental > Terrestrial > Soil >...
AGGATGTGCCCGCCATCCAGCGGGCCTAAATCATCGAAGTTTCTACTCAATCCATCGGGTGGCCGATACGCACGGCGCTAAGTCCGCGAAGCCCGGCCACCCGCAACGCACTCTTATCTTTTCTCCCATTCCTCAAGCCCGTAGTGTTCCCGAACCCTTCCCCTGTATTTCTCACGATCATGTCATAATCGAGGCCAGCGCCGGCATCTCGTTCCTCTTGGCCGACCGAACAACGCGACGGTGCCTCCGGCCTGCCTGTCGCTCGCCGAAATTGCACGAACGGAAAAGGCTAGCCGCAATTCGCTATCCTGTTGAGGTATGCTCAGCGATCAGTTGCGCGAAGCGGGAGTGGTGGGCGCGGGCGGAGCCGGGTTCCCAACCTACGTGAAAGCGCAGTCGCAGGTGGAATTCGTGATCGCCAATGGCGCCGAATGCGAGCCCCTGTTGCACAAAGACGCCGAGATCATGAAGCATTTCCCCTCCCAGATCCTGGCCGGCCTGGAGGCCATGATCGACGCTACGGCCGCTAGGTCCGGCAAGTTCGGCATCAAGACCAAGAACCAGGAATCCATCGACGCGCTGAAACGGAGCCAGCCTTCCGCCCGCATCGAGTTCGTGGAACTGGGAGACTTCTATCCCTCGGGCGACGAATATGAATTGGTGTACAGCGCGACCGGCCGCCTGATTCCGCCGGGCGGCATTCCGCTCCAGGTCGGCTGCGTGGTCAACAACGTGGAGACGCTGTACAACGTTGGTCTGGCCCTCGAGGGCCGGCCGGTGACGGAAAAGTTCCTCTCCGTGTGCGGCGCGGTGGCGCGGCCGAAATCGCTCTGGGCGCCGGTGGGCACGCCGTTTCGCGACCTGCTCGCAATGGCCGGCGGCGCCACCGTTGCCGACTACGGCATCTTTGTCAGCGGCATCATGATGGGCACCCTCACCTTCGATGCCGATGACGTGATCACCAAAACCACCGGTGGCCTGATCGTGCTCCCGCGCGATCATTACCTGATGACGCGGCGCACGCGCTCGCAGGCGGAGATGAATCACATCGGCAAATCCGCCTGCGATCAGTGCAGCTATTGCACCGAGTTTTGCCCGCGTTACCTGCTGGGCTACGAAGTGCAGCCGCACAAAGTGATGCGCAGCCTCGGCTTCACGGCCACCGGTGCCGATATCTGGAATCAATGGTCCGAGCTGTGCTGCGCCTGCGGCCTGTGCACGCTCTACGCCTGTCCCGAGGATCTCTATCCCAAGGAAGCCTGCGACGATGGCAAGCGCGACCGCCGCGCCGCCGGCTTGAAGTTCATCCAGCAGAAGCCGGTCGTGGTGCATCCCATGAAAGAATTCCGCCGTGTGCCGCTGTCGCAGTTGCGGAGGCGTTTGCAAGTGGAGGAGTATGAGCGGGAAACGCCCTTCGATCCCGCCGCGTGCCAGCCGGCGATGGTGCGCATTCGTATGAAGCAGCACGCCGGCGAGCCGGCAGTGCCGGTGGTCCGCGAGGGGCAGAAAGTCAAGCAGGGGCAAGTGGCCGGACGCGTCGAAGACTCCAAGCTGGGAGCTCACGTGCACGCGAGCATCGCCGGCAAGGTGCGCGCGGTCACCCCCGATTACGTGGAGATAGTGGCATAAACCATGACCGCGAATTCCATTGGATTAATCGAACTCACCAGCATCGCGGCCGGCTTTCAGGTGACCGACGCCATGCTCAAGACGGCGGCGGTGGAAGTCATGCTGTCGCGTTCCATCTGCTCCGGCAAGTACATGGTGATGGTGCGCGGCGAAGTGGGAGCCGTCGAGGCCAGCGTCGCGGCGGGCGTCGGCGCAGGCAATTTCTCCGTGATCGATTCCTTCGTCATTCCCAACCTGCACGAATCCGTCTTCCCGGCGATTGCCGGCTCCGCCAAGGTGGAGACGCTCGAAGCGCTGGGAATTCTGGAATCGTTCTCGGTGGCCGCTCTGATTGAAGGAGCCGATGCAGCGGCGAAGACGGCCGCCGTCCAGTTGATCGAGATCCGCCTGGCCATGGCGCTCGGCGGCAAAGCCTTCGTGACGCTGACCGGCGATGTCGCCGCCGTCCAGAGCGCGATCGATGCCGGCGCCGCCGTGGTGGGACAAAAGGGCATGCTGGTAAACAAAGTCGTGATCCCGCGGCCGAGGCCGGAACTGCTCAATGAGATGATCTGACGGGCTTCCGGGAATGCCGCGTCACGATGGCAACCGCCCCGAAGGCCCCGGAAACCTCCCCGTCGAACCAGGAAACGGGAAACACGTGGCCTGTCACCCCTTTCTAAACTGCTGGAGAAATACGAAAAAGAACGCTTAAGAGTTGAGGCCGGTCGCACGCGTGCCCAGTTTGTGTTTGTACAGCGTCTCACGCCTTACGACGTCATCACGAGCCATCGTCTTCGGTAGAATCTGAAGCACGGAGAAACGGAACTGCCCCGGGTAGGAGGAGTCGCTCCCGATTAGCTCTCGAAGTTGCACATTGCCGCCATCCCCGGAATGAGCATAGTTCCGCCAGCGGCCCCAGATCCCGTCTCCACCGGACGCGCTGCCGACGTACAGGTCACCTGATCTCTGGGCAAGTATCAAGTAGACACCAGCAACGGCGCTCAACGGTACTCGCCAATCCCGGTGAGCTTCTTCGTTCTGGAAGAGATCCTGCAGTTGAGCATAAGTGAGGCTGAACTCAAGGTAGTCCTCGAAAGGAGGAAGCCTGCGGCCAGATTCCAGGATTTCAAGCACTGGTTTGTTATCGAGATTCTGTACCCATGCGAGCGTTCCTCCACCCCAGTCGATGATAATGCGATCACGAAAATCGTCGAACCGAGAATCCCGCTCCAATTCATAGAAATGCTTTGCATCTCGATTCCACGTCCTTGACCAGTCACAGGAGTCCAATATAGGCCCCTCGCCGGCCTGATGCGCCCGACAGGCGAGAATCTTGTACACACCGTAAAACCCTGCGCGCGTACCGGGTAGTCCGTAGAACGAGACGATCTGTTTGGCTTTACCAAACTTGGGTTTTGACTGATAACTTTGGTAAAGCTCAAGCCAATCGTTCCGCCGCAGCTCCTGCACGGGATAACGGCGATCTTGGTGGCGCACCAACTTTGTGTGCAAGCTTGGATCTGGATCAAAGCCTGAGAGCTTCAGAATGTCGATCAAGCCGATTTTCATGGCTCACAGTTTATCATGTGCCCGTGCCCCCGTCGTCTCGAAAAAGGTGAGTTTTGCGACACCACGCGGAGCCCTGGAATCGGGCCTTCCGGCGTCGCAAGAATCCGTCTCAAAACTGGTGGCAAAATATGGCTTGGTGGCGCGGGCAGATATGCCGGCAGCCGTGCCTGCAGAACCGCCCGCCACCACGTCCGGGACCCGGCGAATCGGTTGTCGTGGTAAGCTGTGGCTATGAAGCTCACGATCGAGCTCGATCGCGAACTCGATGGCCGTTGGATTGCCGAGGTGCCGGAACTGAACGTTCTCCTTTACGGCGATTCGAGGCAGGACGCGATCGAGCGAGCTCGGTCGGCCGCCCAGGAGATTGTTCTCGACCGGATCGCACACGGCGAGTTACCTCCGGACTCGGCGCATGCCGTGTTCAACATAGCTGCATGAGTTCTTGGCCCGCGGCGAAGGCGCGGCGCGTGTTTGCCGCTTTGCAGCGGATCGGGCACGAAGTGATTGGCCGCACCAGCAAAGAAAAGAAATGTCGAGATGACTCTCGACACATCAGGCTTGACAGCCCGCGCCACACGCGCTTACTCGGTCTTCGAGTAGTAATACGTGTACTTGCTGTACAGCTCCGAGGCGCGGGCGCCGTTGGCGACAATGCCGAGCACGTTGTTCTCGCACAGCGACTGAATGGCGCGCGTTACATTGTCGAAGGTGGTGGTGCCGATCTTGACCACCAGAATGGTGCCATCGGCCATGGTGGACAGCAGGTTCGCGTCCGCCGAAAACAGCAGCGGCGGCGTATCGAAGATCGCCCAGTTGAAAAGGCGCGGCAGATCCTCGAACAACTGTTTGGCCTGCCGCATGTTCAGCAGCTCGAGCGGGTTCTTCACCGGCGTGCCGGCCGGCAGCAGGTAGAGGTTGGTGTCCGCCACCCGGCGCAGCGACTGCGCAAAGCTGCACTCGCCGGTGATGTAATCGGAAAGGCCGGGCGCACGGTCGATCTGGAACAGGTTGTGGACGATGGGCCGCCGCAAATCGAAATCTCCCAGCAACACCGAGCTTTCCGTCAGGTGCGCCTGGGCCAGCGCCAGGTTGACGGAGGTGAAGGTCTTGCCTTCCGCCGGCGACGGGCTGGTTACCACCACCGTGTGCAGCGGCTGCAACGTTTGCAGGTGATTCAGCCGCGTGCGCAGCGTGCGGAACTCCTCCGCGGGGGTTTCGTGGGAGGTGTTCAGATCGAGCAAGTGCGATTCCGGCGCTGGATTAAACGCCACCGTCTCGACATCGCGCAGCGCAGCCGGGTCCAGGGTCGAACGGGCCGGCGACGCCGGGCCGCCCCGATTGACCGGCAGAAACTCGGGCGTGCGCGGCGCTTCCGTGCGGACTTCCGCCGGCGCCTCCCCGTTCAACAGGGCGCCCTGTTCGGCCCGCCGCAAAGCATCGTGTACTCGACTCATGGTTACCTCCAGCCGTCACTCGCCGCGGCTAGGTCCTGCCAAAAAAGTGATAGTAAACGGAAACCGTCATCGCCAGGCAGCCGACAATGAAGGAACTGGACCACGCCAGCCAGAACAGACGCCGCTTGCGGCGCACCAATAGCGCGTTCTCCAACAAGGGAATGCTGCTCAACACGGGGAGGTTGGTGTAAGCGCGCACGTCCTTCAGATTTTTCAGCGAGGCATCGCGCATCTCCTTGGCTCCCGCCAGCACGATGCCAATCACCAGCCCGAGGGCCGTTCCAATCGCCGCCCAGGCCGGACGGTTCGGATCGGTAGCCTGTTCCGGCAGCGAGGCCGGGTCCAGCAACTCCAGATTCTCGCCGCCCTTGTGCTGCTCCAGGTCCTTGGCCGTTTCCGAGGAGTCCCGTTTCTGCACCATGCTCTCGTAATTCGTCTTGGCAAGCTGATAGTCGCTGGTGAGTTGCATGTACTCCTGCTCGTTGAGCGGCGCCTGTTCGATGCGCGCCTGATAAGCCACGATTTTCTGAGCCACCAGCCCCTGGTTCTTGATGATCCTGTCGATATCGCCCTGCGTGGTCTGGATTTGGATTTTGATGGTGGCGATGCTGTTCTTCAACTCCTCGAGCCGCGCCTGCACCCCGACGTTCGCTACCTTGGTCGGACCTTTTTCCGGGGTGGAAGCCGCCTGCGCTTCCAATTGCTTCTCGAGATCCGCTTTCTGCGATTCGGTAACTGAAATCTCCGCCCTAATGGAGTTGATCTCCGGATAATTCTCGCCGTACAGCTTCAACATGGACGCCAGCCTCGATTTCTGCTGGGTCAAAAGCGCCTCCAGGGCGACCAACTGCTGGCTCTTCACCCCACCGCCTCCGCCGCCGCTGTTCACCACGTCCTCGCCATGTTGCACGTAGAAATTCTGATCGGCGATCAAGTTCTGCAACGACTGCTCCAGCATCACTTTGCGCGCCTGCGCCTGGGATAGCGTGTCGGCCATCCGGGCGGCTTCGGCCTCGGCGGCGTTTTCCGCCTGCACATTGGCCTGGAACTGGTCGGGCAATTTCCCCTGGTTGGCCACCTTGAACTGCGTAAGCTTCTGATCCAGATCCTCCAGGTGCTGCTTGGCGTTCTTCAATTCGTCGCCCAGAAACTCGGTGGTCACGCTGGCCGTCTTGGTCATGTAGATCAAGTTCTGTTCCTCGAACTTGCCGATCAGCTCGCGCACCACCTGCTGGGCCTTGTAACGGTCCGTGTAGCTGAAGGAGATGGCGAAAGCCTGCACGCGGCTCTCGGTGCCCGACCCCGTCGACTCGTAAGGCTTCACCTGGATGGCCCTGTTCCGCATGTCCTGCACGATATCCTCGAGCGGCTTCTGCGTGCGCTCTTTCTTGTACAGATCCAGGTGCACGATCAGGTCCGAAAGGCTGCTGCGGCTCAAGATCTCGGTTTCCATTTCTTGCAGCCGCGTGCCCATCTGGGTGGCCACGTCGGCGTGAACCAGGCTCTGCGACACCTGCTGCGGCGTGATCGTCATCACGGCCGTCGACACGTACGTGTCGGGCCAGAAAAAGGCCACCACCACCGAAATCACCAGCCCCGCGAACATCGGCCCGATGATCCAGGAGCGGTAGCGCCGGACCATGTCGATGTAATCTTCGACGTCCGGCTGGCGCCGCGAAGCGCTGCCATAATTCTGCGCTGCACCCATATCGCTTGTCGGTTACCTCCGATTCCTTCCGGCTCCCCGCCCGCGTGTCAGGGAACGATAATCTGGTCCCCCGGCTCCAGGTATATGTTCTGCTCCCGGTTCTTGCCGTGGCTCACCTGGTTGTAGTTGAACCTGAATTCCTGGGTGCCCCGCAAAATGCGGATCTTCCGCGTGTTGGCAAAATCGCGGAATCCGCCGGCGTTCACCAGCCCCTCCATAATCGTGGTCGGGACCACCAGATCGTACGATCCTGGTTTATTCACTTCGCCCTGAATATAGTATTTCTTGCTGTGAACCGCCGTCAGCCCCACGCTGACGTGAGGATCGCGAATCAACTGGCCATCCACCAGCCGGCGCGTGATGTCTTCCTCCACCTGCTGCGGGGTCTTCTCGGCAACCATCACGTCCCCCAGCAGCGGAATGGAGATCGCCCCGTCCGGACGCACCGGAAACTCCCCGGACATGGGAGCGTTGTTCCAAATCGAGATCTTCAGTACGTCTTCCGCGCCAATCACGTAGACTTTCGCGCTGGACGGAGCAGCCTTGGTCGCGGCGGCGGGGGCGGCCATTTTGGCGGGATCGATGGTTGCGCCGGCAGCCGGATGCGCGCTAGCGCCGGGCGGCGGATTCTGTGGCGCCGGGGCCGCCGCCGGCTGCTGCGGCGTCTGCGCCCCAGCTTCCGGGGCCTGGCCAGCCAGGCACCACGCGGACCACCCGGCCAGCGCCGTGGCAATCAGAACGGTTCTCATGAATTCCTCAAATGAGCAAGTGGAAGCGCGCCTCGGCGGTTCGCCGCCTGCTATGGCGCATCTGGTCCATTGTACAGCATTCGGCCAGGCCGATAACACGTTCCAATCATCCTAGCCTGCCGGTTCCAGTACGGCGGGAACCGGGCGAAGCCGCGCGCCAGCAAAGGTATACACTTCCGCATAGTGTATTCTCCTAAAAACCGGAGGCGGCCGGCGTCCCGCACTTGGAAGCCTTAGGATTATCAGCTAGTCTGGAAATGGTAAGGCATTCGTCTAGCGGCATTAAACGTGCACTGCGGCTGGAGAAGAATTGTCTCGCTGAGCCCGGCCGGCGGCCAACATGAAGGAACTGAAGTTCCAACTATCTACCGCGCTGCTCACCATCGCAACCGTTGCGGCGGTCGTCGCGGCCGCCATCAACTTCGAACAACGTCTTCAGTTTCATGGTCTTGCCGAAGATGGCGCGATTTGGGCGGACCGCCAGGGCGGGGTCCAGGCGGAGCACGTCCGCCCGCGCAGCGGCGCTGCCAACGCCGGCATTCACGCCGGCGACTGGCTGCTGAGCATCAATGGCGAGCCGGTCAAGCAGGCCTTGGACGTGACTCGCATTCTGGTCCGCGTGGGTACCTGGACCAAGGCCAATTACCACCTGCGCCGCGGTAAGGAATTCGATGCCATCGTGATCACCGAAGAGGTGGCGCGCGACCGCGCGGTGACCTACCAGTACCTGGTCGGCTGTGCGTACCTGATCATCGGACTTTTCGTTTACTTTCGCCGTGGCAGCGCGCTGAAAGCGACGCACTTCTATGTGCTCTGCCTGGCCTCGTTTGTGCCCCTTTGTTTTCACTACACCGGCCAGTTCAACAATTTCGACAAGTTCATCTACCTCGGCAATGTGGTAGCCGGCCTGGTGGCGCCCACGGTGTTTCTACACTTTTGCCTGACCTTTCCGGAGCCGCGCGGCTGGTTCCGGAAGCGCTACAGGCGCGCATTGCTCTACGTCCCGGCCGGGCTGCTCTCACTGGTCTCGATCGGCTTTTATTCCGAAACACTGAAGGTCGGCGTCTCTCCGATCGAATTGAACTGGATGCTGGACCGCGTCTTGGTGCTGTTCAATGTGGTGCCTTATCTGCTGGGCGGCCTCGCGGTCAGTCTGGCATACCGCAAGGCGGAAGACGCGATTGTGCGGAAACAGCTCAAGTGGCTCCGCAACGGCACGTTCTGCGCCATATTGCCCTACACCGCGCTGTATGTGCTGCCTTACGTGTCCGGCGCGGTGGTTCAGGCGAACCTGCGCCTGGCAGTGCTCTCGGTGGTTTTGCTTCCGTTGAGCCTGGCCTACGCAATCGTCCGGTACCGGTTGATGGACGTGGATATCCTGTTCCGCCGCGGATACGCCTACACCCTGGCAACCCTCTGTGTGCTGGCCGGCTTTTGGCTGATCGTATCCACGCTGGGCACCCTGACTCACGTCTACTTCAAGGACTTGGGCACCGGCGGTTCGCTGATTGTGATGCTGATCGGCGCGTTTCTGTTCCAGCCCATCCGCACCTGGATCCAGGAAAAGCTGGACCGCTATTTCTACCGCGACCGCTACGATTACCGCAGCACGCTGGTGGAGTTCGCACAGGAGCTCAGCTCGGAAGCCGACCTGGATACGATGCTGAACAAAGCCGGCGAGCGGCTGATTGCCACGCTTTCGGTGAGCCACCTGGCCTTCTTCCTGCTGGAGGAGGGCGTGATTTCCCCGGCCGGCGAGCCGGTCTTCCGGCTGCGCAGCGCCATGGGCAACAATCCGCGGCTGGCCGCCGACACGGATCTGGACCTGAGTTTTCTCAACTGGAAGCTGCCGGAGCCATACCTGTTCTTCGAGCGCACACACCATCAACTCGACGCCATCTCCACTTCCTGGCCGCCCGCGGTGCGGCGCACCATCGCGGACCTGGACCTCACGTATTACGTGCCGTGCACCGTGCGCGGCCGCACCATTGCCTACCTCGGCATCAGCCGCACCACGGACGGCGACTACCTCGCCAGCGTGGACATGGAACTGCTGGCCACCCTGGCCGGTTACGTGGGCATCGCCATCGAAAACGCCGGGCTCTACCGCTCGTTGCAGCGCAAGGTGGATGAGTACGAGCGGCTGAAGGAATTCAGCGAGAATATCGTCGAATCGATCAACGTGGGCATTCTGGCCGCCGACCTGGAGGACCGGGTGGAAAGCTGGAACAGCCAGATCGAGCAGTTGAGCGGCATCCCGCGCGAGCGCGCCGTGGGCCGGCGCCTGGCGGAACTGTTCCCGGCCGCCCTGATGAGCGAATTCGACCGCGTGCGCGGCGAAACCGGCATTCATCACATATACAAATTCGTGCTCAAACCGCCGGCCGGCTCGAGCGGCAATGGCCACCCCGGTCCGGCGACGCGCCGTGAAGTCACCTTGAACATCGCCATCGCGCCGCTGGTTTCCAAGGACCAGGAACGGATCGGCCGGCTGGTGATCTTCGACGACGTCACCGACCGCGCCGAGTTGGAGCAGCGCCTGGTGCAGGCCGACAAGCTGTCGAGCATCGGCCTCTTGGCCGCCGGCGTGGCGCACGAGGTGAACACGCCGCTGGCGGTGATTTCCACTTACGCGCAGATGCTGGCCAAGCAGGTGGCCGACGACACGCAGAAATCGGTGATCCTGGATAAGATCGCCAAGCAGACCTTCCGCGCCAGCGAGATCGTCAATTCGCTGCTCAACTTCTCGCGCACCTCGAGCACCTCGTTCGGCGAAGTCAAGCTCAACCGGGTGATTCAGGAGACGCTCTCGCTGCTGGAGCATCAACTGCAAAAGACGGGCATTCAGGTTCACACCGATTTCGATCCCGAGCTAGGGCCGATCCACGGCAATGCCGGCAAGCTGCAGCAGGTGTTTCTCAACCTGATCCTCAACGCGCGCGACGCCATGCGCACGGGCGGGGCGCTCGAAGTGCGCACCTGGCAGGAGGGCTCGCGGGCGCGCGTCGAAGTGGCCGACAGCGGCACCGGCATCGCCCCCGAGCACCTGCACCGCGTCTACGACCCGTTCTTCACCACCAAGCCCGCGCGCCAGGGCACCGGCCTGGGGCTGGCGGTGACCTATGGAATCATTCAGGAGCACGGCGGTTCGATCGAGGTTAGCAATCGCCCCGGCGGCGGCGCCCAGTTCCGCATCGAATTGCCGCTCGCCAAGACTGCCGTCGCAGCGCAACAGCCGGTTACCGCCGCTTGAAAATGACCGACACGCCATTCAGCCCATCTGAAAGCAAAGGCGACATCCTGGTCGTCGACGACGAAGCCGATATCCGCGAAGGCCTCGAACTGCTGCTCTCGAGCGAAGGGTTCAAGGTAACTCTGGCGCAGAACGGCACCGAAGGCATCGAGAAGATGGATGCGCACCTCTACGACCTGGTGCTGCTCGACCTGATGATGCCGGACCGCTCCGGAATGGACGTGCTGGCCGAGGTGCGCACGCGCGACCGCGAGACGCCCATCTTCATGATCACCGCCTACGGCTCGGTGGAAGCCGCGGTGGAAGCCCTCAAGCTCGGCGCCAACGACTACTTTTCCAAGCCCTGGGACAACGAAAAACTGGTGATCGAGATCGGGCGCATGATTGCGCTGCGCCGGCAGGAATACGAAAACACCCACCTCAAGCGCGCCCTCAAGGAACGCTACAGCTTCCCCAACATCATCGGCCGAAGCGAGCGCATGGTGCGCACGCTGGACCTGGTGGCGCAGGTGGCCTCCAGCCGTTCCACCATTCTGATCACCGGCGAGACCGGCACCGGCAAGGAGATCATCGCCAAGGCGATTCACGCCAACTCGCCGCGCGCCGACCAGCTTTTCGTCGCCGTTAACAGCGGCCAACTGCCGCCGGACCTGCTCGAATCCACGCTCTTCGGCCACACCAAGGGCGCCTTCACCAGCGCCATGCAATCCAAGAAGGGCTACTTCGAAGTGGCCGACAAAGGCACCATCTTCTTCGACGAGATCGGCACCATCGGCCCGGAGACGCAGATCAAGCTGCTGCGCGTCATTCAGGAAAAGGAGTTCACACCGCTCGGATCGACCGTCCCCATCAAGGTGGATGTGCGCATTCTCGCCGCCACCAACGCGGACCTGCACCAACTGGTGAAGGACGGCAAGTTCCGCGAGGATCTTTATTACCGGCTCAACGTGATTAACATCGCGCTGCCCCCGCTGCGCGACCGCAAGGAAGACATTCCTCTGCTGGCGGATTACTTTTTCACCTATTACTGCCGCGAGAACGGCAAGTATCTGGATGCGAACAGCCGCTCGGTGCTGCATTTCCAGCCCGAGGCGTTGCAGGTGCTGATGGAGCACTCCTGGCCGGGCAACGTGCGCGAGCTGGAGAACGTGGTGGAGCGCGCCGTGGTGCTGGCCACCGATACGAGCGTGCCCATCGACGTGCTGCCCGAAGCGCTGCTCGAAGCGAACGGCATCCGCCTGCAGCGCAGCGAAGGCACGCCGCTGCCGCCCGACGCCACGCTGTTTCAGATCGTCAACGATTACGAGCGGCGGGTCATCATCGAGCGGCTCGAGCAGGCCAACTGGAGCCAAACCGAAGCCGCCGAAGGCCTGCACGTGCCGCTCTCCACGCTCAACCAGAAGATCAAGCGCCTGGACATCAAGATCCGCAAGAAGGGCGAGTAGGTATTAGGGCATGCTTTTTAGTTTGCCGACGGGTTTTGGGCGTTGTCGGTATCGCCGGCGGTCTTGCCGCCGGTGACTTGGATGTGTGCACTTGACCACAGCCAAAGGATGGAGACGCTCCGCCAAGCCGCTCCCAAAGGCACCGGCGGCAAGACCGCCGGCGTTACGGGATGAACCCGAGATCGTCTTTTACGATGGGCATTGTGGGCTGTGTCATCGCGCGGTGAAGTTCGTCTTGCGGCATGACCGCTCGGGAACGGCGTTCCGCTTTGCCCCTTTGCAGGGGGAGACATTCCAGGCGAGAGTGCCTGTTGACCGGTGCGGCTGCCTGCCCGACAGCATGGCCGTCGAAACTCATAATGTCTCGCTCCTCACGCGCTCGGATGCGTGCATTCACGTGCTTCGGCGGCTCGGCGGGCGATGGAGAATTATAGCGGCTCTCGCGGCTGTAATTCCGCGCCCGCTGCGGGATGGGCTCTACGCGCTCTTGGCGCGCATTCGTTACCGTGTTTTCGGGCGGCGGGACGATCTCTGCCCGATCGTTCCGGCGGAACTGCGGCGACGATTCGATCCGTAGTCGGGATAGAACAAGCTTTGAAGAAAACCCGCCCGCAAGCGTGCGTTGGCAAGCTAAAGAGGCTGCTGAAAAACACCAAAAACATCATGGCCACGGATAAACACAGATGAACACGGATTGAAAGGAATTGGTTTATCTGTGTTCATCTGTGTTCATCCGTGGCCCAAAGATGTTCTTTCGGACTTTTTCAGCAGCCTCTAAAGCATGCCCTACCAATCAGCGCGCGGCTGGTGACAGTTTCAGGCTGTCCATCACCTCGAGCGCGAAACGGGCGGATACGGTGGCGCGGCCGCCTCCCATTTCCATGGCGACCTCGACGGCTTCGAGTACTTCCTCGAACGTCGCCCCGGAGGCGACGGCTTGCTCGATGTGCCACTGCATGCAGGATTCGCAATCCTTGACGACCGAGATGCCGACCGCGATCAGCTCTTTATGCTTCTTGGGCAGCGCGCCATCGGCATACGCCGCCCGCTCCATCTCGAGAAAACCCTGATACACCTTGGATCGCAAGGCAACCAACCTGGCGTGCGCCCGCTTGCGCTTCTTCGCGATCTCTTCCAGTTTGTCCATGGACTGATCCCCGCATGCAGTGTGAAAAAATGCGCCCGCAAGCGGGCGTTGGCAAGCTGAAGCATGCCCTACCAAACCGCTCCCTGACGGTCGCGGCTCCGTTCGGACCCTACCGCGGCACGATCTTCACCGTGGTGGCTACGATCTTCGAGCCCTGCACGTGGCCGGTCACAATGACACTCGGCTTGAAACCGGGGGCCTGGCCGGCGAGCATGGCGCGGCCCTGCGGGTCGGCTTTCACGGCCGCATCGGCGAAGGTGTTGCCGCCTTCGTCCAGGTCCGCCACGCGCCCATCGGCCAGCAGCAGCGCGTAGGCGTGCGTGCCACCCTTGATCGCGCAGGTGGGATCGGATTGCCGGCTCACCAGGTCGGCGACCTGGTGCGGCATCGCGTCCGCCCGTTCCGCATCCAGCGTGCGCGCATCCACCGTAATCCCGGAGGCGGTGGCGC
>Ga0208820_1001433_pt1 | contig 13308 bp, 12 predicted proteins | sample June2015DPH_16_5_FD_184713 | JGI IMG/M metagenome (GOLD analysis project Ga0208820, IMG submission 184713) | Peatland microbial communities from SPRUCE experiment site at the Marcell Experimental Forest, Minnesota, USA - June2015DPH_16_40... | ecosystem: Environmental > Terrestrial > Soil >...
GACGGGCTTCCAAGTCAGCGAGAGAGTCAGGCATCTACAGCCTCCTAAAACCTAGCGTATCACTACGCTAGGTTTTAAGCCACAAAAAAGGAAACCCGGCGAATTGTCACTTTCACGTCGCACACCCCCGACCCGTGCCTCGTCCTCCGCGTCTCTCTTGGTATACTGTACTAGGCTTTAACCTCACGGTCGGGAGTTCAGCTAGCCTGATTCCCCGATGTCGATACATCTATCGCTGCAAGGGGGCGGACTCGCACCCCCAAATCAATCACATGTCGGCCGAAGCCTCTTGGGACCGCTTGCCCGCTTCACGAAAGGAATAGCCATGCGACGACAGATGATTTGCAAATGCACAAAGGGCCACAACGTTTGGACCATCAGAGAGGAGCGAACTCGTGAGAAGCAACCTGCCCACGAGGTTCGATGTCCGGTTTGTGAGACGTTCATCGCCGGTCTGGAGAGAGACGGTTACCTGAAGGTCACTGCCGCCTGTGAGGACGGCGTCGAGGAAGGGCCGAATCCATTCTTCCCTGGCCGCGGCACCAGGTGAGGACGAGCGGGGGCTCGCTCCTCAATGACGCCCCTCTGTCCCGAAAAGGGCAAGCTCCGAGGCGGCGGCCGGAGGCCTGAAACCGCGCCCCGTGAGCGTCTCGTAATTCTGTCGCAAATAAGCCGACGAAATACGGCCGTGCTCGCGGCTCGGCAAGGCAGCGGAGACGCCCTGCGTCTGGAGCCTCTGCATTCTGGTCAGCTCAGCGGTAGGACAGACGATCGGTTTTTGTCGTCTGTCAACGTTTCGTGCTTTGGCGAAAGTGACAGACCACGAAAAGCGATGGTCTGTCCTACCTCGTCTGCTACGCCGGCGTCAAACCCAGCCCCGCCCGCTCCGGCAAAATCAGCTTCCCCCTCTCCACTCTCACGCCGACGAACGGGTCATTGGCGATGAGCAGGTTGCCGTCGAGATCGGCGTAATCCACCAGCGGCGATAGGTGCGCGGCGGCGGTTACCGTCACCGAGCTCGATACCATGCAGCCGAGCATCGTTTTCATGCCGAGCGATTTCGCCACCGCGATCATGCGCCAGGCTTCCAGCAATCCGCCGCTCTTATCCAGCTTGATGTTGACGCCGTCGTATGCGCCTTTGAGCTTTGGGATGTCGGACGCGTGCCGGCAGACCTCGTCGGCGATGATCGGGATGTGCACGCGCTCGTGCACCCAGCGGGTTTCTTCCAGCATTTCCGCCGGCATCGGCTGCTCGATGAATTCGACCCCCTGCTTCTCCAGCCAGTTGATCTTGCGCACCGCCTCTTCCTTGTCTTTCCATCCCTCGTTGGCGTCCACGCGAAGGGGCTTCGAAGTCACGCTGCGCACGGCTTCGATGGTCGGCTCATCGGTCGCCAGACCAACCTTCACTTTCAGCACCGGATATTCCGCGGCCTCCCGCGTCTTTTGCCGCGTGATCTCGGGCGTGTCGATGCCGATCGAAAACGTGGTTACGGGCGCGTCCGCGCGATCCAGTCCGAAATACGAATAGAGCGGAATTCCCAGCTTCTGGCCGACCCAATCCATCAGCGCGATATCGATGGCGGCCTTGCCAGCCCAGGCGCCTTCCACGCGCGCGAAAACGGCGGCCATCACTTTGTCGAATTGCATCGGATCCGCCGCCAGCAACAACCCGCGCACGGATTCCACCGCCTGCCGCGCGCCTTCGGCGTCCTCATGATAGCGGACAATCGGCGCGCCTTCGCCGTGGCCGGTGATGCCATCGCGCGTGTAGCTCAAGTGCAGCGTGTCGCGATACTGGCTCGACGACATGGTGGTGGTCCAGGTGTGCCGCAGGTTGAGGCGGACGATCTTGGCTTCGACCGCCGTGGGTCCTGTCCCCGCCGCCAACCGGCTGAGCGGCCAGGCCGCCGCTGCGCTCCCGACGAAGTTTCTCCGGTTCATTTCACTCTCCTCATCTCGACCAGCAGGTGCGACCAGTGTGGATCGTCCAGACGGTCGATGCGCACCATGGGCGTCTGGTAGGTGGTGGCGCTGATGAATTGGCCGTCGCCCAGGTACATCCCGGTGTGCGTGATGTGCTCGGGCGAAGCGCCGAAATACAGCAGGTCGCCGGGCGCGAGATCCGCGCGGCCGCTCGCCGGCTTGAGAAGGTTCGAATCCGCCTGCGGCTGCGCGTCGCGCGGCAGCATCACGCCATGGCGGCGCTCGAGCATCTGCACCAGGCCGGAACAATCGTAGCCGAAGCTGGAAGTTCCGCCCCAGGTGTAGGGCAGGCCCAGAAAGCGGCGGCTTAGCGCCAGCATCTCCGCGGTGCTGAGCGGCGTGGTATCGAAAGTCAGGTCGCCCGCCTGCACCCAGCCTAATCGGCCATCCGCCAGCCGCGCCTGGCGCCAGCGTCCCTGCTCGTCGCCGCCCGAAATCTCCAGTCTGGTTTCGAATGGCACCGTCAACAGAGGCGCGTGCACGGTGACATCGGGTTCGCGATAGATGTGCGCGAACAGGCTACACACCATCGCCACCTGCCCCGCGGCGGCGTAAGGCGGGCCGATCTTCAGCGCGGCCAGCGGCATCCAGCCGGTGTATTCGTCCGCTGTGCGAATCCGCGCCCAGCCTTCGCGCTGGCCCAGCAGGGCCACATTCGAACCGTAGATTGCCTGCGACACCACGCCGGACGCTTCCGACGGCTGGGAAAACATATTTGCCACCGGCCGCAGCACCACTGCGTTTGGCAACGCCGCCGCTAGTAACGCCACCGTCATGCCGGCCACGACCACTCTTCAGCGTACCGCAGGCTGCCCGCGGACTCCGCGCCAGGGAGTATCATCGTAACCATGAAAACGAAATCCCTGTCCGCCTTCGTTTTGTTGTCGCTTGCCGCCTGTGTTTCCGCCCAGGCGCAGCCGCCCGCCAAGAAACTGCTGGTCATCGGCGAGGTAAAAGGATACGAGCACGATTCGGTGTCGCACGCCATGGCCACCATCGAGAAGCTGGGCCGCCAGACCGGCTTGTGGGACACTTACATCCGCACCGACGCCGAGCTGCTCACCAAGGCCAAGCTCACTAACAATTCGAAGAACCTGAATTATTTCGACGCCGTATGGTTCTACACCACCGGCGATCTCGGCCTCACCGATCAGCAGAAGGCGGATCTGCTCTCCTTCGTGCGCGACGATGGCAAGGGCTTTTTGGGCGCGCACAGCGCCACCGATACTTATTACAACTGGCCCGAATACGGCGATCTGATCGGGGCATACTTCAACGAACATCCGTGGATGCAGGTGCACTGCATCATTCGCACCGAGGACAAAACCTTCCCCGCTACCGCGCATTTTCCGGACAAGTTCCCCTTCTACGACGAGATCTACCAGTTCAAAGCGCCGTACTCGCGCGAGAAAGTGCGCGTGCTGATGAGCGTGGACCCGGATTCGGTGGATCTGACCAACCCGAAGGTACATCGCACCGACAAGGATTTCGCCGTCACCTGGGTACATAACTATGGCAAGGGGCGCGTCTTCTATTCGTCGCTCGGCCATCGCGACGAAGTCTGGGACATGCCGGACATCCAGAAGATGTGGATCGAAGCCGTGAAGTGGACGCTGGGCCTGACCGCGGGCGATGCGACACCGCGGCCGCAGGGCGGGCGGTGAAACGTGGGGCAGGTCCCCGACCTGCCTTTTTTCAGTTGGCAGGTCGGGGACCTGCCCCACTGCGCGATGATATGCTGATTCCGTCATGCGCATTGCGTTTCTACTCGCAGCAGTATCCTTGACCGCATTGGTAATGGCGCTGCCCGCCCGGTCCGGAATGACGATCATGGCAACCGACTCACAACCAACGCACCCGCCCGCTTCGCACTATCGCAGCAAGATCACTATTTACGATCTCGCCAGCCGCTCGACCCGCGTGGTGTATCAGGCCGACCAGGTGATCGAAGCGCCCAACTGGTCGCGCGACGGCAAGTTTCTTTTGATCAATACCGAGGGCCACCTGTACCGGCTGCCGTTGCAAAGCTCCGGCGAGCCGAAGCCCGAGCAGATCGATCTCGGTCCCGGCGGCTACGTGTGCAACAACGATCATGACCTGTCGCGCGACGGGAAGTGGCTGGCGTTTTCCGCGTCCAGCCAGTCGTCGCACCAGTCGCAGGTCTACCTGGCCAAGTCCGATGGCTCCGGCGTGCGCCTGATGACGCCGGCCGCGCCGAGTTACTTCCATGGTTGGAGCCCCGATGGCAAGTGGCTGGCCTTCGTCGGCCAGCGCGAGGGCGCTGCGTTCCACCTGTACCGCGTCTCCGCCGACGGCGGCGCCGAGCAGCAGCTCACCTCCCAAGGCTCTTACGACGACGGTACCGAGTACACTCCCGATGGTAAGTGGATCTACTTCAACTCCAACCGCTCCGGCAGTTGGCACGTCTGGCGCATGCCGGCCGATGGCGCCGGTCCCGGTGATCGCAAGGCGGAGCAAATCACCAGCGACGAATGGGAAGACTGGTTCCCGCACTTTTCGCCGGATGGAAAGCAACTGCTGGTGTTTTCGTTTCCCAAGGGAACCAAGACTCACAACGACCGCATGGATGGCGTGGTGCTGCGCCTGACGCCTGCGCCGGGCGAGAAACTCGAACCGGCGAAGCCGGAAACCCTGCTCCGCTTTTTCGGCGGGCAGGGCACCATAAACGTCAACTCCTGGTCGCCGGATTCGCGCCAGTTCGCTTTTGTCGTGTACGAGCCGATCGCCGCGTCCAAGCGGTGAGCGGAGGTAGGACAGACGATCGGTTTCTGTCGTCTGTCGGGGTTCGCGCTTCGACGCGGCGCGACAGGCCACAAAAAGGCGATGGCCTGTCCTACCCCATTATCTCGCTGGCCTATAATGACGCCCATGGGCAACTCTCCGTCACTCCACGGCGCCGATCAGCAAGCCCCCTACCTCGGGATTAACGCCGTCAACATTTTCGTTCGAGATCAGGAGCGAAGCCTGCGGTTCTATCTCGATCAACTTGGGTTCCGTCTCGCCTTCGATGCCCGCCTGCAATCCGGCGAGCGCTGGGTCGCGGTCTCCCCGCCGGACGGCACTGCGGTGCTGGCGCTGATCGCACCGGAGCCGGACTCCCGCCAGTACGCGCTGATCGGCCGTAGAACACAGGTCGTGTTTGTCACCGAAGACGTCCTTGCCAAGTACCGCGAATGGAGCAAGCGCGGAGTGCGCTTTCGGTTCGTGCCGCGCCTGAGGCGGGTGAGCTATGAGCAGCACGAATCGGCGCAGCCAACCGCGCCTTCGAAACCGCCGGAGGCGCGGCCGTCAATCTGGGGCGGAGTGTTCACGCGCTTCGAAGATGCGGATGGTAATACGTTTGAACTGGTGAGCTTCGACGAGGTCAGTCTGGCCCTGGTAGCGCGACGCCGCGCGGCCGCCGAAAAGCTGGAATTCGAGCGCCGCGCGGCGCAGGAACTGGAAATCGCCAAGCAGGTGCAGGCGCGCCTCTTCCCGCAGAAACCGCCGCTTCTGAAAACACTCGAATACGCCGGCATCTGCATTCAGGCGCGCGAGGTTGGCGGCGATTACTACGATTTCCTGGACCTCGGCAGGGACCGCTTCGGCCTGGTGATCGGCGACATCGCAGGCAAAGGAATCGCCGCCGCGCTTTTGATGGCCAATCTGCAAGCGAACTTCCGCAGCCAGTGCGCGATCGCTTTTGACAAGCCGCGGTGCTTCCTGCAGGCCGTCAACGAGCTCTTTTGCGAGAACACCACGGACAGCGCCTATGCCACCCTCTTCTTTGCCCAATATGACGACGGGACGCAGCGCTTGCGCTACGTCAACTGCGGCCATCTCTCGGCGCTTCTCCTGCGGTGCGACAACACTCTGGAACGGCTCCCTTCCACGGCCACGGTCCTGGGACTCTTCGAGCAATGGGACTGCCTGATCGAGGAGGCGCAGCTCTTTGCCGGGGATATGCTGGCGCTCTATACCGATGGCGTAACCGAGGCGCTGAATGGTGGAGGGGAAGAATTCGGAGAACAGCGCTTGATCGAGGCGTTGCTCAGTCACCGCGAACTGTCTTCGCAGGCCATGCTGGGGTCGATCGTCGATGAGGTACGGCAGTTCAGCCCGCGCGAACAGCACGACGACATCACCCTGATCGTGGCCAAAGTGCGTGGCGCAGGCTGTCTAGCCCGATGAGCCGCCCGTACGAAGCTCCGGCCGCGGGGCCCGACTCCCGCGGTGGCCGGAGCTTTCCGACGAGGAGAAGGAAAAGCTTCTGAGCCCGTCTAAACGGTAAGACGCGGGCGGAGGGAATCCGGTTATAGCCAGTATTGCCACTGGCCGGCGGCGACCACGTAAATTCCCAGCGCCAGATTGGTCACGGCGTGCGCCAAAACGCAGTCGCCGAGCGACTTGGTACGCACCAGCCACCAGTTGAAGACCACACCCGCCACCAGGCCCACTTCCCAATACGGGCCATGCTCGGAAGCGAACATCAGCGCCACCAGCCAGAATGAGCCGGCCCGGTAGGTTCCCAACGGCACCTTCTGCCAGTCGCGTTCCAGCAGCCAGCGCATCAGCCAGCCGCGCCAGAACAGCTCCTCGACCACCGGAACCACCAGCGCGGAGCCGGCGATCCGCACCGCCAAAAACCAGAAGCTGCGCCGTAGCTCGTCCGGCAGCGAGCTTGCCGCGACGTGGGTCAGCGAATTTTCAAAGAGCCAGTGATGCCGGTAATGGAAGAGAATGTCGGGCGCCACCCAGACCGCGAACACCAGCAACCCGACGCCGATGCTGGCGGCCGGCAGCGCGAAATGGAATCTGAGCAGCGGGCGCGAAAACGCGGCGAGGGTCGCCAAGGCCGCTGCCAGACGGAGCGGATAGGCCCATAAGGGGTTGAGACCCAAAACCTGCTCCAGCGCCAACAGGGCCACGAAAACCAGGAAAGGCGCGATGTAGGCCGCGGTGGCACGGCCTCGGGTTTCGAACTCGGGCTGGGTGGGCAAGGACCTTCTCATTCTAATCGTCTACTGCCAGGAAAACTCGATGAAAATGCGAATCCGGCACAACGGGTACTGGAGGTACCTTCGATTTAGTTAGGAAAGGAGTTGGCAGGCGGAAGCGCCTGCTCGGCCCGCACAGGCGGCAAGACCGCCGGCGTTACCTGGGAGTCCGGTGCTTACCGGCGGCGCGCAGCCGGTGCGGGGGGGCGGGCGTTGACGACGGGGACCAGCATGTTGCGCTCGTCGGACTCGAAGGGGTGCGCCGTGCGCGCCACCAGCTCGCGGTTTAGGGTGGCGACGAATTCCTGGATCTGGGCGTGCATTTGCCCCATCTTTTCGCGCATGTTGAGAATGATGTCGACGCCCGCCAGGTTGACGCCCAGGTCGCGCGTCAGGTGGAGGATGACCTCCAGGCGCTCCAGATCCTCGCCGGTATAGAGCCGCGTGTTGCCTTCGCTGCGCGAGGGCTTGAGCAGGCCTTCACGCTCATAGAGGCGCAGCGTCTGCGGATGGATGGCATATTGCTCCGCCACCGCGGAGATCATGTAGGCCGCTTTGGATTTTTTCGCCATGCGCTAGACCTTGCTCCACAGCTCGGCGCGGGGATTCTCGTCGTGGTGCAGGTCCCGCAACTGGCCGAGCAGCTCGCGGGTCCGTTCGTCGCGCGGATCGGGCGCTTCCACGGCTACTTCCACGATCTGGTCGCCGCGCTCGCCGGAGCGCGAACCCTGCACACCCTTTTCGCGCAGGCGGAAGCGCTGTCCGTTCCGGGTGCCGTGGGGAATCTTGAGCAGGGTGCGGCCATCGATGGTGGGCACCTCGATTTTGGCGCCCAACGCGGCCTCCCATACGGCCACCGGCACTTTGATTTCGATGTTGTCGCCCTCGCGGTGAAAGAACGGATGCTCTTCCACTTTGGTGGTGATGTAAAGATCGCCCGCCGCCGCGCCCCTGGTTCCGGCATTGCCCTTGCCCGGCACGCGCAGGCGGGAGCCGTTGCGCGCGCCCGGCGGGATGCGGACGTCCACCAGCTCCGTGCGCGTGACACGCCCATCCCCGCCGCAGGTGGGACAGGAGTTGCGCAAGCGTCCGCTGCCGTTGCAACGCGGGCAGGTGAGATTGAACCGCATGGCGCCCGCCATCTGGCTGACGTTGCCGGTTCCCTTGCACTGCGGGCAGTTCACCTCGCCCGCGCCGGTGGCGCCCGACCCGTGGCAGGTGCCGCAGATGTCATAACGCGTGATGCTGAGCCGCGTCTGCGTCCCCTTGATGGCCTGCCAGAAATCGATGTCCATCACGTATTCGAGGTCGCCGCCCTTTTCCGCCTCCGGCTCGTGCGCGGCGCCGTGGCCGGAAAAGAACTGGGAGAAGATGTCTCGAAAGCCGCCGCCGGCCTCGGTGCTGCGCCGCCCGCCGGCGCCAGCGCCCGCACCGCCGGCAAAATCGGAAAAATCGAAGCCGGAGAAATCCATATTGGGCGTGGGACCGGCTCCCGCCGCGCCCCCCGGCCCGGCGCCGGCGAATCCGCTTTCGGAGTAGAAGCCGTACTGGTCGTACATCTTGCGCTTCTTGGGGTCGCCCAGCACGTCGTAGGCTTCCTGAACGTTCTTGAAACGGTCCTCGGCGGCTTTGTCTCCGGGGTTCAGATCCGGATGGTGCTTGCGCGCCAGCTTGCGGTAAGCCTTGCGGAGTTCCTCCACCGAGGCCGTCCGCGGTACGCCCAGCGTTTCGTAATATTCGTGCTTGGGAGGAGACATAGAGTGCCGGGACCCGTTAGGTAATTACCACTCCAACCGACCGCTCCCTGACCGCGAGCGGCCTTGAAATTGCCACTCCAACCGCTCCCTGACGGCGAGTGGCTTTGATAGGCGTGGGCCGGACGCGCCCAATCGAGTGGCTCGTCGCCCGGCCCACTAGCCGCTTACTTCTGTTTGTCGTCGACGTCGACGAACTCGGCGTCCACCACGTTGTCTTTGCCTTTGCCCGCGTCTTTACCGCCCGGCCCGCCGCCGGGAGCTGCGCCCGCGCCATCGCCGCCCGGAGCCGCTCCGGCGCCTGGCTGCGAGGAAGCCTTGTACATGGCCTCGGCCAGCTTGTGACTGGCGGTGGTCAGCCGGTCGGTCGCGGAGTTGATGCGATCCGGGTCGTTTTCGGCCATCGCCTTCTTGGTCTCTTCGAGCGCCGCATCGATCTCCTTGGCTTCCGCGTCGCCGATTTTGGAGCGGTGATCCTTCAGCGTTTTCTCGACGTTGTAGACCATCGCATCGGCGCGATTGCGCGCCTCGATGGTGTCGCGCTGCTTACGGTCGTCGGCCGCGTGCGATTCGGCGTCCCGCGCCATCTTCTCCACTTCGTCCTTGGCCAGGCCGGAAGAGGAAGTGATGGTGATCTTCTGCTCGTTGTTGGTGGCCCGGTCCTTGGCGGTGACGTTGAGGATGCCGTTGGCATCGATATCGAAAGTCACTTCAATCTGCGGCAGGCCGCGGGGCGCCGGCGGAATGTTGCCCAACTGGAACACCCCCAGCAGCCGGTTGTCATGCGCCATGGCGCGCTCGCCCTGGTAGACCTTGATCTCGACCGAGGACTGGTTGTCGCTGGCCGTGGAGAACACGTCGGTCTTGCGCGTGGGGATGGTAGTGTTGCGCTCGATCAGCTTGGTGAACACGCCGCCCATGGTTTCGATGCCGAGCGAGAGCGGGGTCACATCCAGCAGCAGCACGTCTTTCACTTCGCCCGCCAGCACACCGCCTTGCACGGCGGCGCCCACGGCGACCACTTCATCGGGGTTGACGCCCTTGTGGGGCTCCCTGCCGAACAGGTCGCGCACCAGTTGCTGGATGCGCGGCATGCGCGTCTGGCCGCCTACCATCACCACTTCATTGATCTGCGACGGCGTGACGCCGGCATCGGCCAGCGCCTGTTTGCACGGCCCGGCCGAGCGCTGCACGATGTCTTCCACCATCTGCTCGAAACGCGCCCGCGTCAGCTTCATCTGCAGATGTTTCGGACCGGAGGCGTCGGCGGTGATGAAGGGCAGATTGATTTCGCTCTCGAGCAGCGTCGACAGCTCCATCTTGGCCTTTTCCGAGGCTTCCTTGAGGCGTTGCAGAGCCATCTGGTCGCGCGAAAGATCGATGCCGTTTTCCTTCTTGAACTCGCCGACGATCCAGTCGATGATCCGCTGGTCGATGTTGTCGCCGCCCAGGTGGGTATCGCCGTTGGTGGATTTCACTTCCACCACGCCCTCGCCCACTTCGAGGATCGAGATGTCGAAGGTGCCGCCGCCGAAATCGTAAACGGCGATCGTCTCGTTCTTCTTCTTGTCCAGCCCGTAAGCCAGCGCCGCCGCGGTCGGCTCATTGATGATGCGCATGACCTCGAGGCCTGCGATCTTGCCGGCGTCCTTGGTGGCTTGCCGCTGCGCGTCGTTGAAGTACGCGGGCACCGTGATCACCGCCTGCGTGATCTTCTCGCCCAGGTACGATTCGGCCGCTTCCTTCAGCTTGGTCAGAATCATCGCCGAGATTTCCGGCGGCGAGTATTTCTTGCCGCTGATATCCACGCGCGCGTCGCCGTTGTCGCCGCGCACAACTTTGTAGGGGACCATCTTCATTTCTTCGCTGACTTCGTCGAAGCGGCGCCCCATGAACCGCTTGATCGAAAAAACCGTGTTCTCCGGATTGGTGATTGCCTGGCGCTTCGCCACCTGGCCCACCAGCCGCTCACCGCTCTTGGTGAATGCCACCACCGAAGGCGTGGTGCGCGTGCCTTCCTGGTTGGCGATGACGGTGGGTTGGCCGGCCTCAATCACTGACACCACGGAGTTGGTCGTGCCAAGATCAATACCGATGATTTTGCCCATACTTCTGCTGAACCTCCCTCGCTCGAGTCAATCTTGCTTTGTTTTTGAACAATGGCGTTTGGCCGCTGAAAGGTGCGGTCTTTTAGTCCAAACCTATTATCAAACCTTAGCGTGATATTGTCAAGTTTTAATTGAGTGCTTACCGCTCAAGTAGACATGCCCGTCTTGATCCGCTCCAGCAGGGCTTCCACCAACGCAGAGTGGCCCTCTAAAGGAGGCGTGGCACGGATCTTCACATGCCCGAATCTATCAGCTATCTGACTGATAATACGAGGTAAATCCCGCTCAAGATGGATGCCAAGGGTGAGGAAATACGGAACTACCAGGATGTCGCGAACGCCGCGCGCCACCAGCGCTTCCACGGCGCCTTCCAGGCTGGGCTCGCCCAACTCTAGAAATGCCGATTCCACGGCTTCGAACCGCCCGGCTGCGGCGAGTTGGCGGGCGACGGCGCGCACCGCCTCATTAGCCGGTTCCAGGCGTGAGCCGTGGGCGAAAACGATGATTCCGGTGGTCAAGTTCCGTGAATGTACGCCTGCATATGATGCAGCTCTTCGGTCTTTTGCATCAGCTCATGATGGATCACATCGCGCATGGAGAGAAACCCCGCCACCACGCCGCCGCGCATCACCGGCAGGTGGCGGCAGCCGTGCGATTCCATGGCCGCCATGGCCTGCTCCATCGAGGCCGAATCTTCAATGGTCGCCACGTTGGTAGTCATCACCTGGTGCACCGCGGTTCGTTCCGGGTCGCGGCCTTCCAGCACCACGCGCCGCATCAGGTCGCGCTCACTGAAGACGCCGCGCAGCTCGCCGCCGCCCATAACCATAATGGCGCCAAGGTTCAGTTCGGCCATCCGCCGAACCACCGCAGCTACGGAGTCGCCCTCTCCAACGTGAAAGAGACTGTTGCGCTGTTGCAGAATGTCACGCACAAGGGACATTGCCACACCCCTCCCCGGAGTGGGTTGAGCATATCATAAATGGGAGGGGATTAGTATCGAAAAGAATTTACGCGGGTATCCATTCGCGCCGAATTCGGCTCGGTGGGGCGGACCCCTTGGTCCGCGCGGAACGCCCTCGTTCCGCTGCCGGACGCGGAGGCAGGGGGCTCCGCGCGGGCGAGGGCGCCCGCCCCACACGCCTACCGCTTCTTCTTCCCGTCGCCCTTAGCCTTCGTCTTCAACACGATGGGCGTGCCCTTGAAGCCGAAGCTGCGGCGGAGTTGATTGACCAGGTACCGCTCATGGGAGAAGTGCAGCGGGCCGCCTTTGCCGCCGGTGAAGATGACGAACTCGGGCGGGCGGATGGACGCCTGCGTGGCGTACAGGATCTTGCGCTCCTCGAAATGCAGTTGTTCCACCCAGCGGTTCAATTCGCCGGTCGGGATGCGCCGCGATGCGGCCTCATATACCTGGCGGATGAGCGGGAACAGCGCCGCCACCCCGGAGCCCGTCTTAGCGGAAATGAACTTGACCGGCGCGTATTCGAGGAACTTGAACATGTCGCGGATGTCCTGCTCGAATTCGTTCTTCGAGCTGTTCTTCAGCTCGTCCCACTTATTCACGCAAATGATCAGCGCACGTCCGCCTGCGTGAGCGTAGCCGGCGATGGTGGCATCGTTGGTGGAGACGCCTTCCACGGCATCGAGCACCAGCAGCACCACATGCGCCATGCGGATGTTGCGGCGCGCCATCACCACGCTCAGCTTTTCCGCCATCAGCTTGGTCTTGCCCTTGCGCCGTATACCGGCTGTGTCGACGAAAACGTACTCCACGCCGTTGTGCTCCACCGTCTCATTCACGGCGTCGCGCGTGGTGCCGGCCACGGGCGAGACGATAGCGCGATCCTGCCCGGTGAGCGCGTTCAGCAGCGTCGATTTGCCCACGTTCGGGCGGCCGATGATGGCCACTTTGATCGACTCGGCCTCCGTGTTGGGCGCAGCCTCGCCGGCCGCGAATCCCGCAGTCACATGATCGAGCAGGGCCTCCATTCCGGTGGCGTGTTCGGCGGAAACCGGGTAGACATCGGCGATGCCGAGCTCGTAAAACGCGTTGGCCAGGTCCTCGTGCGAGGCGGTGTCGGCTTTGTTGACGGCCAGCGTCAGCGGCCGTCCCAGGCGTTGCAGCATGCGCGCCAGGTCGCGATCGGCGCCGGTGATTTCCGCGCGCCCGTCCACCAGGAGAATGATGTGCGCCGCGCTTTCCAAAACAAACTGCGCCTGGCGCAGGATCTGGCTGGGGATGTACTCCTGGTCTTCGACGACGATGCCGCCGGTATCGATCACTTCGAAGTGGCGGCCGCGATGCTCGGCCTGCCCGTGCATGCGGTCGCGAGTAATTCCCGGTTCGTCGCCGACGATGGCGCGGCGCTGGCCCGTGATGCGATTGAAAAGGGTCGATTTGCCTACGTTCGGACGTCCCACAATGACCACTGTGGGGAGGGCATTCGGCATGGCACAT